>JGI24713J26584_10001278_pt1 | contig 18562 bp, 16 predicted proteins | sample BioPla4DNA1_FD_26584 | JGI IMG/M metagenome (IMG submission 26584) | reverse complement strand
AATTTTGGTTTGTCCAACTTCTATTCTAACTGAGGAATTTGTTAATGGCTCTCCTATTTTTTCAGAAAACCATTTTTACACCATTATATGGACTCAACTGGTCATTATGGCGTGGTTGCAAATAGACAGCATCATCCAACGCAAAATGTACCGGCAGACCCGTTTGCCCAGCGGAGTATGAGCGATCCCGCACTCCGATCCACAGGGCGTCCTCCAGTTGGCGCCGGAGGACTTGGCGGTGGTTGCCATGTAAAGGGCCCAGGGTCTGGCTGACGATAATGATCCGCTTCCGCCAGCGGCGCGCTACGGTGAGCAGGGGAAACTTACTGTATTTGCCCCGGATGTTGCCGCCGCCTGCTTTAAAGACAAAGTCCACTCGGCTAAGGTACCAGAGGCACCGCAGGATCCGGTATCCGGTAACCACTGGATTAAGTAATAAATGTAAAGCCCAGGTCTTTGGTGTATACAAGGGCATGGCGATGGCCTTAACGCAAAAGGCGGGGCCTGCTGTGCGGGGGTGGGGACAGGCCAAGACTAACTGTTCCCGCCCAACAATCTTCGCCAAGCGTTGGAACGCTACTTCCGCCATGGCTTCGTCGCCTGCATGATAGTATTGGCCGCTGCCGGCGACGTCGGCAATTACTAGTATGCGAGGCTTCTTCATTCGTACCTTCCTTATTGATTATCATTTAAAGTTGGGTTTAAACTATTTTGTTGTCTTGATTATATCTGAAAACCTTGAAAAAGATTTGCTACGGCCCTTTGCTGAACAAGAGGTATTTTTCGCATATAACTGGTTTTCTCCCTGTTGAATAGCGTAATTAAGGGCATTCAGTAAGGCGGGATTGCTGTAGGGGCTTTTTCGAATATAATCTGCATTTTCCCGCGCAAAAATTAGTTGCGTTTGGTCATTTAACTTTAAATGTTTAACGCTTTTAACTGTTAATGGTTTTGCAAAGGTGGGGAAGTTGAACTTGCCGGTACCGATGTGTAAAGAGAGCATAGTCCTGACGCATTTTTCACAGATCCCGCAATTATACCGGTGATGGTAGTTCTTCCAACAAACCCGCAGGTTTTGCAGAGCAAGATCCGAATGGCAGATCCAATCGATAATTTTCTCACAGCGTAAAGCCTCCCCACCGTCATGGATATACTCAGTCCGTTCCGTGGACCAGAGGGGATCAAGTTCCGGGTGGGAACCCCAGGGATGGATCTGGCCTTTCAGCGCAAAGGAAGAGGGAATAAGCAATTTGCGAAATAACGAGCCGCAAGCCAGCCCTACAGAGGCCAGAGCGGCTCCGTGATAAAAACCCCAGGTTAGCCATGGGTCTGATAGAGCGCGCAGATTGGTCTGTACCTCCAGGAGTTGGCAGTCGGAGGCTGTGGCCACCCGATCGAGGCTGGCGCGGGTCTGCCGGAGTAGGGTGTGATTGGTTAACGGCAGATCAAAACCGGCAACGAATACCAGATGGGTTAAACGATCCGGATGGCCTTCCGGCAATGCACCATTTTTTAACAGGGTATAGAATGAATCTACACCGCCGGAGAAAAAACAACCGACGCCAGACCCGCCGGCTGGGTGTTGTTCCACTTTGGTTTCCATGGGGATCTGTTGCGCCCCTGGAACCCACGTATGATAAAGACCCTGAATATACTGGGCCGATTGGAACAATCTTGCGGAAACCGCAGCTTCAATCTTGAGGCGTTTGCCCTCAAGCATGGCTAGCGGCAACGCCGCGGCGAACAATGGGTCGCCGGAGGTCTCCAGAACTTCAGCGAATTTCGCCGGAACCCGCCACCAGATCCGACGGGGCTTGTGCCAGGGTTTCTCAGGAACAAACAAGGCGGAAAGTTCGGCAAATCCTTTTTTGGATTGTTTTTTTACATCTGTGACGAACACTTTTAGTTCCCTTCCAACATTTCAAAATGAAGGTAGGTATATTATTTTAAATACCAATTCCACAAAAACAGGGGATTACCTTCAGGTTTTTTCGTAAAGAATTCAAATAATGGCAAGGAAACTCCTTACTATCTATTGCAGTATGGAGACAAGTATTATTTGTTTCTGTTTCGACACATATCTTGACTTGAATCCATCTTAAAGTCTTTAAGGGGCGATAGTCTTCTCAAGGCAACAAAGATATACAAACAAATAACCATATAAAATAAGCAAAAGATAGATATTTGATGATATGTAGGTAAAGTGGGGTATGGGCGAAGGGTAAACTCACTGCCGAACGCTACTCCTTCGTGGCTTGGTTTTAGCCAAGCTGTCGAAGTTGAAGAATAAGGGATAAAGTATATAAAGGGTGACGGGCAAAGGAAAAATGAAACAATGAGAAGTAAAGTCGATCCGGGCAACAGCTATGCAAAGGTTCATCTGGATTAACTGCAAAGGATAGCCACATATTAGACGATACCATTGAATCCTCTCCCTCCTTATGGCCCTGCGCATCAGTTTAGGTTTACAGCTGACAAATAACTGCGGGGATTTGCTGGTATAAACGAAAAATGAGGCAGGATGATTCCTGTCTTTTTTGCTGTGACTGCCGGGAGCAACTCGTAACTGCTGCTGCAGAGCCGGGCAAGCCGGGGGATAAAGCAAAAAAGGGATTTGTATCCAGTCCGCGAATATATTACCTATATAGCATAATTTCCAAAGCGGGAAGAATGAAGGATTCATCCCGCTTTAATAAAAAACTTGAAGGAGGTAATGTTTGGATGAATATGGCACGGAAATTCATGGGTTTGTTGTTGATGGTAACTTTAATCCTCACCGCTGGCTTGGTCTGGGCAGAGCAACCAAAACCTAAATTAGTGAATATCACTGAGGTCAACCCGCGCATTCTCATTGACTTAAGATATGCTACGACCAATAACTTCCTCAAACAAAAGGTCTATCCCAATGGCTTTCAGTGTTTGCTCTTGGAACCTCTGGCCCAGAAGTTGAACCAAGCCCAGCTGTTACTGGAAAAAGACGGATTGGGCCTCAAGATCTTCGACGGCTACCGCCCTCTCGAGGTGCAGAAGAAGATGTGGAAGATTGTGCCCGACGAACGGTATGTGGCGAACCCTTATGGGAGCGGCTCCAATCACAACCGGGGAGCAGCAGTGGATCTTACCCTTGTGGACAAGGACGGCAATGAACTGGAGATGCCCACGGGATTTGATGATTTTACCGAGCGGGCTTCTAAGTATAGCATGGAGCCCACACCCCAGCAGCGCGCCAACAGAATGCTCTTGCGTCAAGTAATGGAGCAGGTGGGATTGGAGGGTTTGTCCACCGAATGGTGGCATTTCCAACTCCCCAATGCTGAAAAATACCCCATTCAGTAGAGAGAAAATCCTTGGGATAATGCGGGGATAGCTAGCGGAGATGACCATGGGGAAAAGTTTTTCCTTCCCAGCTGACAGATGGGAAGGAGGGTTCTCTGTGAAGCGATAAACGCACAATAATACACAGTAACTGGTTAAAACAGGGCCAACACAAACAGGCCCTGTTTTTTCACAATCAAATCCGCCAGCAGAAGGTGAGATCCCGGGGCAATAGCAGTGTGCAACAAAGGAGAGCGGTCTTGATAAAAAACGTTCGCCCANGTAAAAGTAGGCGCATGAAATTAACCTTTATTTTTGGCGAAAAAGTTCGATGAATATAATACACGGGTTTGAATGATATCTCCGGAAGTCCCAAATGCCAAGGAGGGTTTTGCTATGGAAAAAGATCCGATGGGTGGGCTTTGGCCGACAATAGGTCCAACCGAGCTGTCTTTTGCCGAGAAGCCCACCGGGGAAGCGGCTAACAGCCTGGAATCTATGGGCGAACCTCAACTGCGGGTGGAGTTGTGCAAAAAGAAACTGGGGAAGGTTGAGATCTATATTGAAGCATATATCGACCCGGTTTGCGGAGCTTTGATTATTCATGGCCTGGATACAGGACCTGTGGTGGAGGAGTACTTAGGCAAATCCGACTATGAGTATTGGCGGATTGTGCCGTGTCAGGAAAAGGGGGCGGTACTGGCAGCTCTGCAAGGCATGACCAGGCCGGTCCGGCTGAAACAATTGGCAACAATGGGTGATCAGGGAGATTGGCTGCTCGTGCAGTTGGTCAAGGAACACTTCTCCTCCGACGCGGCCATCAGTTGTTTCGAAGAGTGGTGTAATGCCCGCGGGATCGTTTACACTTGCCAAAGTTTATAGCATTAAACGGTTAATTAGAGTTATAGCTTTATAGTTATAGAACAACACCATAAGCGGATCGGCTTCATGCCTGATCCGCTTTTTTGCACAAAATTACATAAAGTTATCATTAGCGGCGTACATGACGTGCAATAAGGTTTTAGGACGCATTATATTGAGAAAGTATGGGAAAGAGGATAAAAGCATTGTAAATAAGAGCTAGTGCAGCCGAATAGCAGAGTGGAGAATGCCCTTGTTTCAGGAGTTTTTGCCATTTTGCAGTTATAACAAAAAACGAGACACTTTTCGACATTAATATTGAAATTGGGTAAATCTTATGTTAAACCAAAGTTACATTTAATCGGTTATCTTTACAGAATTGTTACCAAACTGGTTGAAACGTATCAATAAAATTAACAGATTAAATTACACATAATTAAAAGATGAAGTTTATGGGCAAAAGTCTGAGACGGGGGTGGTTCATGGCTTTTTGTCAAAATATCTCTTTTTTTATTTTCATTTTCTGGGTAAATAAATACGGAAAGGGTGAAATTGGTGAAAAGGTTAGGTCTGTTCCGTGTTTTTATGGTTCTTATCCTAATCGGCATTTGTTTCTCCGCAAATCTAAGTTCATTTGCCCAGTATGAGGGAAGCTCAACTGATGTAATGCTCCAAGGCTTCCACTGGTTGTCCTGCAATGGATCCTGGTGGAATACCATTAACTCCAATGCCTCAGCCATTCAACAAGCTGGCTTTACCATTGTTTGGCTTCCTCCGGTGTCCTTGGCGGCCAGTAATGAAGGTTATTTACCAACCCAATGGTACAATCTTTCTTCAAAATACGGTAACCAAACAAGCCTGCAAAAAGCAATTAATGCTTTAAAATCCCGTGGAATTAAGCCTATTGCCGATATCGTCATCAATCACCGTTGCGGCTCTACCAACTGGGCGGATTTTACCAATCCCTCCTTTTCCAATAACAACACTGCCATCTGCAGAAACGACGAATATTTTTCCTCCGGTAACCCGGGCGCCGGTATTTCTCAGCGGGGCGCCAACGACACCGGAGAGGGCTATGCAGCCGCTCGTGACCTGGATCACACCAACTCTTCGGTGCAAACAGAGATCAAAAACTGGCTGAACTGGCTGAAGAACACCATTGGTTTCCAAGGTTGGCGCTATGACTTTGTCAAGGGGTATAGCGGTACATATGTTGGTATGTATAATACCGCTACGTCGCCCTACTTCTCGGTAGGCGAGTATTGGCCCACCAACTATTTTGATGTCAATAACCCCAACAATTGGCGGCAGCAGATTGTTGATTGGATCGACGCTACCGGTAGAAAATCAACTGCCTTTGACTTTGTGACCAAACCCTTGTTGGCTGAGGCGTTTAATAACAACGCCTATTGGCGTCTGCGGGATTCTGATGGCAAACCTGCCGGGACCATCGGTTGGTGGCCGGCGATGAGCGTGACCTTCTTGGACAACCACGATACTGGGCCCAGCCCGGGTGGCGGGCAGAACCATTGGCCCTTCCCCTCGAATCATGTGGCCGCCGGTTATGCTTACATCCTGACTCATCCAGGTATTCCTTGCGTTTACTGGCCCCACTATTTTGACTGGGGCAGCGGCCTGCAAAACGAGATCAAAAACATGATTGCCCTGCGGAAAGCCCAAGGCATCAAGAGTACATCCACTGTCAGCATTCAAGTGGCCGACTCCTCCAAGTATGCGGCGATCATTGATAACAAAGTTGCGGTGAAAATTGGCCCGGGCAGTTGGTCACCTTCCGGCTCCTGGAACCTGGCCTTAAGTGGTAATAACTATGCTATTTGGACTAAGAGCAGCGGTGGGACCGCCCCGTCCGCGCCCACGGGAGTCAGCGCTAACGCCACTTCCAGCTCGTCCATTACCATCAGCTGGAATGCGGTGAGCGGGGCGACCTCTTATACAGTATATCGCTCCAGCTCCAGCAACGGCAGCTATAGCTCAGTGGGTACAACTTCCAGCACCAGCTTTACCAATACCGGCCTGTCGGCCAACACCACCTACTATTATAAAGTGACTGCTGCCAACTCCTACGGCACCTCCGGGTACTCGTCAACGGTTTCCGCCACGACCCAATCCGGCGGCGGTGGTGGTGGAGTCACCACAACCATCCGTGTGCAGTATGATGTGGGTTTTGGTAATTCCATCTACATTCGCGGCAACGTATCCCCGTTGAGCTGGACCCAAGGCGTTGCGGCCACCTGGACCACCGGTAACGTCTGGGTTTATACCACCACAGACATTCCGGCAGGTCAGACCTTTGAGTTTAAACCCTTAATCAATGATGCCATATGGTCCACAGGCTCCAACTTCACCGGTGTTGGCGGCCAGACCATTACCATTACACCGAATTTCTAACAAAAATGTGCTATTGTAACTTGGCGAAAGTAATTCAACAATAAAAACGGGCATCTACTTTCGCTCAAAGAGGCTGTCCCAATTGCTGGGGATGGCCTCTTTTTTAAAAACAGGAAAAATGTTAAACGTTTTAGGGCCCGAAATATATGGGTATTTGCAAATAGATTTTAAAAAAATACCTGCTCAACGCCATTAACTACTGGAATTCATTGCCTTGCAAAAGGGATAATAACATGTTAAAATCACGCCAGGAGGATAAACGATTAAGTATTTTCTTTATTATTTACCCCATACCCACAAAAGCCCATTTCATCCTCTGCCACACGGCCGATACTCTGCTCGGATCCTCCGACTTTCTGCCCTTATCATCACCAAAAAACCTTTCTTCGTAACTTTATTAATAAAGATAGTACTGTATTTGTTGCTTCCCACGGATGGCGCGGTATTTCCACCAGGGACGGCTTATGTCGCCTCCGGAGGGGAACCCGCTTTTTTCTTGGAAAGCGGTGCCCATAAATAAAAGGAAGGGAGGGTAGGAAGTCCGGTTTTTTATCTATGTATAAGTATGAAGGGGTGTGAAGAAGGTTGAGACAGAAGCACTGGATCCGTGGGATAGTTCTCCTTATTCTCACAAGTCTATTTTTGTGCAGTAACCTTTATGCCCAGTATGAGGGAAATGGTACTGACGTAATGCTGCAGGGGTTCCACTGGCTCTCGGCAAATGGTAATTGGTGGAATACCATCAGCGCCAATGCCTCTACTATTCAAGCCGCTGGTTTTACCATGGTCTGGTTTCCGCCAGTTTCTTTGTCGGTCAGTAAAGAAGGGTACCTGCCTACCCAGTGGTATAACCTCTCCTCCCAATACGGCAATCAATCAAGTTTGCAGAATGCAGTTAATGCTTTAAAGTCGCGGGGGATTAAGCCCCTTGCCGACATTGTTATCAATCACCGTTGCGGTTCCACTAGCTGGGCGGATTTTACCAACTCGTCCTTTGCCAATAATAACTACGCAATCTGCAGCAATGACGAGTATTTTGCCCCCGGTAACTCGGGCGCCGGCATCTCCGAGCGGGGCGCCTACGACACTGGAGAAGGTTATTCTGCCGGCCGTGACCTGGACCACACCAATACTTCCGTTCAAAACGAGATAAAATATTGGCTGAGTTGGTTGAAAAATACCATTGGTTTCCAAGGCTGGCGTTATGACTATGTTAAGGGATATGGCGGCGCGTATGTCGGCATGTATAACACCGCCACCTCCCCCTACTTCTCGGTGGGTGAGTATTGGCCGACCAACTATTTTGACGTCAATAACCCCAACAATTGGCGGCAGCAGATTATGAATTGGATCGATGCCACCGGGGGTAAATCAACGGCTTTTGACTTTGTGACCAAACCTTTATTGGCCGAGGCGTTCAATAACAATGCCTATTGGCGCCTGCGGGATTCTGATGGCAAACCCGCCGGGACCATCGGTTGGTGGCCGGCGATGAGCGTGACTTTTCTGGATAACCATGATACCGGCCCCAGCCCGGGCGGCGGGCAAAACCATTGGCCCTTCCCATCGTACCATGTAGCTGCTGGTTATGCTTACATCTTAACTCATCCGGGTATTCCGTGCGTTTACTGGCCTCACTACTTCGACTGGGGCAGCGGCTTGCAAAATGAGATCAAAAACATGATTGCCTTGCGGAAAGCCAAAGGCATTAAGAGCACGTCCACTGTCAGCATTCAAGTGGCCGATTCCTCCAAGTACGCGGCAATTATCGACGGTAAAGTCGCAGTCAAGATTGGCCCGGGCAGCTGGTCGCCTTCCGGTTCATGGAACCTGGCTTTGAGCGGCAATAACTATGCCATTTGGACCAAGTAATACAAGTGAAACGGGACCACTTACTATATGTGCGGTCTATGATGCAGGTTATGGCAATTCCATGTCCATCCTCTATAGTATGTCACCGTTGAGCTGGACTGACGGCAAATGATGACCTTAAGTTCCGGAAATGCTTGGACATATGCTACCCCAGCAATCCCCGCCGGAACGTCCTTTGAGGATAAAGTGTAGATCAATGATACCACCTGGTCCGGCGAGGCAAATTATACCGGAAGCGGCGGTCAGATTATAACAGATTACCCCAGTTTTTAGTTAATAACAAAGGGATGGGGATAGACGGTTGGTATGCCGTCTATCTTTTTACCGTTGATATTCTTGCCTTTGGGTTACCAAAGCTAAAATGCAAAAATATTGGGGCTATACTATTTTTGCTGCGTTTTTCGCTGGTGGCATTTTCATAAAGATGCGGGCCAGGAGTTCTTCGGGTTTGAGCATAACCGAGTTGGCGCGCCCGTAGAGTTGTTGGTATTGTAATATCACCTTGTCCCAGGAGAACGCCCGGGCATGGTTATGGATGGCCCGGTTGTCCCAGGGGCGGGTGACGGCCCGGTTAAGTCCTTCCGCAAATGCTTGTGGTGTTGTGTCAAAGAGTAATTCCATGCATTGCGGATGATACAAACTGGTGACGGTTTCCTGGTCTGCAGAAGCTAAAACCGGTAGGCCAACACCCCAAGACCGGATTATAGGGATGCCGGAATCAAAGTTATCCCCATAATAGACGGCTAGGTCCGCCAGGGAGTAGATATCGGTCAGGTGGCTGTGCCCGGTCGGGCTGTACAGAGAAATGTTCTCCTGCGCCCGGTTGAGGCGGATGAGGGTGGATAAACGAGCCCGCTCCCAACCTTCTGCGGGAATTAGCAGGTGGGCGTTCCTTTGCAAGTCGGCATCCAATTGCAAAAAACCCTCCAATAATGCTGACCGTTGCTTAACGGCGTGGGGAGATCCAATATCCGCAATAATAAAACGATTTTGCGGGAGACGATGGATGTTGCGCAGAGCGGTTTTGAGGGAAGGATTGCCCATGGGAACATAGTGGATACCAGGAGGTATGACCAACAGTTTATCCGGGTGCATGATGCGGGATTTCCGGAGAATGTAACTGTGCATACCATCGCTGTCCACGGAGACGGTAAAGCCTAACTCATTCAATGTTTCAATGGCGCCTTGTTCAAAACGGGCCTCAAAGGATGAGGAATCGACGTAATCCGTCAAACTATGGATACTTATCACCGTCGGCAATCCTGAGGACAAGGCAGCGGCCAGCAAGGCAAAACCAGTCAAGGATAGACTGTGCACATGGATGACATCCGGTCTTAGATGGTGGATGGACTTTTCGATATATCCTTTACACAACAGGCTAAGGTAGACGTTGAAGATCCGGTGTTTTTTCATCTGTGAATTCATAATCATCTGGAGAATGCCCTGGGTAAGTTGTTCGTTGCTATGCCGGGCAGCGGCTTGGGTGCTGCAGCCGATGATCTCCACGCCGTCAACCATCCCGCCGGGTGTAAATTGATTCATTAACAAGGAAACCTCTCCGCCCTTGGTGACAATGTTTTTTGCGAGTTCAAATACGTTGAGGCCGAAATCTGTAATTTTCCGGGTAAAACGTTTGTCGCCGGGGATGGAGATATATGGTGTCAACAGAAGTACGCGCATATCCGGACCTCCGTTGTGATTTCAAAAAATCAAAAAGATACATTTCTAAATTTATCATAAACAAAAAAGTATTACAATTAAAATAATTTAAAAGTATATAAATTTACTCAGAGAGTTGTCCGTGGATTTGTTGTGCCGGAGCAAATAAAAAGGCCCCGCATTATGGCGGGGCTCTTTGTGGGAGCTATATTGGTTCAATTGGTATCATGTTCGATGGTGATGATCTTGTGTTCTTTTTCTCCCTTCTTTTCCAGGGTGGCGTTGACAACCAGGCCTTCATAGGCATTGATCCGTTTGAGCCATGGCTCGTAATCAGCCAGACTAATTTTGACATTATGGACCCCCGGATTCAGAAGAATGGTACACGGGGTATTACCATAATAAATTTGGTCGATCTCCACATCGGCGCCGGGCGGGGTGGAATTGAAGCTGACCATGACCTTTTCTGCCTGGGGTTGTTCCTTTTCGGTGATGGACTTGGCTAATTTATTGACCGTCTTGGTAAGGGCCTTGGTCAACAGGGAACGGGGTTGCCCCGCCGTAATATCATTGGCATATCCTGTCTCCACTACTTCTTCCCGCACCGGGATGATAGAGGCAAACTCCACCTGGCCGGTGGTGACGTTGAGAATCTTCACATTAACCTTCATTTCATAAAGGGTTTTTTCGGTGACCACACCATAGCCTTCAAAACGGTTGACTTTTGTTTCGTAGAATAGGATCGAACCTGTGACTAGAAACTCCGCTCCTAAAAGCCTTCCCACTTGCAGGGCGGAAGCGGTGGAGTCCACCAGGCCGGATTGGGTAAAGCCCTGCTCTTTTAAGACGGATTGGAGCTTAGCCCGTTCGATGACGGTAAAATTGCCATTTTGGTGAAGCAAGGTACTCAATACTTCGTTGGCAACTTCACCAATTTGATCCAAATCTTTACCGGAGAGATTAGTGAAATCCACCACGGCAACTGTGGTTTTGGTCTCGGTTAAACCCACAGGGGAAAACAACGTACAGCCAAACAGGAGCAACAGACCAAGTACAAAGCAAGTTAATTTAGACAATGCAATTTCCTCCTTTGCATGCAGATTCCGGGAAACATTATATTGATTCAAGGAAACATTGGTAAATCCTCTGCATCATTTTGTGTTTGGCAAAAAGAAGGAAAATAAATTAATGGGCCGAATTGCTAGAATTAATCGGAAATCTCCACCTGGGAACAAAGTCTTGGGCATAATATTTAATATATAAAAAGAAAAGGAACGGTTCGCTATGGGAAAGAGAATCATCTTATGTCTACTGGTTTTATCGCTGGTGGTAATATTGGCTACACCTGCCTTTGGCGACTTGGACCGCCGTTATAAGGTGGCGGTATTGCCCTTTGATGACGGCTCCATCAAGGACCGTTGGTGGGATTCCAGTGTGGATGTGGGCAAGGGGATCGCCGATGAATTAATCACTGCGTTGTTGGAGAAGAAAAAGTTTCGCCTGATTGAGCGGGAGCAGATTGATAAGATCTTGGCGGAGCAGAACTTTGGCATGAGCGGACGGGTGGATGCCAAGTCTGCGGCGGCCATCGGGAAAATTCTTGGCGTTGACTTTTTGATCATTGGCCGTGTTACCGATTTTGCTTTTCATTCGTCGGGGACGGCCTTGGCCAGCGGAAAGCTAGGTGCGGGGCTGGGGGTAAAGTCTACCACAGCCCGGGTGGTGATTGATGCCCGCATGGTCAATACCAGCACCGCAGAGATTGTTGCCAGTGTGAATGGAAAAGGCGAGCGGAAAAACACCAACTTGGGCTTGGGAGTTAAAGGTAATATCGTCGCCTTTGGCAGCGACGAATTTCGCAAATCCAACCTTGGGCTTGCCCTGCGGGATGCCGTCAATCAGGTGGCGGATAACCTGGCGGCCAAAGCTCCCAGCGGTGCGGAACGAGGAGCTTACCAACTGACGGGTAAGGTCTTCTATGTCACCGGGGACCGGGTGATTTTGGGCATTGGCAAAAACGACGGAGTCAGGGTAGGTAACCTGTTCATTGTGGAGCACGTCGTTGACGAAGTTCTGGACCCGGATACCGGTGAAGTGGTGGACGTGATCACTGAACCGGTGGCGGAGATCCGGGTGGTGGAAGTCCGGGATAAGACCGCCATCTGCAAAGTGGTGTCGTATTATAATTCCAATTATAAGATCGAGGTTAAAGATGTGGCCCGGCAAAAAATGAACTGATCGGCCCCAAATAACATGCTTAAAGTAAAAGCCCGGGGAGGTGTTCCCCGGGCTTTTACCTGGAATTTTGGCCTATGTTTGCCTTTGTGTTGTTAATGGCCGTTCATGAGTAAAGGTAAAAAGAACACTTATAATAAGGTAAGGGTATTATTCCTGCTTCAAAGCACGAAGCAAGGCATTAACACGGCATTCGGCGGAATTCAGCTCAAAGATCACCGCGTCCAGTAGTTGCGGGTTTTCGCAGCAGCTTAGGGCGTTAAACTTGCTTTCGGCCGCTTCCAGAGCCAAGATGGCTTTTTCCAGCTCATCCTGATCGGAAGGTTCGCTAACCACGCTTCCCGTCACTTTTGCGGTAAGCGCCTGGATTAGTTCTTTTTTAGCGCTGCGGAGCAGGGGCAAGGGCCAGAGGGATTCTTCCCATATTTTAATTGCCTGGCTCGTCTGCATTGTTAATCCCTGTCCTGTCCTTCGAAATTGAAGATTTGGTGTGGCAATGCCCGGCGGCCGACGGGCGCCTGAAGAATTGGGATCTTTCATCTGTCTTTGTCCGGTCCATTTTTCCTCCCTCCACCCTCTGTAGACATGATATTTATTTATGAAGCTGACTTATGATGTTCCCGGGCATATGTTGTATGCCGACAGTATGGGTTTGTGTAAGTTGTTAACCCATGGGGTTAGAGTGATGTAAATTTATTATCCTAAAGAAAAGTTACTATAAAGTTACATCATAGCCGGTTGGCGCCGGTTCATTCTTGTTTATTGAAATTAAAATTTAATAGTGAACACGTACTAGGTGAAATTTGATTCCCCGGTCGCTCCAACCCAGGTCCCAGGGGACCCGGTATCTGTCGGCATTGTGGCTGTTGACCAAAGTATAACCCTTGGAGTCGGCGCCGGTGACTACGGAAATGTGGGAAACCTTGCCCTTTTTTTCGTAGGCGATGTAGTCGCCGGGAAGCAATTGATAGGAGGCTTTCAGCACCTGGTCATAGGCGCCGTAACAAAGGCGGGTGGCCCGGCCGCTGTTTAACATGTAATTATTAAACGCCCGGGCGTTTACCCAGGAAGGGCTGCCGTCCTTGCCATAATTCCAAAGGGCAGTCTTTGGCAGACCGCCCCCTTCGTGCAGGATTTGTGAGGCGAAGTTGGTGCAGTCTCCACCGGAGTAATTATAGTTTTTATAGGCTGTATTGTATTTAAAACCTTTTTCCGCATCATTGGCCGCCCCGCAGAATTCGTCGGCGTAGGCCACTGCCGCCAGCCGGCGGGGGTGGAGATTCGTGAAATCCCTGGGTTTTTGCTGAAGGATATAAGCTTGGTTGACGCCGACTTGGGCCTCATCCATGCGTAAAGAGTCGGCAAAGGGGTCGGTATACCATTCCCGGACAATTTTCCATGTTTCGTCGGTCCGGATAAGGTCCAACGAGTGATAGCTGCCTAGGCGCATCAGGTTAATCCGGTCCGGTTCGTTGTAATAACTGTACTTATATTCGGTGGAAGCGAGTAAGGTGACACGCAGAATATTTCCCCGTGGTGTCACTTTATTCAGACGGATAAGGGATTCGATGGTAATCAGGCGTACGCCTTGTTTGTTGCACCATTGCCGGAGGTATTTCACCTTTTTTGCCTGGTGCTCATAGGCCCAGGAACCATACAGGGTGCTGCGGTCGTACAAGGTGGCCAGTGCTGCCAACTCGTACCGGCAAATGGCATTGTTCCGAAAGCGAAAGATACCGTTGAACAGTTGGAAAGCCTCGTTTTGACTGAGCTCGATCTCTGTTGCGGTGCATGGTATGGGGAGCAGGACCCGGAGGGGGAGGTAACGGGTGGCGCAAAAACCCAGAAGGATTAGGGAGAATAAGAAAAAAAGCCAAACAATTCGACGGTTAAGTAAAGGAAACTGCCCCATTTAGTCGCCTCTCCCCGGAGTTATTTCATCCCATATTTATGTCGTTACCCGCCGGGAAAGACGTAAAAGATAACGCTTAAGGAAGAAAGGACGAACCGTGCTAAATCCTGCTCCGGCGCGGTGATAAAGGCCACCATAAAAGTAAATTATTATGTAATTTTTCTGTTTTTGTTAAAGGATTATGAGGATAATTGAAGAATTCTAAAGCGTTGTACAGTGCTGTTGAGATCCCCATGTCCCTTTCCCGGGATTAAAGGGAAGAAGTTTTTATAGGAAATATGAGCTAAGGGAGGGATATGTGTGACATTGGAAGAAAAGAAGGAAAAATTTAAAGAGCTTCTTTCTCAATTATCCAGAGAGGAACTGCAGATCCTAAGTCAGGCAATGGCGGTTGAGCGGTCCAAACTAAATTCCAGGCATGATAATGGTGAGGTCATTGAGGAGATCAAAGGGATTGTTCGGGGGGTTATCCAATGATTTTAGACGCAATTACCCTGCATAATTTTCGCCAGTTCTACGGAACGCAGCGGATCTTTTTTTCGAAGGACAAGTCAAAGAATGTCACGGTCATCCTGGGTGAGAACGGTTCCGGGAAAACAGCTTTGCTGAATGCCTTTTCCTGGTGTTTGTTCGGTCAGACCGATCTGCCTGACCGGGAAGATATCTTGAGCGAGAAGGCGGTGGCGGAAGCGGCGGACGCCGGGGAACTGGAGGCCTATGTAAAATTGGAATTTAATGAGGGCCTTAAAACCTATTATGTGACCCGGAGCGTACGCGGGAAAAAACTTGAGGGAAACCGGTTGGAGTATAGTGAGCCGGTTTTGACCTTGGAGTATACGGATGAGACTGGGAAAACAGTAGTCCCGCCCCATCCCCAGGCAACAATCAACCGGATTATTCCGGAGGCTTTACGTACATACTTCTTCTTCCAGGGTGAAACTTCGGGAAACTTGACCCAGAAGGAAGGCGCTGAGGAGATTAAAAAGGCGATCCGGGTTTTAATGGGTCTGGAGATCTTGGAACAGACAGCCAAGGACCTGGAAGAAGCCAAGAAGAGTTTCCGGCATGAGAGCGCTGCCTATGGCGACCCGGAAGCCCAAAAGCTGGTGCAGGAGATTGAAGAACTGGAGAGGCAGTTGTCCGAAAAGAACGAGGATTTAAGGGGAAAGATTCGTAATCGGGATCTGGTGGAATCGGAGATCCTTGGCGTGCAGGACAAACTGCGGTCTTTGGGCGCTTCGAAGGATTTGCAAGAACGGAAAGATACCCTCTTGGATCAGGAACGGAAGGTCTATGAACAGATCAAGGACGTCCGGACGGCAACCATTGAGGTCCTGGCCCAGCGGGGCTATTTGGCCTTCTGTGGTAACTTGGTGAAGGAGACAAATGTATTTCTCCGGGAGAAGCTGGCCGGCGGTGAAATACCGTTGGAGATGAACCACCGGTTTGTCGCCAAATTGTTGGAAAAAGGTGAATGTATCTGTGGCAATGGGCTTANGGGCGGAGCAGCCCGGCGGGTTGAAGAGTGGTTAAAAGCTGCTGATCCCGAGTTGGAAGAGAAATTTCTTAACCTCTTTGCCGATGTTCGGCTGATGGAACACGACCGGATCCGTCTCTTTGACGAACTGCGCCGGCTGCGCTCCTTTAAGGACAACCTGCTCTTGAACCTCAAAGAAATACAAGAGGAGATTGCGGAAATCACCGCAAAAATGGAGGGACAGGATGTGGCTGAGGTCGCAGCACTGGCCCGAAAAGAGCGGGAGCTGAAATCTGCCTTGAAGGAAATGGACGAGAAGGTTGGCCGGATTAAAGGCGATATCAGTTCGCTGGAGAAAACCCTCAAAGCCAAGCAGGAAGAACTTGGCAAGAAACCCTTTGAGGGCGAGGCGGCGGGACTGGCCAAACGCCGGATGGATATCTGTGAAAACATCCGGAAGACGCTGGAGGAAGTATTAAGCATTCAGTCGGAGGATGTGCAAAACCGGTTGCAACAGAAGATCGCCAATGTTTACTCACGGATGTTGCATAAATCCTATGAGGCGGTCATTGACTCGGAGTATAATTTAAGTTTCTATAAATACATGGGGGATCAGCGAATTCCTGTCCGGATGTCCCAGGGTGAACGCCAAGTGACCAGTCTGGCCTTTGTTGGTGCCATCGTTGATGTGGCACGGGAACAGACGGAGGACAAATCCTTCATCGAATTTGGCGGCGAGTATCCTATTGTCTTGGATTCGCCCTTTGGCCAACTGGACGAGGACCACAGGAAACGGACGGCACTTTGCCTCCCTTCCTTATCGAATCAGGTGATTGTCATGGTTTCCGGTTCCCAATGGAAGGGCCCGGTGGAAGAGGAGATGAAGGCCAATATTGGCCGTATCTATCACCTGGCTTACCATGATCCGAAGGAAAATCCGGCGGTGAAGTTCGAATACACCGAGATTCAAGAGGGTGAAAAGGATGCCTAGAAACATTTGTATTGATAAGGTCAAAGAACCGGTCTATAAAGCGCTGGCCGAAGGGGAAAACGCCATTTTTGGCAGTTATAAGGATGTTTTTCTCCTTGCCGCTTGCATTGGTCTTTGTCAAGGGCAGAAAAAGCCCTTGGAAGAAGCGGTGGAAAGCATAGAGCTCCAAGCCTTTGGCGGACCCGTCGAGCAATCCCTGCTGAACGCCGTGGCGTTACAGGATCAAAAAGACCTCAAGATCCTTTTTAGCGATGAAGTCTCAACCGACAAATGCTTAAGTATAATTGAGGATTATGCCAACGCCGGCTTGGAGTTGTTGGCGAAACGGGTGCTGGAGAGTCCGGGAGATCCCTTGGATAATCTAACGGAATATGTAATGGCGCAGTATGCTGCTGAAAATGAAAGCAAAGAAGAATCGGTCACCAGTGTCATGGATGCAATTTTTAAATAAAATTAAATTCTGTCCATGGGTCTTATAACCAGTATATAAAGTAATTAGCAGTGTCCCCGGGACGATGCCTTTTTTTGCCATGAAACTCCTTGGTTTTTTCAAGGTTTCTTCATAATTAATTCAAAACCGAGATGCATAATATAGCCAAGGACTTCGGAATAAACAGGAAAATGAGGAGGCGAAGGTAATGTTGAAAACCATGCTTAAATGGATGGTTGCAGGTTTGGTGAGCCTAACCCTGCTGTTGGGGATGGCATTGGCGGCTGTACCCGGTGCACAGGCGATGGCAGCAGGAGCGAAGCTCAAAGTCCGGGCCGACCGTGACAATGCGGCGGAGGCCATCTTCCTTGCGGCATTGGCCGATTACTTTGACATTGACACCAAGGTTGTACTTGACCTCAGTAAAGAATGCGATGATGAAGACTTGATCCATGTTTTCTATCGTTCCGGAGAGACCGGTCGCCCGGTTCGTCGGATCATGCGGGAAGAACGCCGGGACCATGTACGAAAACGCGAGTCATTCATTAGGTTTGTCAGTGACTATTATGGTGTCTCCAAGGGGAAGGTCCGGAAATGGTTGAACCGCGGCCTTACGCCGAAGGAGATTGTGGTCGGGTTGGACATTGCCGATGAATATGATGTGGATCCCGACAAGGTCATGGAGATGCGGGCAAAGGGTCAAAGCTGGGATAAAATTCGGAAACATGTGGATAACCGGCGCCGGCCCCCGCGCCCACGGGGCCCCAAACACCGCCGCGGGCCACGCTACGGGAAGAAGATCATCATCAATTTTTAAGACAAAAACAGCCCCTTTTAGGGGCTGTTTTTTTAAATGCATATTGCGTGCTTTGGGTGCTGTATGTGACAGGAGGTAACCGCCCGCGCTTGGCATTTTTACGGATCTGGGAGGGATTCTGCAGGGAGGCGCTGAATGTCAATGGGAAAAAGTCTGTTGCAATAGGGGGTAACCGTTGTGTCAGGTCAGAAAATCTATGATCAATTGATGAACCGGGCCCGGATGGAGATTAGAGGGATCCGGGATATGCTCCTTGATGATCCTGAAGATCTGGCACCAGTCATCTGTAACTTGGCCTACCAAGCTGTGGAGAAAATGCTGAAAGCCTTCTTATTGTCGCGCGGTGTAGAAGATATCCAAAGCCACGACGTGAGAGAATTGTTTCGCAACTGCCTGGCCATTGATGCAGGATTGGCCGAGTTTCAGGAGCAAATTGACGCCATTTCTTTCTTTGTACCGGCGGACGAGTGGGGTTGTAATTTAGGCCCCGTTGAGCAAGGACAGGCCCTGGCAGCGTATGAACAAGCAGTGGAGATCCAGGGTTTTCTCATTGATCGGATCAAGGAATAATAAAGGGGCCCCCC
>JGI24713J26584_10001273_pt1 | contig 18589 bp, 16 predicted proteins | sample BioPla4DNA1_FD_26584 | JGI IMG/M metagenome (IMG submission 26584) | reverse complement strand
AAAAGGGGTTGATAAGATGAAGGTTTTTATAAGTGTTGACATTGAAGGTATAACAGGCGTAACATCTTGGAATGAAACTGAATTAGGCCATCATGAGTATAATTGGGCAGTAAACCAGATGATTAAGGAAACAATAGCAGCCTGCCAAGGGGCATTGGAAGCAGGAGCAAAGGAAATTATAATAAAGGATGCCCATGATTACGCAAGAAATCTTGATATATCTAAGCTGCCAAAGGAAGCGTCTGTAATCAGAGGATGGACATCTTCTCCAGAATCTATGATGGCTGGCATAGACGAAAGTTTTGATGCTGTAATATTTATAGGATATCATTCAGCTTCTGGAGAAAATGGAAATCCACTAGCCCATACCATGGACAGCAAAAAATGTACCTGGTTAAAAATAAATGGTGAAATTGCCTCAGAATTTACAATAAATACATTAATTGCTGCATATTATGGAGTACCGGTAGTATTTTTGTCTGGAGACAAAATGCTCTGTGAAAATAGTAAAAGATTAGTTGCCAATATAGAAACTGTTGCAGTGAAATCTGGAGTTGGAGGCGCCACATTTAATATTCATCCAGATAGGGCCTGCGAACTAATAAAAGAGGGAGTAAAAAAAGCCCTTAAAAATATTGACCTATGTAGGATTAAACCGCCTAAAAATCCAGTACTGGAAATTAGATTTAAGGACCACCAGGATGCCTATAGGGCAAAATATTATCCTGGAGCAAAATTAATTGATGGCTATACTGTTGAATATCAGGCTAAGGATGTCCTAGATTTAATTACTGCAAGGATGTTTATATTATAGTATCAATTAATCACTTTAATTAGATAATGTAAAGTGTTATAATATATGTATTCCAAAACATAAAGAAATTGCAATTAAAGGGGGAGAATACAATAAGGATAATAGAGGGCTTAGTCTTGTTGAAGGACTTAGATGATAGTTTCATTATAGATTTAAGATATGCAAGTACCAATAATTTTACAGGAAAAATAATATATCCAGTACCCGTATGTGCCATAAGGAAAGAAACGGGAGAGAAACTAGTAAAAGCACATAATATATTTAAAAAAGATGGCTTTCGCATAAAAGTATGGGATGCCTATAGGCCGTTACATGTACAGAGAATCCTCTTTGAAGCATGTCCCTACAACGATTATGTTGCTAAGCCTCCTGAAAAACCAATTACGTCTGGATTTAGGCCGAGGCACAATAATGGGATGGCTGTAGACATTACCTTAGTAGATAAAGATGGAAATGAGCTAGAAATGCCCAGCGACTTCGATGATTTTTCTGAAAGGGGAAAACTCAGCTATAAGTACATGACTAAGGAAGCTAGAAAAAACGTAGATTACCTACATAAAGTCATGAATAGCGTAGGCTTCAGGTCTTATGAAAACGAATGGTGGCATTTTGTAGATAATATAGAGGAACCAACTCCTTATTTGGATATTCCCTTAGAGGCATTTCTCCGTTAACTGTTATAAAGGAGTGTATTTTCATGAAGATAAAAGACATACAGGTAGGACAAATAACTGTAGCTTTAAAGAAACCCTTTAAAACAGCCTTAAGAACTGTCCATAGCATTGAAGATATAGTAGTAAAAATAACAACGGATACAGGCCATATAGGCTATGGTGAAGCTGCTCCAACGGCAGTAATTACTGGAGACACCTTTGGATCTATAAAAACTGCCATAGAAGACTATATAAAGCCAAATCTAATAGGGCTAGAAATAGAGAACATTGAAGAAATAATGAAAAGAATTGATAAGTCATTACTTAAAAACACTAGTGCCAAAGCAGCTGTAGATATAGCTGTATATGATCTCTTTGGCCAATACCATAATTCTCCACTATATAAGCTCTTAGGTGGTTATAGGGATGAAATTATTTCAGATCTTACAATAAGCGTAAACTCACCTGAGGAAATGGCAGAGGATAGTATTGAGGCCGTAAAGCTAGGATATAGAACTTTGAAGATTAAGGTAGGCCTTGATTCTGAAATGGATATGAAGAGAATCCAAGCTATTAGGGAGGCAGTTGGCTACGATGTAGATTTAAGATTAGACGCAAACCAGGGCTGGTCTCCTAAGGAAGCCGTTAGGATCATTAGAAAAATGGAGGATAAGGGATTTAATATTGAATTAGTNGAACAACCTGTTCATGCCAACGATTTAGAAGGCTTGAAATATGTAACAGATAATGTATATACTCCTATTTTGGCAGATGAAGCAGTATTTTCTCCCTTAGATGCCATAAAAATCATCCAAAACAGGGCAGCTGATTTAATAAATATTAAGCTGATGAAAACTGGTGGTATACACAATGCCTTAAAGATTTGCTCCATTGCCGAAACCTATGGTGTAGAATGTATGATAGGCTGTATGTTAGAAAGCAAACTAAGCGTCAGTGCAGCAGTTCATTTGGCAGCAGCAAAGAGTGTAATCACCAAGGTCGATTTAGATGGGCCCTTACTATGTAAGGAAGATCCAATTGTAGGCGGACCTACCTTTAAGGATTACAGGATTACATTAAATAATGAGCCTGGCTTAGGCTTTAAGGAAATTGGCAACTTAAAATTTTAATAGATTTTTCCTACAAAGGGAAAGGCCATCAAGAGTATTTAGACAGTTACAACAATAAAACTCAATCAAAAAACTCCACAACCATACTGCTATAAAAAAAGGAAAGGAGGGAAATTTTAATATAATTCCTTTTAATATTAAATTATTAAACTAATAAAAAGGGGGAGAAAAATGAAAAGACTATTAGCTTTAATGCTAGTGCTAATCTTAGTTTTGTCAGCTTGTTCACCTAAGACAGATGAAACTTCAACAGACAAAGAAGATGAGATTGCAGAATATTCAGTTCTTTATTCAGGTGAAATAACTACATTAAACTACCTGGTAACTTCAACTACTGCAGAATTCGCATTGGCAGCAAACTTTGTAGACAGCTTAATCGACTTTGATAGATACGGAGTTGCAGTACCAGGACTAGCAACTGAATGGGAAGTTTCAGACGATGGCTTAGTATGGACCCTAAAGATCCGCGAAGGGGTTAAGTGGGTAACCCATGACGGAGAAGAATACGCAGAAGTTACAGCCCATGACTGGGTAGATGCTGCTAAGTACTTACTAAATCCTGCCAATGAGTCTAAAACTGCTAATATATTCTATAGCGTTATTGAAAATGCAGAAGAGTACTACAAGGGCGAAATTACTGACTTCAGCCAAGTAGGAGTTAGGGCAGTTTCAGACTATGTACTTGAATATAAGCTGAAAAAACCAACTCCATACTTCCTATCCATGCTAAACTATGTATGCTTCCTACCAGCCAACGGGGACTTCTTAGAAGAAGTAGGAGATAGGTTTGGTACAGACAATGTAAACTTCCTTTACAATGGAGCTTACATTATGGAAGTATTCGAGCCACAAAGCAGGAGAATCCTAGTAAAAAACGAAAACTACTGGGATAAGGACAATGTCTTCATAGACAGGATTGTAATGACATATAACCAGGAAGCAGCAACCCTAGGTCCTGAACTATTCGTCCGTGGAGAAGTTGACTATTCAGGTATACCAGCATCCTTAGTAGAAGAATGGATGCAGGACCCAGCGAGAAAAGATTTAATCAGGCCTAATAGGACCAGCTTCTACTCCTATTTCTATGCACTAAACTTCGATCCTAAGTTTGATGAAGAGTACGAACCAGAAAACTGGAAGATTGCAGTGAACAACCGCAACTTCCGTAAGTCATTGTTCCATGCCTTAGACAGGGTAGCGGCCATGACAACTGCAGAACCATACAACCCAGAACAAAGATTATCCAATACTATTACTCCAAAGAACTTCGTCAACTTTGAAGGAAAAGACTATGTAGAGTTTGGCAAGCTTAAAGAATTTACCAATACAGACTCCTTCAATCCAGATTTAGCATTGAAGTATAGGGATGAGGCTAAGAAGGAATTAGAAGGAAAGGTAAAATTCCCAATAATAGTCTACATGCCATATAACTCAGGTAGTACTGAATGGGCTAACAGGGCACAAGTTGTAGAACAGCAAATGGAAAACCTATTAGGTACAGACTATATAGACATAGTAATAGATGCTAGACCACCAACAAACTTCTTATCAGAAGTTAGAAGGTCTGGTAAATACGCTTTCCTAGAATGTAACTGGGGCCCAGACTATGCTGACCCTGAAACCTACACAGATCCATTCTATCCAGGCGGAACATATAACTTCCCAGAATATGTGGAAGGCTATAATGATCCTAATGGAGAAAAGAGGTATACAAATCTGGTAGATGCAGCTAGGGCCGAAGTAAATGATATAGAAAAGAGATATGAACTGTTTGCAGAAGCTGAAGCCTTCTTAATAGAAGAAGCCTTCGTTATACCATATGCAGTAGGTGGCGGCGGATATTCAGCCAGCAGACTTAACCCATTTGAATCAATGTATTCACCATTTGGTGTATCACCAGAAAGATATAAAGGCCATAAATTGTTAGACAAACCAATGAATACAGAAGAGTTCCTACAAGAGCTGGAAAAATGGGAGCAAGAACGTGTTGAAGCTTTAAAAAAAGCTAGCCAATAATAGATAAATTAACCTAGGATTACTTCTGTAATCCTAGGTTAAAAATTAATTTCACAAATTACATATTCCTTTTGGATATTGTTTTGCATAAAAAGTTGACACTTAGAAAGAGGGGGAAAAAATGCTCAAATATTCGATTAAAAGGCTATTTCAGTCCCTACTTACCCTATTCATCATAGTTACAGTTGTCTTCTTGCTTATGAGGCTACTGCCTGAAGAAGGCTACTTTGGCGACGCCTATGAAAAGTTAGACGAAGCACAAAGAGAAGCCATACTTACCAGCATGGGCTTAAGAGACCCTATACACATACAGTTGATAAACTTCTACAAGAATCTTTTAAAGGGCGACTTAGGCGAATCCATAACCTTTAGGCCAAGGGTGCCTGTTATGGAGATAATAAAGGACAAGGTTCCTTATTCATTGTACTTTGGATTGGCTTCCATAGCTATTTCCTTGATAGTAGGGATAAGTTTAGGTATTGCTATGGCCAGAAACAAGTCTAAATTCTGGGACAAACTAGGTACTGGATATATAGTATTTGTCAGGGCTGTACCTGCAGCAGTATACTTCCTATTTATACAAATTTATATAACAGATATTTTCAAATTACCTATGCTATTCAAAATAGATGACCCTAAGACCTGGATCTTGCCAACTATTTCCATGTCCTTAGGTGGAATAGCCAGCTATGCCATGTGGATAAGGAGGTACATGGTAGATGAGCTAAACAAGGACTATGTAAAATTGGCTAGGGCAAAAGGCTTAGACAGCAAAAAAATCATGGTAAGGCATGTCTTCCGTAATGCCTTTGTTCCCATGGCCCAGTATCTGCCTGCTACCATCTTATTTACCATTTCAGGTTCTATTTATATAGAGTCCTTGTATTCTATACCAGGCATGGGTGGGCTCTTAGTTGAAGTAATCAAAAGGCAAGATAACACCTTAGTACAGGCCTTAGTGCTTATCTATTCATCAATAGGTATAGTAGGATTGTTCCTAGGAGATATACTAATGGCCTTATTTGATCCTCGCATCAAATTGGAACGCAAAGGGGGCGCTAGATAATGGGTAAAGGTGCAGTAAACAAACTGAGAAATAGTATAGAAAACAGCATAAAAGAAGATGAACTATTTGAATTTGCAGAATTCGATGAAGAAGAGGCTAAACGTGGTGGTTATTCAAATTATTCATATTGGCGCTCTACCTGGAAGGTCTTTATTTCAAATAGGCTAGCTGCCTTCCTCTTGATTTTAATGGCAGTCTTACTTCTATTTACTTTTATTCAGCCATATTTGCCTAACCAGAAGTCACCTACCAAAATCCATAACCATCCAGAAACCAACCTGCCTCTAAAGAATATAAGACCAAATGAGGAGTTCTGGTTTGGAACTAACTCCATCGGCCAAGATTTATGGGCCAGGGTATGGAGTGGTACTAGGACCTCACTTATGATTGCCATAATAGTTGGCCTATGGGAGGCAATAGTAGGAATAACTATAGGGGCCTTGTGGGGTTATGTAAGATGGCTAGATAGACCTATAACTGAAATCTACAATATTATAAATAATATACCTAAGACCATAATTCTGATATTGATGACCTATATTATGAAGCCAAGTATGTTCACCATGATATTTGCCATTTGCTTGACTTCCTGGATAGACATGGCCCGTTTCGTAAGGAACTTGACCATAATCATCAGGGACAGGGAATACAACTTAGCTTCCAAGTGTTTAGGTACTCCAACAAGAAGGATAATTACAAAGAACTTACTACCTTACTTAGTCTCTGTAATCATGCTAACCATAGCCCTATCAATTCCTTCAACAATTGGGTACGAAGTATTCCTCACCTATATAGGCTTAGGTTTACCTGTTAAAACTCCTTCCTTAGGTAACCTGGTAAATGAGGGAAGGCTTTTGATATTAAATCCATCACAAAGATATCAGCTTATCTTCCCTTCAATAGTTGTGTCCGTAATAACTATTTCCTTTTATATCTTGGGCAACGTGTTTTCCGATGCAGCAGATCCCAAAAACCATGTTTAGGAGGTGTACTATATGGACAATAGGAAAGTTATATTATCAGTAAAAGATTTAGTAATCAAGTTTAGACTAAGAGGACAAATACTAACTGCCATTAGAGAAGCCTCTTTAGACCTGTACGAAGGAGAAAGCTTAGCCATAGTTGGTGAGTCGGGATCTGGAAAATCGGTGTTTACCAAAAGCTTTATGGGGCTCTTAGATGCCAATGGCTGGATAGATTCTGGCAACATTATGTTTGAAGGGGAAGACTTAGCCCAATATAAATCAGAAAAGGACTGGCTAAAGATTAGAGGGAAAAAGATAGCCATGGTATTTCAGGACCCAATGACATCTCTAAATCCTCTAAAAACCATTGGGAAACAGGTGCAAGAAGCCATTGAGCTCCACCAAGGTATTAAGGGAGAGGAAGCCAAGAAATTGACCATACAGTACTTAAGTGATGTAGGTATACATGATCCTGAAAAAAGGTATAACCAGTATCCCCATGAATTTTCAGGGGGTATGAGGCAAAGGGTAGTAATAGCCATAGCAGTTGCTTGTAATCCTAAGATCCTAATATGTGACGAACCAACTACAGCCTTAGACGTGACTATACAGGCTCAGATACTGGAATTATTAAAGGGGCTTAAAGAGAAATATAATTTGACCACCATATACATCACCCATGACTTGGGAGTAGTAGCCAATGTGGCCGATAGGATAGCAGTAATGTATGCAGGAGACATAATTGAAATAGGCCTATGTGAAGAAGTATTCTATAATCCTCAACATCCCTATACCTGGGCCCTACTATCATCTTTACCACAACTAGGAGTTAAGGGGCAGGAGCTTTTTACCATAAAGGGAACTCCACCAAACCTATTTTACGATATAAAGGGAGATGCCTTTGCTCCAAGAAACCCCAGGGCTTTAAAGATAGATTTTGTAAAGAGGCCGCCCTATTTCCAAGTTAGCCCTACCCACAAGGCAAAAACTTGGCTCTTAGACCCTAGGGCTCCAAAGGTGGAACCCCCAGAGTCCATAAGGGCATTAAGGCAGCAATGGGAGGTTGAAAGCAATGGATAAGAGAAGTAAAGAAATCCTGTTGGAGGTTAAAAACTTAAGAGTAGAATTTGGCAAGAGGAGAAAGAAGTTTGTAGCAGTAGATGATGTCAGCTTCCACATCTACAAGGGAGAAACCTTTGGCCTAGTTGGGGAGTCTGGTTCAGGAAAGACCACCATAGGAAGAGCTATTATTAGGCTAGTTGAGCCAGCTGCAGGAGAGATTATCTTCGATGGCAAAAAAATAAATGGGAACATAGACAAGGAACTAGATAAGGAAGTAACAAGAAGGATTCAAATGATATTCCAAGACCCTATGGCCTCTTTAAATGAAAGGGCCAAGGTTGAATATATAGTATCTGAAGGCTTATACAACTTGAAAAACTACAAAACCGATGAAGAAAGAAAGGCTAAGGTAGAAAAGGCCATGTTAGANGTAGGCTTACTNCCAGAGTTTCTAAGCCGCTTTCCCCATGAGTTCTCTGGTGGCCAAAGACAGAGAATTGGGGTAGCAAGGGCCATTGTCATGGAGCCAGACCTTATAATTGCAGATGAGCCCATATCAGCCCTAGACGTTTCCATTCGTGCCCAGGTCCTTAACTTAATGGCCGATTTGCAAAAGAGAAAGGGCTTAACCTACCTATTCATAGCCCATGATTTGTCTGTAGTCAGGTTCATAACAGATAGGGTTGCAGTAATCTACAAGGGTAAGATAGTAGAATTGGCAGAGACGGAAAGGCTTTATCAAAACCCACTACATCCATACACCAGGGCTCTATTTTCAGCAATTCCAATACCTGATCCTAAGTTGGAAAGGTCTAAGAACTTAGAAGTTTATGATCCTAACTGTCACTTCGACTATGATGAAGATCCACCAAAGTGGATTGAAATAGAGCCTGAACACTTTGTCCTTGCTAATAAAAGAGAATTGGAGGGGTATAAAAAGATCTTAGAGAAAAATGGGGTACAGGTGCTTATATAAAATAGTTCTTATATTACTGGGGGTTATGATATCGATGGCAGGATGTACTAAGATTGCTGAGGAAGTCTTTTATGATTCTAGATTGATTATAAATAAGGGAGAAGATTTTATTAAGGGTGAAAAAGAAAATATAACAATAAATAGGGAAGGGGAAATCATCTTAGACAATCTATCTATTAAGGGGAAATATATTTCTCCCATTATAAAAACTAAAGCCTTTAAAGACTTGGTAATGTCTTGGAATGTAGATACACCAGATGGTACGGAAATAGAAATCTTGGTAAAGGTCAGGGTGGGGGAAAACTGGTCCCAATGGTTTTCCTGTGGCAAATGGTCCCTAAATGGATTTAGGGGCAGTATAAGAAATCAAAAGGATGAAATAGCCAAGATGAATATAGATACCTTAGAAGTCCTAGGGGATAAGGGTGCTGAAGCCCTTAGGTATTCCATAAGATTAAGTAGGGAGGATACCAATATACCGGGTCCTAGACTTAGAAATGTATTTATAGCCTTAAACCTAGAGGAAAAGAGTAAGCCGGTATTTGCTGCTGATAAGACCTACCTAGTAGACTTAAAGGTGCCTGAAAGGTCTCAAATGGTAGTACCTGAAATAGGAAATGTAATCTGCAGCCCAACTTCCTTATCCATGGTACTGGAATACTATGGCCACAAGATAGATACGGAGGAAGTAGCAGCAAATGTTTTAGATAAGGAATTTAATATTTATGGAAATTGGTCTTTTAATGCTGCCTATGGCGGTACAAAATGTAAATATTCCTATGTAGAAAGGTTTACTTCAGTAGATGATATAAAGGAAAAAATATCTAAGGGTATTCCACTTATAGCATCCATTAGGACTAAGACAGAAGATGAAATTAGTGGAGCCCCTCAGGCCTATCCCAGCGGCCACCTAATAGTAATAAGGGGATTTACGGTTAAGGATGGAGAAGAATATATAATAGTAAACGACCCTGCAGCTAAGGAAGTAGAAACTGTTCGGAGAGAATATAAGGTTTCTGAATTTGAAAGGGCATGGAATAGGATAGTATATATATTATGCCATGAGCTTGATTAGATTTTCTATTTAAGAAGTCCTATTCCTATAACAGATGAAGGTGAAATATATGATAGATAATATTATGAAAGAAATTGAAAATTTCCAGGGGGATATTTCGGTTATTATAAAGGATTTAACCCGGGATAAGTGGATTTTTAAATATAATGAAAGGGAAATATATCCTTCAGCTAGTCTTATTAAAGTTCCCATAATGGTTGAAGCCCTATATCAGGTGGAGGAGGGGGTTTATACCTTAAATCAAAAAATAAAGATAAGGCTAGAGGATAGGATAAAATATAGTATAGTGTCGGACTTGTCAATAGATGAATATCCATTAATTGATTTAATTACCCTGATGATAATAGTAAGCGATAATACTGCCACCAATGTATTAATTGATTTGCTTGGCATTGACAATATCAATGAAAGGCTAAGGCAATTAAACTGTAAGGATACCATATTACAGAGAAAGATGCTAGATTTTGAAAAAGCAAAGAAGGGAATAGATAATCTTACCAGCCCTATGGACATGGCACTGATTATGGAGGGGATTTACAATAAAACCATACTTAAACCCCACTGGTGTCAAATAGGGCTAGATATACTCACAAAGCAAAAATATAGGGATAAATTGGGAAGATATTTACATGAAGATGTAACTATAGCTCACAAAACAGGCAGCCTAAGCGGTATAAACCATGATATAGGAATCTTCCTAGACCCTGATTATTTAATTGGGGTCTTTACAAAAAATGCCAAAGATGACGTTAAAGGTAGCCAAATTATAGGAAGGATTTCAAAAATAGCCTATGATTACTTTTTAAAATAGATTAACAATTGGCGAGGTGATGGATTTGAATAAACCACAATGGGGAATCTTATCAAAGGCACTAGTTCCCATAAACCTACATCCAAAGTTTGACAGCGAAATGGCTGATGAAGGCTTATATGGCATGGTAGTTAAAATCCTTGAGGAGAAGGAAGATAACTGGTATTATGTAGAAACCCATTACGATTATTATGGTTATGTACATAGTTCAAATATGATAATGGACGATGAAAAAGCAAGGGCTTGGAAGGAAAAGGCAAATAAGGTGGTCTTCCATTCAGTAGTAGATATAATGTCTGAAGCAAGCTACAAGGGCTATGTAAAAGGCATATTAACTAGGGGGGCCACTGTCATAACTACTGGTAATGAGGAGGACAATTGGACTGAAATACAATTGGCCGATGATAGTACCGGATGGGTCAGAAGTGTCTTTCTAAGAGATAAGATAACTAGCTTTGATAAAAACAATGAAGAACAGTTGAGAAAAGATTTGGTAGATACTGCCATGCTATACTTAGGAACCCAATACAGGTGGGGAGGGAAAAGCCCCTTAGGCATCGACTGTTCAGGCCTATGTTCCATATCCTATCTGTTAAACGGAATTATTATTTACAGAGATGCCAAATTGAAAGAAAAATATATGAGAAAGATATCCATGGAGGAGATAAAGCCGGGAGATCTTCTATACTTCCCAGGCCATGTGGCCATGTATATAGGCAATGATAAATATATTCATTCCAGCTCCAGCTTAAATGGAGTAAAAATCAATAGTCTAAATCCAGAACATGAGGATTACAAGGAAGATTTAGCTAAAACCATAACTGGCATAGGAACAGTCTTTTAATTCTTTTATATTAAAGACCCTAGTAAATAACTAGGGTCTTTTTTTTCTACTTGGAAAAGACAATTATTGTAGTATAATAATTACTAAGATTCGACAATTTTACTTGAGGGTGGTATTGTGGACTTTAAATCTGAAAACTTCGTAAAGATGTTTACCGATATGATGTCGGAAGGCTTTATTGTAATAGATAAAGAGGGGAAAATTCAAGTTTATAACCGTAAGGCAAAGGAAATCTTTGGTATTAGCAATATTTCACAGATTAAACACCAGAGTGGAAGGCTTAGGGCTGGAGATATTGTAATCATTGGAGATAATTCCATTGGACAAGATGATGGAAATTTGACTGGCCAATCTTTAAAAGTTATAGGTATAAAGAATACCAATATAGAAGAAGGGGATTCAATAATTGCCATAGGTACCTATAAAAGGGCAGGGGATTTTGAACCCATACTAAAACTACTGAAAAAGGGCCATAATGAAGAAGTATTGGAAGTGGAAACTACAATAAAGAGGGTCTACATCAAGGCTAAAATCGAATTTGTAAACAAGATAATCTCCATACAGGTAGATAATAAGGAATACAAGATGACCTACATCAATGCCATAGGCCATATGGTGGTCTTGGATGGCAAGACCATGGAAATGAAATTCTACCAAACCTATGGATATACAGCTAGGGGAGAAAGCATCAACGATTTACTAAAGGGAAGGGAATATATGGCCAAAGGGGCAGGTACCGAATCCCTGGATGTAATAGGTAAGGATATCTTTGAGATACATAAATCCGATTACATGATACAGCAATTCTACAATGTGGCTAGGGGGGAAAATGTCACATATGTAGATAAATTTGAAGAAATAAATGGCTACCCCACCATGTGTACCCTATTGCCTGTAGAGGAAAATGGAAAAAGAATAGGTGCAGCCCTAAAAGTAGAGGATATTTCCCAGATTAAGAAAATCATAGCAGAAAGGGACCAGGCCATAAGAGAACTGGAAGAGGCAGAGTACAAGCTCTTAAATGAAAAGGCATTAAACAAGGCATTTCCAAAATTTATAGGCAACAGCCAGCAAATTGAAAACGTAAAGAGGATGGCTTTAAGGGCTTCAAAGACCAATTCCAATATATTGATCTTAGGTGAAAGTGGTACTGGCAAGAGCATTTTAGCTAAGGCAATCCATGAGAACAGTAAATATAGGGATAAGCCCTTTGTCCATGTGAACTGCGGTGCAATACCAGAAACCTTATTGGAGTCTGAATTATTTGGCTATGAAAAGGGGGCATTTACAGGGGCCCGTTCAGAGGGTAAAAAGGGCTTATTCGAGCTAGCCGATGGAGGAACTATATTTTTAGACGAAATAGGGGAGATACCTTTAAGCCTTCAAGTTAAACTATTGGAAGCAATACAGGAAAAAAGCTTTTATAGGGTGGGAGGAACTGAAAGAATTACTGTAAATATTCGTATAATCTCTGCTACAAACAAAAACTTAGAGAAGGAAATGCAGAGGGGAAGGTTTAGGGAGGACCTATATTATAGAATCAATGTCTTTCCCATTTGGATACCGCCTTTAAGGGAAAGAAGACAAGATATTATCTCCTTAGTAGATTTTCTGCTTCCAAAGATTTGCAATGAATTAGGCTGCCATACTAAGAGGATATCTGCTGAAGCCATGAATCTATTATTAACCTATGATTGGCCTGGAAATATAAGGGAACTGGAAAACGTTTTGGAAAGGGCAGTTAACTTAGCAGAAGGAAACAATATACTTTCTAAACATATAAACATAGCTGGAAGGGCCTCACAGGATAGTTCTAGGGAAATAAAGGATTTAAAATCTTACCTAGAAGAACAGGAAAAGAAGGCCATTGCCTATGCCTTGAGTTACTTTAAAGGAGATAAAAAGAAGGTAATGGAAGCCTTAAATATTAGCAAAACTACCCTGTATGATAAATTAAAAAAATATAATATTAAATAGCTGCCAGAGGACTTCTCCTCTGGCATATTATTTTATTTATTTTATATATATTTTACCATTTCCTTAGGCAAGGCTTTAATTTCAGAATATAAAATATCTCTAAAATCTAAGTTGGTCTTTTCATTAAATTCACCAGTAGATGAAGATTTTAAACTCCTTCCCATACTAAGGAAGTTTTCTATATCAGCTTGCATTAGATTAGTATAAGTAGATTTTAATAGTATCTGACCCTCAGATATGAAAAACAATTTATATCCCTTGCTAAGGGGTATTTTCAAAAGGATGTCCTTAGATAACAGGGACTTATATTCATGGATTCCCTTCTTCAAATAATTTAAACCATAGGTTAAATCCCTATAATAAGTGGCCAAGGAAAACTCAAGATTTGAAGCCGCTTCATACATCCTTTTCTCAAGTTCATTAACAAATAAGGTCAATTTTTCTTCCTTGGAGAGGATATTTAATAGGGTTTTTCTATTCATCTCAAAGGTCTCCCTATCCATGTTTTTTGGCATAAGATTATATTGAAAAGTATAACTTTCACCATCCCTAACTATTGGATATAGATTTTTCAAGGAATCAATTATATTTATCAAAAAAGACCTTCTCCTAAAGGGGCCGTAGGAATTATCTTCCCTGTCATATACAAGGGACAAGGGATTGTGGATATTGTAATCTTCAACTTTTAAATATATGTATTTTTCATCATTCTTAAACTGGCTGTTAAATATTGGCTTCATTTCCTTTATGAGTTCACATTCCAGCAGCCGTGCTTCCAGATGGGTATCTGTTACTATATATTCAATATCATGGATTAAGGATACCATCCTTTCTATCTTATTCCAATTATGGTTTCTTGTAAAATATGACCTTACCCTTTTCTTTAAGGAAATGCTTTTTCCAATATAGATCACTTTCCCATGGGAATCTAACATTTTGTAAATGCCTGGAAGGGCTGGAATACTATTTATTTTTTCTTTTAAATTATGGTGTATTTTATCCATTTTATCATCCTTCTTACAATATCATCCTAAGAGATTGCTAGCTATTAGGTAATCTGATAAGATTAATAAAGACAAGTTTATTTATATTATATCATGAAAGTAAAATATAATAAGTTTTCAATGGAGATAGATAGTATGAAAAGATACAAGTCTTTAAATGAGGAACTAAAAAGGGAGTTTGGTAAGAAGGTAATGAAATTGTCCATAGATGGAGGCTTTACCTGCCCCAATAGGGACGGTAGCATAGGACATAGAGGATGTATATTCTGTGGTGAAGAAGGTTCAGGAGAATTTGCAGGTTCAAGGCATGACCCAATAAGGGTTCAGGTAGAAAGCCAAAAAAGACTTTTATCTAAGAAATGGAATACGGATAAGTTCATTGTCTACTTTCAAAACTTTACAAATACCTATGGCCCTATAGATAGGTTGAGAAAGCTATATTATGAAGCCTTGAGTTTAGAAGGAGTAGTGGGCCTAGCCATTGCCACAAGGCCTGACTGCTTAGGGGATGAAGTAGTGGACTTGTTATCTGAAATAAATGAGAGAACCTATCTATGGATAGAGTTAGGCCTTCAAACTATCCATGAAAAAACAGCAAAATTCATTAGGCGGGGCTATCCTTTAGAAGTATATGATGAAGCCGTAAGAAAATTAAAGGCTAGAAATATAAGGGTGGTTACCCATATAATCTTGGGTCTGCCGGGAGAAAGTAAAGAAGATATCCTAGAAACTGTTAAGTATGTGGGGAAAACTGAAACCTGGGGCATTAAACTACATTCCCTATATATACAGAAGGACACGGATTTGTATAGGTATTATTTGAAAAACCCCTTTCCCATAATGAGCAAAGAGGAATATGTATCTTTGGTGGTAGAATGTCTTAGATTACTTCCACCCAATATGGTAATTCACAGATTAACTGGAGATGGAAAAAGGGAACTATTATTTGAGCCTAAATGGAGCCTAGATAAACTAGGGGTCTTATCTTCCATAGATAAGGAGTTGAAAATAAGGAAGACCTTCCAGGGAGAAAAGTACAAAAATATTAATACTTAAGTCACCCTTCAATATAGATACGCATAGTATATTAATGCAAAGAATATATAAGAAGGGTGGGTAAGTATGACTAATACTAGAACATGTCCATCAGGTAGTTTCCCTTATACTATACGTTCGGGAGATACTCTTTTTAATTTAGCCATGAGATATAATACAACAGTAGAGGCAATAATGGCAATAAACCCAGGAATAGATCCAAACAACCTACAAATAGGCCAAAGAATTTGCATACCTGGTTCACAAGCTCCGCCAACAAGGTGTCCAGCAGGAACCTTCGCTTATACCATTAGGTCGGGAGATACACTGTATAACTTAGCCATAAGATATAACACCACCGTTGAGGCCATTATGAGAGTAAATCCAGGAATAGATCCAAATAATCTACAAATTGGTCAAGTAATCTGCATACCTGGCTCTGTTGTGCCACCGCCACCAACATGTCCAGTGGGAACCTTCTCCTATACTATTAAATCAGGAGATACCCTATATCAACTAGCCATTACCTATAATACTACTGTTGAGGCAATTATGGCAGTAAACCCAGGAATTAATCCAAATAACCTGCAAATTGGTCAAGTGATCTGCATACCTAGAGGCGGCATGCCAGTGCCACCATGTGATGGCTTCTATTATACAGTAAGGCCAGGAGATACCTTGTTTAGCATTGCAGCAGCCTTTAACATACCATTATCAACATTAATGGCAGCCAATCCAGGAGTAGATCCAAACAATCTACAAATCGGTCAACAAATCTGTATCCCTAAAGTTATGCCACCACCAATATCCTGTCCAGGTGGAACGGTGTATACGGTTAGAGAAAAGGATAATTTAGGAACCATACTCCTAAGATTTAACTTATCCTATATGGACCTTCAAGCAGCCAATCCAAATGTGGACCTAGATATGCTAAAACCAGGCCAGCAATTATGTATAATGCCCCACGAAGAAAGGGGATGTCCTTGTCCAAGAGGGACTAGAGAGTATACCATAATGAGAAGTGACATTCCACATAGTGGTCCCACAGTAGTTGCATTAGCTCAAAAGTTTAATACCTCTGTAGCAGAGCTAATGAAGGCCAATCCAACCTTGTCTCCTGGAGATTTCGTAGTAGGAAAAGTAATCTGTGTTCCACATCATAGAAAAGATTATCCATCAGCCTAGCTGATGGATAATTTTATTAGTGAAAAACAGGGTCTTGTGTGATAGAATAGAGGAAAAGGGGGAGAATAGGATGATTAAACCAAGGGTATTAAAATTGGGAGATACTTTAGGAGTTATAGGGCCAGCCAGTCCAACAACAGATAAAAATATAAAAAAAGTGGAAGAAGTACTGAAAGAAATGGGCTTTAAAGTCAAAATGGGAAAAAGCGTCTATGAAAGACATGGCTACTTATCAGGAACTGATGATATAAGGGCTGAAGATATAAATTCCATGTTTGGAGATAAGGAAGTAGATGGAATATTATGTATTAGAGGAGGATATGGAACAGGCCGCATACTAGATTTAATAAATTATGAAATCATCAAAGAAAACCCAAAGGTATTCATTGGATATAGCGATATTACAGCATTACATATAGCCTTTAATCAAATTGCAGGCTTAGTTACCTTCCACGGACCTATGGCATGCGACATAATAAGGAATTTCTCCAACTTCTCTAAGGAGCTCCTATTTAAGGCAATTATGAGCAGTGAACCCGTGGGAAAAATTTCTAATCCTGAGGGAGAAGAAATAATTACCATAAATGGGGGTATAACAGAAGGAACTATAGTAGGTGGCAACCTCTCATTAATTGCAGACACCATAGGGACCCCTTATGAAATAGACGTAAAAGGGAAAATCTTATTTATTGAAGAAGTAAAAGAAGAACCCTATAGGATTGATAGAATGTTAAATCAATTAAGGCTATCTGGGAAACTCAATGAAGCAGCAGGAATTGTCCTTGGAGACTTTAATAACTGCCATGCAGAAAAACCAGATGAGTCTTTGTCCTTAGGACAGGTAATAGATGATTACTTTAAACCACTAAATAAACCCACCATATATAATTTACAAGCAGGTCACTGTAAACCAATGGTGACCATACCATTTGGAGTTAAAGCCAGATTAGATGCAGATAAGAAAGAATTAACAATTTAGAAAATGCAGTAGAATAATAAAACCATGGCAATTATGCCATGGTTGCTGATTTTAAGGAGAATATCAATAATGCACTGAAAGCAATAAAAATGATAATGGATAGGATTAAAGGAAGGGTAAAGATTTTTTCACCAGAGTATATTCTGTTCTCTTTAATAGGAATTCTATTTACCTTAAACAATAGCTTAATCAAAAGATAAATGGAAAAGACTCCAATTATGGCGAAAAGGCTTAGGACTACAAAATCTGGTTCTCCTGCATATCCCACATTGGGATTTGGCTGATATAGGTGATTGATTATAAGGGGTAGGCCGTTATTTATCAAATGAATACTTATTCCTGCAAAAATGGAATTGGTAGCAAAAACCACATAGGAAGAAATAAATCCTGCTATGAAGGTGTGGAAAAACTGAAATGAATTAAGATGCAACATTCCAAACATAAAGCCATTTAATAGGGCAGCTATAAACTTAGGCTTATTCCTATAACCATCTAAGATAATTCCCCTCATTAGAATTTCCTCTATGACTGCAGGAGTAATGGCAGTGAAGAAAAAATTCCATAGGAATAGTTCATGATAGTCTTCCGCCACTATATCTGCTAAGGTGCTGCCGAAAAACTTCACATATAATTCGATAAATAAAAACATAACAGGTAATGAGGCTAACCAGATTAGGAAGATAATTATTAAACTAATGAAATTTAACTTATTAGGCCTTAGTATTCTTTCAGCATCTTTTCTATTGATAAGTAAATATATGGAAATAGGTATTAAAAAAGCTATATACTGATAAAGGTTTACATTTATTGGCAAAAATTGTACCACAATGGACCAGATAATAGTAAATAAAAAGAACCAGTTTACCTTAGCTACAGACCTGTCATCTCTCAAAATTTTAACATCCAAAGATATCACCCTTTATTTCTACATTTATATAATTCTACTACAATTCTTACAAAAAACCTAGTATTTTGTAAGAATTTTGTAATTGAAATG
>JGI24713J26584_10001261_pt1 | contig 18669 bp, 19 predicted proteins | sample BioPla4DNA1_FD_26584 | JGI IMG/M metagenome (IMG submission 26584) | reverse complement strand
GAGGAGGACCGAGTATGACCATAAGAGAAAAGATTTTAGAATTCGTAAACTCAGAAGACTATAAGCCGATGGTGAAGGAGCAGCTCCTAGTTGAATTCGAGATCGATTATAAGGAAAAGGAAGAATTCTATAAAATCTTAGATAGTTTGGAAAAGGAAGGTCTTTTAATAAAGACTAAGCATGAAAGATATGTTCCAATAAATAATGAATACTTAGTAGTTGGTACCCTAGAAGGAAATGAAAAGGGATTTGGCTTTGTGGTGCCAGATGATAGGAGCCGTGACGATATCTTCATCCCTGCTGAAAGTATGGCTGGTGCCATGCATGGGGACAGGGTAATAGCCAATATCTTAAGAAGGTCTGCAAGTGGGAGAAGGGATGAGGGAGAGATAATTAGAATCCTTGCCAGGGAAAATCAATTCATCGTTGGAACCTTCGAAGAAAGTAGAAACTTTGGCTTCCTAATCCCGGATAATAGCAAGATCTCCTACGATGTCTATATACCAAAGAGCTCCTTTAACGGTGCCAAGGACAGGCAGAAGGTAGTTGTTGAGATTACAAAATGGCCGGAGTACAGGAGAAATCCTGAAGGAAAGGTAGTTGAGGTCCTGGGCTACATGGATGAAAAGGGGACCGATATAGTATCCATAATCAGGCAGTTTAAACTACCTGAAGAATTCCCTGATAGGGTGAAAAAATATGCGGCTAGTATTAAGCGGGAAGTCACCCAGGAGGATATGGAAGGAAGGGTGGACTTAAGGGAGCTTAAGACCTTTACAATTGACGGGGCAGATGCTAAGGACTTAGATGATGCCATCTCCATAGAACGGCTGGAAAATGGAAACTACAGCCTAGGAGTCCATATAGCAGATGTGTCCCACTATGTAAGGGAAAACTCCATCCTAGATAAGGAGGCCTTTAAGAGAGGAAACTCCGTCTACCTAGTAGATAGGGTAGTGCCTATGCTGCCTAAGGAACTTTCCAACGGCATCTGTTCACTAAATCCTAATGAAGATAGGTTGACCCTATCGGTAATTATGGAGATCGATAAGAATGGAAATGTGGTTAAACATGAGATCCTAGAGGCAGTTATCAGGAGTAGGGCAAGGTTGATATATGATGATGTGTCCGATTATCTTGAAAATGATGATGAAGAGGCAAAGGAAAAGCTTAAGGACCTACTGGAAGAATTAGACCTGATGAAGGAATTGGCTGAAATCCTTTATAAGAGAAGGGAAAGAAGGGGAAGCATTGACTTTAATTTTCCAGAGGCTATGATCATCCTAGACGAAAATGGCATCCCAGTTGAAATCAAGAGGGTAGATAGGAGGATAGCCAATAGGATAATTGAGGAGTTTATGCTGGTTACCAACGAAACGGTAGCAGAGGAATACTACTGGCTGGAGATACCCTTCCTATATAGGATCCACGAGGAGCCTTCTGAAGAGAAGATAGCCGATTTCACAAAGTTTATCCATAACTTTGGTTACGTCCTAAAGGGGAAGGAAATCCATCCAAAGGAACTCCAACAGCTTACTAAGGATATAAAGGGAACCAACGAAGAGCAAGTTATAAGCACCCTACTTTTAAGATCCCTTAGAAAGGCAAGATATAGTGAAGAGCCAGATATCCACTTCGGCTTGGCAGCCAAATACTACTCCCACTTTACAGCCCCTATTAGGAGGTATCCAGACCTAGTAATCCATAGGATTATAAAGGACCACCTAAAGGGTAAATTAACCCCTAATAAATTAAGGATGTTGGAGGAAAGATTACCAGAGATAGCAGACCATACATCCATGACAGAAAGAAGGGCAGAAGAGGCCGAAAGGGAAGTAGAAGATCTGAAGAAGGCCCAATATATGAGCAGTAGAATTGGAGAAAAATACGAGGGCATCATATCCTCCATAACCAACTTTGGTATCTTCGTTCAGCTGGAAAATACCATAGAAGGTTTGGTCCACTTTAGCAACATGCTTGATGATTATTACTATTTTGATGAAGAGAACTACTATATTATAGGAGAAAGAAGTAAAAAGATTTATCGCATCGGCGATGTAGTCAATATTGAAGTTATAGGTGCTGATCCTTTAAGGAGAAATATCGACTTTGCCTTAATAGACTAATTGACAGCCTTCTATTTATTTGCTAGACTTAAAGCTAGAAAAAGATGAAGGTGATATAATGAAAAAAGAGGGAGTTAAAGTTCTAGCAAAAAATAGGAAGGCAAGGCACGATTACCATATAATAGAAACTATAGAAGCAGGCATTGTCCTTAAGGGTACAGAAGTTAAGTCCATTAGGCAGGGAAAACTTAATATAAAGGATAGTTATGCAACCATAGATAATGAAGAGGTGTATATAAATAACATGCACATAAGTCCCTATGAGCAGGGCAACATATTCAACGTTGACCCCTTAAGGAAGAGGAAATTACTTTTACACAAGAGGGAAATCCGAAAATTAAAACAAGCCCTGATGGAAAAGGGACTTACCCTCATACCTCTATCAGTCTATCTTAAAAATGGAAAGGTGAAGGTGGAGCTGGCTACGGCCAGGGGTAAAAAACTATATGATAAGAGGGAAGATATAGCTAAAAAAGAAGCCGAAAGAAGAATGAGGCAGCATGCCTCACCAAAATATATGTAAGCCTTTTAGAGACCTTGATTTGACTGGCTTTTAAGCCAGTCATCAAGTTGACATAATTTATTTAATCTGCTATAATCTAATTGAAAATTAAATATTATGGGGGCGAAATGGTTTCGACGGGGATACGGAATCAAGAGTAGCGAGTCGTTGTCGCCAAGCAACGTTAAAAGTGGCACAAAAAATAAACGCAAACGATAATTACGCACTTGCAGCTTAATTAAAGCTGCACGTCCTACCCAAGTTGCCCACGGCTTGGAATAGGGCGCCAACCTAGTGGGGTCCCGCGCCTAGCTTTGCTTCGGGCTAGGAACGGAATCTAAGAAGCTACCGAAACTTGAACCCTGTCAGTAGGGGTCAAGTGGAGGGAATCTTAAAATACTGACTGCGCTCGGAGAAGCTCTTGAGGAAGTATTTTCGGACGTGGGTTCGACTCCCACCGCCTCCACCATACATAAAACTTAGGCCTAGTAGAAATACTAGGCCTTTTATAATTTGAGAAAATCTTTAATATGGAGAAGACAAAATATGGAAAAGATTGTATGATATGCGGCCAGGAATTAGTGTACTTTCTTTTACTAAATTTAAAGGTTAATGGAATCCTTGGAATTGGCTCCAAGGATGATATGGTGAGAATTCTTGAGAGATTTGAAATGTTTGAAATATTGCCTATCTATTAAAGTCTAGATTTATGATATGGATATTACTAATATGCCTATCAGTATACCTATGAATAATCCAAGAATAGACTTCCCCTTTAAAATTTCGTTTTTGTTAAATAATAATTCACTAAAGATTATATGTATGATTATACTACTAGTTAAAGCTAGGCTTAATCCGGATATTATTGATGAAGGCTTACTTAAAGTAGAACTAAAGAAGGCAGCAAGGCCAGTTGGGACTGCTGTAAAGATGGATAAAAAAATATTAGTCAATATACCCATATTACTTTCATTAAACAGGCTTCCTAATATAAAACCTTCTGGTATTCCATGTAGTATAATAACTAAAGCAAGGTGAACACCTTTATTTGGATCTGCCAGATATAAAGAACCTAATGCAAAGCCCATGGGTAAATGGTGTAGGGCTATGGCCATAGCCATATAGATTGCTGATTTTAAGGATCTGTCATTATTAATCTTACTAAATTTTGGCTTATCAAGCTTAAGTTTATTTTCAATAGATAGAGTTAATAAGAGTCCTAGGCCTATCCCCAGGGAAGTTATATAAATATTACCTATTTTTACAGATGCTGGCAGGAGATCGAAAAAGACTATGGAAATCATCATGCCAGCTATAAACTCATCTGCAGCTTCTCTAAATTTATTACTCTGCTTATTTATAACAAATGAAAGTAAAATACCTGATAAAATCCCAATCCAAGCAGATAAGGCCCCTATAATTCCGATAATTAATAAAAAGTCCATTACAACATCTCCTAAATAATTTTATATAATATTTTATGGATATGGATTTGCTTTAAGAACCTTAAAGCTAATTTGACATTTCAACTTATGATAATATAATAAAAATAAAAAAAGACTTAGGAGATAGTTATGGGAAAATCAATGAAAAATGCTAAATTAAACCGATTGATGATTGCTGGAACCGGCAGTGGCAGTGGAAAGACTACCACCATATGTGCCCTTATGAAGGGTTTGTTAAATAGGGGATTGAGGGTCCATTCCTTTAAGTCAGGCCCTGACTATATAGATCCCATGTTTCATAGTAAAATAACTGGAGTTAAATCTAGAAATTTAGATATGTACTTATGCGGAGAAAATACTAGCAAGTATCTACTGGCTGAAAATGGTAAGGCTAGCCAGATCTCCATCATAGAAGGGGTTATGGGCCTTTACGATGGCCTGGGCATGGATACTACTAAATATTCATCAAACGACCTATCTAACAGGACCCAAACCCCAGTAGTCCTGGTTGTACAAGCCAAGGGCATGGCAGCTTCCCTAATAGCTATGCTTAAGGGCTTTTTAGAGTATAAGGATAATCTTATTAAGGGAGTAATCCTAAATGGAATCAGCCCAATGGTTTATCCCTGCTACAAGGAGATGATAGAGGAGAATCTAAACTTAAAGGTCTATGGCTTCTTACCCAACCTACCAGAGGCTAGGATTGAAAGCAGGTATCTAGGACTTATTACTGCTGATGAGGTTAGGGATCTTAGAAGAAAAATTGATATATTAGGCGCAAATGCTGAAAAATACATAGATCTGGATGGTCTTTTAGAGTTAGCTAAAGAAGCACCGGCCTTGGAATATGAAGATATAAAGATAGAAGAGTTAGGAAGGGTTAGGATTGCCCTTGCCAGGGACGAGGCCTTTTGCTTTTACTATGAGGACAATCTAGACCTACTTAAAAGACTTGGAGCTGAATTGGTGGAATTTTCGCCCCTAAGGGATGAAAGCTTACCAGCTGATATAGATGGAATAATCATAGGGGGAGGTTATCCTGAGTTATATGCTGATGACCTATCCCAAAATAAATCCATGCTTGCAAGTATAGCTGAAGCCTATGAAAAGGGTATTCCCATATATGCTGAAAGTGGAGGATATTTGTACCTAGGCTCCAGCCTAGAGGGGAAGGAAATGGTAGGCATCCTTAAGCATAAGAGCCTACTTACAGATAAGTTACAAAACTTCGGCTATAAGAGGCTTGTTGCCCAAAGGGATAATCTTTTATGTAAAAAAGCTGACTCCATCAAGGCCCATGAATTCCACTATACTAAGGCGGATTATGATGGGGAGGATTTTTTAGCAGTNAAAGAATCTACAGGCAAGGAAAGGGNAACAATAGTTGCTAATGAACAGATCTTTGCAGGCTTTCCCCACCTACACCTATGGGGGAACTTAGACTTTGCTAAAAACTTTATGAAGACTTGTTTAAGGGCTGGGAAATAGTTTGTAGTTGCAAACTAAATCTAGCTGTGGTAATATAATATACAATTGAGTTATTTTACAATTGAATAATTATTAAATAGGTTCGAAAGATTAAAAGGGAAATGGGTGAGAATCCCATGCAGCCCCCGCTACTGTATTTGAGGACGAAACCAACGTTATACCACTGGGGAAATCCGGGAAGGTGTTGGGAGTAGGATGAATCATAAGCCAGGAGACCTGCCTATTTAATCGGTGGTGAGCAACCTTCGGAGGGAAGGATGGTGCTATTTTTTGTGTTGTCATTAATTCCCTAGGGTTACCCAGGGAATTTTTTATTATAAGGTCCAATTCTTATATTGTTTTAGACCGTCATGCTATTAAATTAGGAGGGATTAATTTGTCAAGTATAATGGTTCAGGGTACTGCCTCATCGGCAGGCAAGAGTTTAATGTGTGCAGGTTTATGTAGGATCTTTAAGGAGGATGGTTATAGGGTATTTCCCTTTAAATCTCAGAATATGAGTTCAAAATTTTACATTACTGAGGAGGGAAAGAAGATTTCAACTGCCCAGACCTTACAGGCCATAGCAGCTGGATTAAAACCAAGCCACCATATGAATCCCATACTATTGATACCTAAATCAGATACGGGCTCCATGGTAGTAATAGATGGGGAAGATACTGAAAAAATGGGGGCTAGGGAATATTTTAACCTTAGGCCAAGGCTAAGGGAATTTATAAGGGAGAAGTATGAGCAAGTAAGTAGGGAAAATCAAATAGTTGTAATAGAAGGGGCAGGCAGTCCGGCTGAAATCAACTTGAAGGAGGATGATATTGTCAATATGGGAATGGCTGAAATAGCCGATGCCAGTGTTTTACTGGTAACAGATATAGATAGGGGCGGGGCCTTTGCATCCCTCTATGGAACTGTTATGCTTTTGGAACCCCATGAGAGGGCTAGGATTAAAGGCCTTATAATCAATAAGTTTAGGGGGGATAAAAGCCTGCTGGAGCCAGGCATCAAGATGATTGAGGACCTATTGAAGATACCGGTGGTAGGGGTTATACCATATGTCCCACTAGATTTGGTAGAGGAGGATTCCCTGATGGAGAGGGATCGGGACAAGGCCATGGATTTCCTTAAGCTGGATAGGGAGCTTAATAAATTAGCTCAGGTCCTTAGGGAAAATCTAGATATGGAATATATCTATAGCCTATTAGGAGTGGAAGATGAGTAATCTAATTATTGCAGTTATCTTAGATTTTTTAATAGGAGATCCTTACAGCTTTCCCCACCCGGTAAAGCTTATGGGGAGGATTATTGCCTTAGAAGAAAACTTAGCAAGAAGGCTAGCTAAAACTCCTAAGGAACTTAAATTGGCAGGGCTTCTTATAGTCTGTCTTAATGTTTTCTTAGCCTTTGGCCTAGCCTTGCTGCTTTTAAAGCTAGTCGGCTTTAATATTTATCTAAGAAATATAGTGGAAATCTACCTAAACTATAGCTGCCTAGCTGCCAGGTCCCTCCACTATGAGGCCAGTATGGTTGCTAGGGAGCTGGACAAGGGTTTGGTTGAAGGCAGGAAGAGGTTGTCCTATATAGTAGGGCGGGATACCAGCTACCTAGATGAGGAGGGAATTATTAAGGCTACGGTGGAGACTGTTTCGGAGAATACTTCCGATGGGGTTATAGGGCCTTTATTCTATCTGGTAATCCTAGGGGCCCCTGGAGCTTTAGCTTATAAATTCGTCAACACCATGGACTCCATGTTAGGTTATCAAAATGAAAAATATCAGCATTTGGGATACTTCCCAGCTAAGGTTGATGATATATTTAACCTTATCCCAGCTAGGCTGACGGCCCTCCTGATGCTTATCTCATCTATAGGTAGATTTGATATTAATAATGGCTGGAAAATCCTTATACGGGATAGGAGGAATCACAAGAGCCCTAACAGCGCCTATCCTGAAAGTGCTACAGCAGGCCTATTAGGAATCCAGCTGGGGGGTGGAAATTACTACCACGGGATATATGTGGATAAGCCTTATATTGGGGATAAGCTTAATAAAGTAGATAAAAAACATATAAAGGATTCAATTGAAATTATGTATAGGGCTGAAATAGCTTTTTTGATTCTATATTTTTTATTATTTTAAGGGGGTAATAAAGTGGAACATGGTGGAGATTTATTAACTTATGAAGACCAATATGATGGTCAGCTAATAGACTTTAGCAGTAATATAAATCCATTAGGTATGCCAAAGGGGCTAGAAGAGGTAATTATTGGTGGGCTTAATAGTCTAATATCATATCCAGATATTAAATACAGAAAGTTAAAAGCTGCAGTAGCTAAATACCTAAATTGTGGAGTAGAAAATGTCCTAGTAGGAAATGGGGCAGTGGATATTATCAACAACATAATAATGACCTTTGATAAGGTTGCAGTATTAACACCATCCTTTTCTGAGTATGAACTAAGGGCTAGGGTTCATAAAAAGGAAATTAGGAAGATTCCCTATAGTAAGGATTTTAGTATAGAACTAGCATCCCTTGCAGGTCTACAGGAAGATGAATTACTAATTTTAGGTAACCCAAATAATCCTACGGGCTTAAGAATACCTAAGGAAGACCTTCTTAAGATCTATGAAATTGTAAGAGGGAAGAATGCCTTTTTGTTATTAGATGAAGCCTTCTTTGAGTTTTGCCCAGAGGACTATGATAGTATAGAACTTTTCAAGGATGAAGGATACAAGCATATAGCCATTATAAGGGCTGCAACAAAGTTTTTTGCCCTACCTGGTATAAGGTTAGGATATTGCTGTACTAATGAAGCTAAGGTAGAGGAAATAAGTGAAGTTGAACTGCCCTGGAGCGTAAATGCCTTGGCAGATATAATAGGCCAATTTATATTTAATAATAAGAAATATATCAAGGATTCCAAGGCCTACATAGAGGAGGAAAGGCAATTTATGTTAAGGGAATTATCAAAGCTTGAAGGGATTAAAGCCTACAATAGCCACACAAATTATATTTTAATAAAATTAGAAGGATTAACTGAGGAAGATGCCTTTACTCATTTCCTTAAATATGGGATAGTTATTAGAAAATGCTCTAGCTTTAAAGAGCTAGGCCAAAACCATATTAGAATAGCCATTAAGGATAGGGAAAATAACGATAAGATCTTGCATGCTTTTAAAGACTTATTGAATAAATCAAATAGGGGGAATAGATATGAATAAATTAATCACATATAGCAAAGTAGTAATCATAATTTTAGTTTTATCCTTGACATTAGGAGGCTGTAAAGGAGAAGAAAATATACAAAAAGTGGAAGATGTAGTAAGCAATCCAGAAGAAATAGCTAACAATGATAAAACTTTAGTTAAAACTGGAGAGTTAGAATTAAAATATGCAAAGTCATTTTCTGTTGAGTATTTTGAAGGTGGATATAAAATATTAACCGATGGAAATGGGGATAAGACCATATTAATACCTGTGGGAAAAGAAGTGCCTGAACTTGATGAGGATATAAAAGTTGTCCATCAACCGGTGAAAAAAGTAGGTCCCTTTAGTACTGTAAATATGACCATGCTTAGGGCCTTAGATTCAATAGATATGGCTACCATTGTTACAACTCCCTTAGATGGCTGGTATGTAGATGATGTAATTGAAAGGATGGAAAGTGGACAAATCACCTTTGTTGGTAGAAATAACAGCCCAGACTATGAATTGATTCAAGCTGCTAACCCTGATGTAATTTTATTGACTGCTTCCATGGATGAGAACACATTAAAAATGATCGAAAGCCTTGAAGAATTAGGTATCAATTGGATAGGAATGAATGTAAATATGGAAAATGACCCTAGGGGAAGGTTAGAATGGGTTAAATATGTAGGTGCCATTTTAGATAAGGAAGAAGAAGCAGAAGAATTTTTTGAAAGAGAATTAAAAAAGATAGAAGAAATTGAAAATAGTACTTTGGAATCAGATGGTGTAAAACCAAAGGTTAGCTATGTACGTATAACCGATGATGGCTATACGGTAAAAAACCAAGGGGATTACTCTGTTAAGATGCTAGAGTTAGCAGGGGGAGATTATATATTCAAGGATTTAAACCCAGGTAAAGATGGTACTTTGAAGATATCAGCGGAAGAATTTTATAAGGCTGCAGAAGATGCGGATATAATCATCTATGAAAATATGGGTGCCTTTGTAGGTACTATGGAAGAATTTTTAGAAAAGGGTGATCATCTAAGTGGAATTAAGGCAGTAAAGGAAGGAAGGGTATGGGTGACTAAAAGAAACTACTGGCAGTCTGCAGATAAAGCAGCAGATATGATTAAGGAACTAAGGGATATTTTCACCACTCCTCATGGTGAGTTGGAAGAAACTGAACATTATCTTCTAGCCAAATAAAATTAACATAGTTTGTAATAGTTGACTAGGAGGAAAAATGAAGAAAAGTATAAGATTTAAAATAGTATTTGTAGCTTTAGTAGTTTTTTTAGCATATACCATTATGTTAAACCTAGTGTCAGGGTCAATCAGCTTATCCTATAAGGATATAATAGATGTAATTTTAGGTAATAGGATCTTCACAGAACTAGAATACAACATATTGTTTAAAATTAGAATCCCAAGGATCATAAGTGCCATCTTGTTTGGCATAGCCCTATCCATATCAGGTTTCTTGTTACAAACCTTTTTCAAAAACCCTATAGTGGGGCCCTTTGTATTGGGGATATCATCGGGTGCTAGGTTGTTTGTAGGTCTATTCATCTTGAGCAATATTAGCATCGGATTTATTGAAAGTCCATTAATTACAATATTTCTTGCTGCAGCTGTAGGAAGCCTACTTTCCATGTTACTGGTATTATTATTTGCAAGGAAGGTAGACAATATTTCAATCTTGGTAGTTGTAGGTATGATGATTGGCTATATAGCTTCAGCAGGTACAGATTTTATGATTGCCTTCGCAAATGAACATGAAATAGCCGCCTTAGTCAGCTGGTCCATGGGAAGTTTTTCAGGAATTGGTTGGAATGTGTTAAGATTGTCTGCTGTAATTATCATCCCAACTGTAGTATTGGTTTTTTTCCTATCTAAACCTTTAGAGGCCTATCTATTAGGAGAAAACTATGCTAAGAGTATGGGGATAGATATTAAAAGCTTTAGGCTTGTTTTAATTATCCTATCGAGTATATTGTCTGCTTGTGTAACAGCTTTTGCTGGGCCAATATCCTTTGTAGGAATAGCAGTACCCCATATAGCAAGACTATCCATTAAAACATCTAATCCTAAAATATTAGTGCCGGTCTTAGTATTATTAGGCGCCAGCTTTTGCCTTTTAGCTGATTATTTTGCAAGGACATTATTTTCACCAACAGAACTGAGTATAAGTACAGTTACATCCGTTATGGGAGCCCCTATAGTAATTTGGCTTATGGTAAGTAGGAGGAAGAAGGTATGAGCTTTTTAGCAGCGAAGGATTTGCAGGTAGGATACCATAAAAGGATAGTAGTGGATAATATTAATATGGATTTAAATAAAGGAGAAATTCTCTGCCTTTTGGGGCCAAATGGATGTGGTAAATCAACAATTTTAAAAACTATTACAAATCAAATAGAACTTCTAAATGGAAAAATGACCGTAATGGATAAGGATTTAAATAGTATTAGCAATGGTGAAAGGGCTAAATATATGTCTATAGTTTTAACAGAGAGGATAGATCCTGCTATGATGACGGCAGGAGAAGTTGTAGCCTTAGGTAGGTATCCACATACCAATTACTTTGGAAAATTAACCGATAATGATTTAAGGATTATTGAAGAGTCATTGATATGTGTAAATGGAATGAAACTTAAAAATAAGCAATTTAAATACTTAAGCGACGGTGAAAAGCAGAGGATTTTGATTGCCCGGGCAATATGTCAAGAATCAGATATTATGGTATTGGATGAGCCTACGTCCTTTTTGGATATAAAATATAAGGTGGAATTGTTGAATATAATCAAGTCCTTAGCTTTGAAGAAGTCAAAGACCATAATAATGTCACTACATGAAATTGAGTTAGCAAGTAAAATAGCAGATAAGGTATTACTTATAAAAGATGGGAAGATATATGATTACGGAGCTCCTGAAGATATAATAACAGATGAAGCCATAAGAGAGGTCTATAATTTAGACAGTGGATATTTTAATACAACTATTGGAAATATTGAGTTGCCTAAGATAGAGGAAGAAGCTAAAATCTTCGTTATAGGTGGTGGAGGCAAGGCTTCCAGGATTTATAGGGCTTTAAATAGGAGGGGGATAGCTTTCAATAGCGGTATATTATTTAAAAATGATATGGATTATAATATATCCTTAAAATTATCAAATAAGACCATAGCAGAAGATGAATTTGTTAACATAAGGGAAGAAAAATTAGAAGAAGCAAAGGAATTAATAAAAAACTGTGACTTAGTCATAGATTCGGCTGTTAGTTTAGCAGGTATAGGTAAGGGAAATTATGACCTAATCCAATTTGCTATAGAAGAGGGGAAAAGGGTCCTATCCTTGAGGAAGGAAGATATTGGATTAGGTTTAATAAATTATAATACCATTTCACCAATGATCCATGATGTAGTAGAATACTTAAGACTAGTTAAAAATTAAGGAGATAGCCCAATTTGGGTATCTCCTTTATATTTTATTAACTTTTACCAGCGCCCACCTGCTCCGCCGCCGCCAGATCGGCCACCCCCACCCCTAGACCTGCCCCTACTACTGCTACCACTATTGCCCCTATAGCCAGTACTTCCCCTACCAAAGGTTCTCATCATACTATAGGTCAGCCAGCCACCGAAGAATTTAAAGTCTACAATTAAGAAGATTATTATCCCTAGGATTAGGAAGATATTGGATAATCTTGACCTATATCCAAGAGTAAAATCGGATTCATATTCCCCATCATATTGACCGGTCCTTGATTTAAGCTCAATATCATATTCTTTTTCAACATAGTTTAGAATTTCATCATATCCGGCCAGGACCCCACTATCGTAATCCCCCTGTGAGAAGTATGGTATTATCCTATTTTCGATAATCCGCTTGACTATACTATCAGGCAGGACTCCTTCTAAGCCATAGCCCACTTCTATCCATAGCTGTCCCTCTGCAGGTACTATAAGAATTAGCAAGCCATTATCCAGCCGGCTGCCACCTATGTCCCATTGGTCGAATAATTCAGTGGCGTAGCGGTTGATATCCATGCCTTCTAGGTCATTGATGGTTGCTACCACTATTTGGGCCTCCGTCTTTTCATATAGCTCCAAGTTAGTTTGTATAATATATTCTTCAGTAGCCTTATTAAGGATATTGGCAGCATCGTAGACATAGAAGTCATAGCTAGGCTGTGGAAGGGCATAGGTTGGCGAAGCAAGGAATAAAATTATTAAGATTAAGGATATATACTTAAAATGAAGCTTTCTCATTTAAGCACCTACTTAAAAGTTTACTTCTGGCACTTCCATATCTTCAGCATCAATTTGGAAATAGGCCTTTTGTTCAAAGCCAAATAATCTGGCTATTATATTGATAGGAAACCTCCTAATGGCAGTATTAAACTCCCTTACTGCATCATTATACCTCATTCTTTCAGTGCTGATCCTATTTTCCGTTCCAGCTAGCTCGGCCTGTAACTCTAAGAAGTTTTGATTGGCCTTTAATTCTGGATAATTCTCCACCACTACATTTAAGGATCTCATGGCGGACTCAAACTGAGCATTGGCCTCAGCATACTCTTCCGGAGTCCTTGCACTTTCAAAGCCAGCCCTGGCATTGGTGATCTTAGTCAATACTTCCTCTTCATGGCTAGCATAACCCTTAACCGTATTTACCAGATTTGGAATCAGGTCAGCCCTTCTTTTTATCACGTTTTCCACCTGAGCCCATTGGCTATTTACACTTTCTTCCATTTTTGCCAGTCTATTGTAAGTTCCAGCTAGGCTAGATCCTACTATAAAAACTATGGCGACAATTACTGCAATAGTTATTAGGACACCTTTTTTCATCTAATCCCTCCTCTAATATCTATTATATTATCTTTATATCCTTTTGAATATAAAATATTTATCTTATTTGTCTAATGGTAGATACTTTATACTAACAAACCTTAAAATTCCCCTTACTTTCACTTCTTTTACACAATTATCTATTAAGATATAATATTAGATAGTAGAGGGGATTTAATGAGGCAAGATGAGAAGCTTTCAGCAATAGCTTAGATTGAAATCAATAAAAGTGCCTATTTAGGATGATTTTAAAGGGGTGGTAGAGTGTACAAGATATTAGTGGTAGATGATGAAGAAAAAATCCGGGAAGTTATTAGGGAATATGGGGAGTTTGAAGGCTATGAAGTAACAGAAGCTGAGGATGGGATGAAAGCCGTCAACCTATGTAAAGAAGAGGATTTCGATATTATAATCATGGATGCCATGATGCCTAAACTAGATGGCTTTTCAGCTGTTAAGGAGATAAAGAAGTTTAAGGATATACCCGTCCTTATGCTTTCAGCCAGGGGGGAGGAGTATGATAAATTATTTGGCTTTGAAATAGGGGTGGATGACTATGTAGTTAAGCCCTTCTCCCCTAAGGAGGTTATGGCAAGGGTTAGGGTAATAATCAATAGATATAGGGCCAATGAGGAGAAAAATAGGAAGTTATTATTTAAGGGCTTAGAGATAGATATAGATGGTAGGGTGGTGTATGTAGACGGTGAAAGGGTGGATATGACACCAAAGGAGTTTGATCTACTTACCTATATGGCCATCAACAAGAATATCGCCCTTTCTAGGGAAAAGCTCCTAGATGAAATCTGGGGCTATGATTTCTATGGAGATGAGCGAACGGTAGATACCCATATTAAGATGCTAAGGAATAGTCTAGGCAAATACCGCCATTATATAAGGACCCTTAGGGGGATAGGCTATAAATTTGAATATGAGAAATAGGGTGGATATATGTTTAACATAGATAGGAAGAGCTTGAAATTCAAGATGTGGACTTACTTCATCATATTTGCTGCAGCCATAATGCTTTTACTCTGGCTTTTACAAATAGTTTTCATCAACAGCTATTATGAGACTATGAAGACCAATGAAATAAAGCGGATCGGCAATTCCTTAGTTAGGGAATATGGGAAGGAGGGCTTTGAAGACCTCCTATACACCACCTCCTTAAATGAAGGAATCGTAATAAATATTTTAGACCAGGAGGGCAGGTTAGTATATCCCTTAGACCTAATCGATATTATCATCCAACCTAGGCTTGATTATAGGTTGTATATGGAGTTTTTAGTGAATCTATCCAAGGCTGAGAATAACTATGTAGTGTATACCAGGGAGGACCCTAGGCTGGAAAATCCAACCCTAATCTATGGGGCAATACTTGAAAATCCCCAGGGCTCAAATTATTTTCTCTATATAAAGTCTACCCTGCAACCTATAGATTCTACAGTTAATGTCCTTAAGGATCAGTTGTTGATGGTTACGGCCATATCCTTTGTCCTAGCCTTAATATTATCGTTTATAATTGCAGGTAAGTTTACTAGGCCTATAGAAAATATAACTGAGGCGGCTAAGAAATTGGCAGAGGGCAATTACAATATCCAGTTTGAAAAGGGCTATTATACGGAAATAGATAATCTGGCGGACACCCTCAATTTTGCCACTGGTGAACTTTCTAAGACTGAAGAGTTAAGAAGGGATTTAATAGCCAATGTATCCCATGATTTAAGGACTCCCTTAACCTTGATAAAATCTTATGGGGAGATGATTAGGGATATATCCGGTAATGATGAGGTAAAAAGAAATTCCCATATAAAGACCATCATAGATGAAGCTGATAGGCTGACTAGGCTTGTCAATGACCTATTAGACCTTTCTAAGATCCAGTCTGGTATTGATAAGATTAAGCTTAATAAATTTAATATCAGGGAAACCACAGAAAGGGTTTTAGAAAGGTTCCATTACTTTAAGAATGAGGAAGGCTTTGTATTTACCCTTAATTCTCCAAAGAAGGCCATGGCTTTAGGAGATGAGGAAAAGATAGAGCAGGTCATCTATAATCTCATAAGCAATGCTGTAAATTATTCACAGGATGAAAGGGAGATAGTCATAAATATCCTAGATAGGGAAGAGGAGGTTTACTTTGAAGTCATAGACAGGGGAGTGGGGATACCTAAGGAGGAATTACCCAATATTTGGGATAGATACTATAAGGTTGATAAAAGAGCAAAAGTTGGCACTGGTATAGGATTATCAATTGTCAAATCTATACTTGTTGCTCATAAGGCCCAATTCGGAGTAGAAAGTGAATTAGGCAAGGGTAGCAAGTTCTATTTTACATTAAGGAAATAAGCTCATAGGATGAGCTTATTTTTTTAGTATCTTTATACCTTTCTCAAAAATACTTAGATTCTGATAGTTATTAATAAAATTGGGAATTAATACTAATATCTTAGTAGTGCTTCAATATTCAGTCAGGGGTGAATAGTTTGTTTAAAGATGAAAAATTGAAAAATTTTTTACCCGTAATTATATTACTTGGACTAGCTATTGTAGTTAGTATAAGTATAGCGTCATCTCCAAAAGTTGTAGAAGTCCTAACTGTTGAAGTAGGAGCTATCAGTCATCAGTTCTAGGGAATAACCCCTATTTTATCCAGCTGCTTGTCTTTTATGATTTAGTAGGATAAAATAATTATAATAAAGATACAATAGGGGTGGTAANAAGATGGAGAAGTTCATACCAACTAGGGAAGATGCTTATAATCTACTTACTGAATTTGTTGAGGATAAGTCCCTCATCAATCACCACCTGATGGTGGAATCTACCATGAGGCATTTTGCAAAGCTTTATGGTGAGGATGAGGATAAGTGGGGTATTATAGGACTAATCCATGATTTAGACTATGAGAAGTATCCAGAACAGCACTGCAAGATGACTGAAAAGATCCTTAAGGAGCGGAACTGGCCTGAAGACTATATTAGGGCGGTAATCAGCCATGGCTGGGGTATAGTCAGCGATGTGGAGCCTATTCACACCATGGAAAAGGTCCTATATACCATAGATGAGTTGACAGGCCTTATATATGCTACAGCCCTAATGAGGCCTAGTAAGAGCCTTTACGACCTAAAGGTAAAATCCGTTAAGAAAAAATGGAAGCAATCCTCCTTTGCTGCAGGGGTCAATAGGGATATTATAGCTAAGGGGGCTGAGATGTTGGGAATGGAGTTGGATAGGGTAATTGAAGAAACTATTGAGGGGATGAAGGCAGTATCCCAAGCAATAGGTCTTAAGGGAGAAATTGAATAGAAGCATTGTATAAAGCCTCCATTCTTGGTAAAAATAAAACTGCTACAATTATAAGATGTAGGTGACCAATTGAAACTAGACTTTTCTAAGATCTTTAGGAAATTAAGTCCTAAAGCCAACAGAATTTATCATGATAAGAATAGACTAAACAGTTTGATCAAGGAAGGGATGAAGCTACTTTTTAGCAATAAGGCCTTTGCAGACTTAATAGATGATATAAAAATAGCCCTTCAATTGATTAAAAGCTATTATAAAGGTGAATATAGGGCTGTATCTAAGAAGAATATAATTATGATTATCATTGGATTTATTTATTTAGTAAATCCTATGGATGTAGTGCCCGACTTCCTCTTAGGAGGCTTTATAGATGATGCAGCAGTTTTTGCCTATATAATAAAATTAATCCACAATGAATTAGCTAGCTTTACCCTTTGGAAATCCAAGCTAGACTTAAATGAAAGCACCATAGAAGCAGATGAAGAGGATTATGAAATTGATTAATGGCTAGACTAGTTGCCTTAAGGTGAATTAAAGCCCTTTTGAAATAGGGCTTTTTTCTGTACTTTTTTGCTTTAATGAATTCATTTTTAAATAAGCTGAAGATAGCTTACGGTTCTAGGTGGGGTGATGTTGTTGAAGAGGTTGGTCATAGTAACAGAGGGGAAGAATACAGGAGTTAGGTTGACTAAGCAGCTGGGTGAATTATTGGGGAATCATGTAATAATTGACAACGTCCTGCTGGCTCAGCTGGAAGATTTTAAGGATGAAAATATAGATTTAATCCTCTATTCCAGTTCATTCGTAAAGAATAGGTCATTGAAGGATAAGCAACTTAAATACTAAGTTCGAATATATAGTAGGAGCCAAGAGGAAGGATCTTATCAATAGAATCCTTGAGGACATATTGCCCTTCAACTTTAAAAAGATTGATGAAGAAAAAACCTTCATAGCTAGGATAGAAAACAGAGATATTGTCTGTGAAGCTAGGAAGGTGGAATTTTCCAAGAAGATTGGCTATATTTTATGGCTAAAGCAGACTAGGAGGTCTTATTCTAGGACCAATTATGATAACAATAGGATAATCAGTAGAAATCTTCATACTTTTAAAGATTACTACACTGTGAATAAGGGGGTCTTAGAGCTCTTAAAGAAGGCAGAGAAATTTGCTGCAACTGATGCCACTATCTTGATAGAGGGGGAAAACGGTACTGGAAAGGAAATTCTAGCCCAGGCCATCCATATGAATTCCTTCAGGAAGAATAATGTATTTGTACCTATTAATATGACCACCATCTCACCTAACCTATTGGAAAGTGAGTTATTTGGTTACGAGGAAGGGACCTTTACCGGGGCCCTAAAGGGTGGGAAGATAGGATTATTTGAGATGGCAGATGGGGGGACGGTCTTTATAGATGAAATAGGGGATGCCCCCTTGGAAGTTCAGGCTAAATTATTAAGGGTACTGGAGGAAAAGCGGATAAGAAGAATTGGTGGTATAGAGGAAATCCCCATAGATGTAAGGATAATAGCTGCTACTAATAAGAATCTATTGGAATTGGTAAAGGAAAATAAGTTTAGGCTGGACCTTTTCTTTAGGTTAAATATCCTCCCCCTGAAAACTATTCCATTAAGGGAAAGGAAGCAAGATATTGAGTACCTCTTGAAATATTTTATAAATGTGAACTACCTCCACCTATAGAGGTGGTGGCTTCGTGGTCAATACTCCCATCGGAGCAAGTTTACCCACGCTCAAAGGGCTGTTCCATCCCCATATT
>JGI24713J26584_10001255_pt1 | contig 18698 bp, 17 predicted proteins | sample BioPla4DNA1_FD_26584 | JGI IMG/M metagenome (IMG submission 26584) | reverse complement strand
CCAGATGCAGCAAGACATCAAAGGTGAGCGGCGGCTTGGGGATACCGAATAAAGCGGGGACGATCACCAGGTGCCCAGAGGAGCTGACCGGAAGAAACTCGGTTATCCCCTGGACAATGCCAAGCAAAACCGCATGGAAGAAATTGATTGCAATCACCCCGGTACCAACGGTCTTTTAACGGGCCCCGGCAGGCGCCGGCCGGCCTTTTTTCCGCTCCTCGCTATCCTTCCAGATGGTCCACAAGGGGCCGGCAATAAAGATCGAGGTAAAGGTGCCGACCGTAAAACCGACCATCATCGCCATGCAAAAATCGCGAATCGAGGCGCTGCCGATCAGGTACAAGAGGAAGATCGTTATCACCGTAGTTGCCGAAGTATTCACCGACCGCCGCATGGTCTGGAGGATACTGAAGTTAACGACCTCCACCAAAGTCTCGTCTTTCTTGCGGAAACGCAAGTTTTCCCGGACCCGGTCGAAAACAACGATGGTATTGTTAATGGAATACCCGATGATTGTCAAGAGCGCCGCAATGAACGTCACGTTGACCTGCTTTTGCAAGAGGGCAAAAAGGCCGATTACAGACATGACGTCAAAAACGAGGGCAAAGAGCCCGGTCACACCCGACTTAAACTCAAAACGGAAAGCCATATAACCCAGGATCAGGGCGCCGGCAATGAGCAACGCCAATAGGGATTTTGAAAGCATCTCCTGGCTAATCAAAGAATCGACCCCGTAGACTTCCAGCGCGGTCTCTTCACCGGCGGTTCCAAAGGCTGCTTCCAGGGCTGCGATGACCATATCCTGTTCCTCAGGGTTTAAAAATTTCGTCTGCACCTGCACGCCGTATCTCTGCCGTCCTGTGGCGTCCACATAAGCATAGGGTTGGGGTGGAGCCAGTTGCAGATCAAGCTCCGCCAATTCCGGGGTTTCCAAGGCCGCCGCTACCTCCGGGGAGGTCACCGGCTCCGACAGGGGAAAACGGATGGTGGTCCCCCCGGTGAAATCCACCCCGTAATTCAGCCCTTTCGTGACCAGCATAGCCACATTAAAGAGCAGGATTAAAACGGCAACAATAATATATACTTTTCTGTATTTCAAAAGATTCATGCCTGCACCTCCCCGCCGCCCAAGCGTTTAAAGAGAATTTCCGGGTTCCGGTCAACAACGATCTCCATGAAGACCCTGGTCACCACCAGCGCAGTGAACATACTGGCCAGAATACCAATGGTGAGGGTGACGGCAAAACCCCGCACCGTTCCGGTGCCCAAGACCAAGAGGACCAGGGCGACGATGAGCGTGGTGACGTTGGCATCGAGGATTGCCGTAAAAGCCCGGTCAAAACCGCCAACCAAAGCTGCCCGCATTGTTTTGCCGTTCCAAATTTCGTCCTTAATCCGTTCAAAAATAAGGATATTGGCGTCAACCGCCATCCCAATGGAGAGGATAAAGCCGGCCACCCCCGGCAGGGTCAAAACCCCGCGGAAGAGGGCCATAATCCCCAGAACCAGAAGGCCGTAAGCAACCAGGGCCGCATCGGCCAGCAACCCCGGGACCCCATAGAAAACAACCATGAAGAGGAAAACGAGGCAAAGACCGATCCCTGCCGCCAATAGGCTCTGGCGGACAATCTCACTGCCCAGTGTCGGGGCGACCTGGGTGATTTGAATAGTCCGCAAGGAAACGGGCAAGGCCCCGGATTTCATTAGAACCGCGTATTCCTGGGCCTCTTTAAGAGTCGCCCCGCGGCCGAGGGTGATCTGTCCTTCTCCCCCCGGGATCGGCTCCCTAATCATCGGTTCCATTAAAAGCTCTTCATCCAGGTAAATGGCGAGAATTTCTCCCACATGGTCCCTGGTAATCTCCTCAAACTGCCGGGCCCCTACCCTGCCAAATTTAAAATGGATAACCGGCACGCCTTCCCGCTGGTCAATGCCGGCCCTGGCATCGGTAAGATCGTTCCCGAACATCACAATCCGGTTCCCCAGGCGGAAGTTTAACCGGCCGGTTGTCCGGATCAACCGTTCCGCCTCCTCCTGGGTGGTAATCCCGGGCAATTGGATCTGCAGGCGCTGGTTGACATCATCCAGCCACACCGCAGGTTCAGTCAACCCGCTGGCATCGATACGGTTTTGAATGATTATTTTCGCCTGCTCTAAGGCATCTTTGGGGAAATTTTTCGGGTTTTCGGAAACGTAAACCTTCAGGGCTTCCGGTCTTTCCGTTGACACCTCAGCCCTAAGCTGTAGTTTTTTCTCCTCCGCCCCCGAACGCCAGGTCATATCCGGGCGGATGACCCCCGCGCGCAACACCCGTTCCGCTTCTTCCCTGCTGGCAAAGACAAGCTCCAGTCCTTCATAGCGGTTCTGTTCCGCGCGGCCCAGCAAACGGATGGTTGGACTTGGCACGTCAATACNNGTAACAGCAGATCGCAAGTCTTCCATGATCCCGGTTAATACGCGCCGTTCCACCCGGTAGTCGGGGGTGAGAATGACCTCGATCCCTCCCTGCAGATCAAGGCCTTGACGGACGGGATCCTGTCCTTTGAAGAAAAACCTTTTCAAAGTTGGATTATAATAAGGCAATACTACGAAAATTACGCATAAAAAAACCAAAAAAATAACGGCCCAAAATTTCCAGCGCAGATCTTTCCGCACCAGAACCCCTCCTTCCTCCACCATGCCTTCAACGTTTTTTTCTGCTTGTCTCCTGTTGCGAGCTCACCCTAAGGGCGACTTCTTTTTCCGCCTTGGCGCTTAATACCCCCAAAAATGCAAAGGCAATTACGACAAAGGCCGCAACAATAACCGTCTCTGTCAAGCGGCTCCCTCCTTCCAGCGACACCGGCGCTTTGTCCAGTCTGATCTATTATAAACTTTTTTTTTACAGCTTGTCAATTTCAAAGGTAGACATAATAAGAAAGGCTGCCTTTTCGACAGCCGTTAAATTCTGGAGCGGGAAACGGGACTCGAACCCGCGACATTCAGCTTGGAAGGCTGACGCTCTGCCAACTGAGCTATTCCCGCAAACCTGCTAATAATATAATAAGGAAAAAAGAGACCGCTGTCAATAGCGACTTTTGCCAACCGGGAAGGGCAGGCGGGAAAATACTGCTTGATCTTTTCCACTTATAACCTTATGATAAATCTAAGGGACCCTCTTGGTGAAAAACATAGATATTACTCTGCTCCGAAAAAATACAATAAGGGGATTAAAAGTTGGAAATAAAGGATATTGCCGACAAGTACCGTCTGCGGCTGCTTATTGTTTTCGGTTCGTATGGTACGAAGCGGCATACCAAAGAGAGCGATATTGATCTGGGCTATCTGGCGGAAAATTCTCTCCAGCCTGAAGAGGAACTCAACCTGCTGCAGGATTTAATCTTTTACTTCAAAAGAGACCGGATTGACCTGGTCAATCTGGACAAGGCAAACCCGCTTCTCTTATATGAAGCCGCATCACAAGGAAGGATTCTTTACGGATCAGAGGAGAGTTTTTTGCGGTTTAAAATAAGGGCTTTCGCCAGGTATGCAGAGACGAAATTCTTGCGGGACAAGAGGAGAGACTATTTACTAAACCTCCCCTGAGAAATGGAGGGACAACAGTTGCCGCCTGCAGATATTATCACAGAAAAACTGATCAAGATGAAAAAATACCTGGAAGAATTGGAGGCTATCAAGCCCGCCGAGTTTAACTCATATATGCAGAACCTCACAACCCGGTACGCGGTGGAAAGGTTAATACAGTTAATTGTTGATCTGGCGCTTGACGTTAATAATATAATACTGTCGCAAAAGGGGAAACCCGCAGCGTCTGATTATTTTAGCTCTTTTATGGATTTGGCGGATTGCCGAGTTTTATCACCTGAATTCGCCGCACAGATTGCGCCTTCTACCGGATTAAGAAACCGGTTGGTCCATGAATATGAAGAAGTGGATAATGAAATAGTCTATAAAAGTATCGACAAAACCATAGAAATGTATAACAGTTATATAACGGAGATAAAAAAGTTGCTTTNATGATCTCCGTCAGAGATGAGCCAATCCAAAGGATTGGGCGGGGTAATCCAACGTGATGGCCGCGACACAATGGCCGAAGGCAAAAAAATAAGCCCCATAGGAGGGCTTAATGTCTACCGGGAAAAAGCAGCTTCCCGGATTTTTTATTGCCGCTTTTTTTATAACTGGTCGGGGTGCAGGGATTTGAACCCTGGGCCTTCTGCTCCCAAAGCAGACGCGCTCCCAAACTGCGCCACACCCCGAGTCCTGTAGTACCAGTATACGCGAATTTCTCATATTAGTCAATACGGTCCGGGGCGATCGTCTTCAAGTACGCCAGCAGATCCTTCATGGCTTTTCCCCTGTGACTGATGGCGTTTTTCTTCTCCTCCGGGAGTTCGGCCATGGTTACGCCGAGCTCCGGCAGGTAAAATAAGGGATCATAACCGAAGCCTTGGTCGCCCCGGGGCGCCAGCCCGATCAACCCTTCACAGGTCCTTTCGGTGGTCCATACCTCCCCTTCGGGAGAGGCAAGGGCGAGGACACAGCGGAACCGGGCGGTCCTTTGCTCCATTGGGACACCGGCCAGCAACCGGAGGAGCTTCTCATTGTTTTTCCGGTCATCCCCGGGTTCCCCGGCGAACCTGGCGGAAAAGACCCCCGGCGCCCCGTCCAGGGCGTCGACTTCCAGCCCGGAATCATCAGCCAATGTCCATTCCTTAAGTATTCCCGCGACTGTCACTGCTTTTTTCACCGCGTTCTCCCGGAAAGTCTTCCCATCCTCCACCACCGGCGGCAGTTCCGGGAAATCCGCAGCCGAACAGAGTTCCCAGGGGGAACCGGCCAGCATCGTTTTTAACTCCCGGAGTTTCCCCTTATTTTTTGAGGCCAGCACCAGCCTGGGCACCTGCACTCACTCCAATCCTCTCCGCATATTCCGCCAATATCTCCTTTTGGAGACTGATCAAGGTCATGATCCCGGCGGCGCCGATCTCTTGCAGCCGTTGGAATTCTTCGCGGGAAAAGGGAGTCCCTTCTGCGGTTGCCTGTACCTCAACGAGCTGGCCACTACCGGTCATCACCAGGTTCATATCAACCGAGGCTACGGAATCCTCGGCATAATTCAAATCCAGCAGCAATTGATTGTCAATAATCCCCACGCTGACGGCGGCCAAATAATCATAAACCGGTAAAGGCTCGTCAGGGGTTTTGGCTATGGTGGCCAGGGCGTCCACCAGGGCGACAAAAGAACCGGTAATCGCCGCTGACCTCGTCCCCCCGTCGGCCTGGATCACGTCGCAATCTATCCAGATGGTTTTTTCTCCCAACGCCGGCAGGTTAACCACTGACCGGAGCGCCCGGCCCACCATCCGCTGGATCTCCTGCGACCTACCGCTGGGCTTGCCTTTCGTCGACTCCCTGATATTCCGCTGGGGCGTGGCCCGGGGGATCATGGCATACTCGGCGGTAACCCATCCTTGGCCGCATCCCCGCAACCACTGCGGTACCCGGTCTTCAACAGTTGCCGAGCAAATCACCTTGGTTTCACCGACCGCAATCAGGACCGAACCTTCGGCATGTTTCAAGAAATTCCTGGTTATGGATACCGGTCGTAGCTGTTCGGCCCCCCGCCCGTCAATACGTTCCATCTTCTCCTCCATCCTCTTTTTTGTTTTACAATTATTCAGATAAATGCGCGTGTGCGCCCTATTCTGCCTGTACCTGCCGGCTGCTATTCTCCCCGCCCGGGAAACCGGCCCCTTCTTGCCGGACCTCTTTTATGGCCGCTCGCAGCAGGTGAAATGCCTCATAGGGGTGCTCCCCGGCCAACAGGCCCAAAGTGGAAAAGAGATACTGCCGGTCAACAAAAAAGCGGGGAGAAACCGGTCTCAAGCTCTCCGGGACAGCGGGATCGAAACGGGCGCCTGCAAGGATCGCCCCGGCCCTCAGCCCGTGGACCAGGATCCCGCCGGTGCCGATTACGTTCCTGATCCCCGTCAGATCCTTCCCGGTCTGTAAGTAAGAAACCCCGTACGGAGTGACAACCTTTTCAATGGACCCGGCATGCCGGGTAACGGCGATTTTCACTGCCAAATAGGCTAAAGCCTCGTCCAGCCGGCGCTCGTCTTCATCTACAGGCAGGTACCCCGGTTGGCGCCGCCGTTTCTCCGCCCCTTCCCGCACCCGCTCTTCGGAGAGGCCGGCCAGGCGCGCCACAACCGCCGGGGAAGCCACTTCCAATAACGCCTCGGCACTTGCCCGTAAACCCAAATCCCCTTCGACGCTCCGTTTGACCCGCGGTTCCGGCAGCCCGCGGAGGAAAACCTCAGGCCGGGTAGGAAGCCCCTCCGCCACAGAGTGGACATCGGTGGTGGCCCCGCCCACATCAACCAGGAGCAATTCACCCAGGCCGGGTGTGCGGCCGTCACCGTCGGCCAGGCGGCAGGCGGCAGCCAAGACCGCGGCCGGCGTTGGCATGGTAATCCCGTCGATCTCTTTTTCCACCCGGTCAAGGCCTTTCGCCCGCACAAGCCGTTCCAGAAAGACCTCCCGGATCGCCTTTTGCGCCGGCTCTATATTCAGTCTGCCCAATTCCGGGAGGACATTGGCCACCCGGTAACAGGGTTTTCCGGCCCCGCGCAGCAGATCCTCGGCTTCCGGGGCCGCGCTTTTGTTGCCGGCAATAATCACCGGCGCCTCCAGCCGGCTTTCTGCCAGTTGGCGCGCGTTGTAGATGAGGGTCTCCCTGTTCCCGCCGTCGGTCCCGCCGGCCAGAAGGATAAGGTCCGGCTTTAATCCGGTTATCTCCGCAACCTCTTCCGCTGTTAACTCGTAACCATAAACCCCGACCACCCTGGCCCCGGCGCCCAAAGCGGCGGTCTTGGCCGCTTCCACCGTCAACTCCGGTACCAGCCCGACGGCGACCATGCGCAAGCCCCCCGCCGCGCTGCTGCAGGCCAGTTTCTTCTGGAACTTTAACGGCCCCGTTTTCGCCGTCAACCGCCGGTAAGCCTCGGAGTAGCCTTTTATTAACCCGTCATCCACAGTGGTGGGAGCGGCGGCGGTCTCTAAAACCGCCGGTCCGTCCAGGTCCACTGCGGTCATTTTCGTATGTGTACTGCCAAAATCAACCAGGAGGTAAGCTCTCATTCTCCCTTTCTGTCCTTTGCCGTTTTCTTGCCTTTCTGTCCCTTACTGTTTTTGCCGTTGTGCCGTGCACCGGCCATGGCTGTCCCACTCAAAACCAAACAGGATAATTATACCACAACGAGCCTCATTAATCCACTGAGAATACTGCAAATACCACGCTGGATTGAACCTGTCAAATAGCAGACCCTATTCCCCGCCCAGGTAATGGAGGATCCCGCGGAAAAGACCGGCGGCCAATTTCTCCCGGAACTCGCTTTTTCTCAGGAGTTCCTCTTCTTGATAATTGGAGAGGAACCCCATCTCCACCAGGGTCGACGGCATCTGGACCTCCCTGGGGAAGACCAGCTCCTTGTTGGCTTTGATGGAGCGCGCCGTAAGCCCCGTCTCTTTGGTTATATTGGCAAAAAGGGACTCCGCCAGTTTCCGGCTGCTGGCCCGGTCCGGGTGGTAAAAAACCTCCACCCCGCGGACTTGCGAATTGGGGTGAAAATTCGCGTGCAAACTGATGCCCAGGACGCCGTCGAAGCGGTTGGCCACCGCCGCCCGCTCATAAAGGCCGAGATAGGAATCGTCCTCCCTAGTCATGATGACCCGCGCCCCGGCCTCCTCCAGTTTCCTCTTTAACCGCAAAGCCACGTCCAGGTTGATCTCTTTTTCCCGCGTCCCCCGGCTGCCGATGGCCCCGGAATCGACCCCCCCGTGCCCGGGATCGAGGATAATCACTTTCCCGCTAAGGGGCGACTGGGTTATGGTCAAAACCATCTCTCTTTTGCCGTCCCCGAACTCCACCCGGTAGTCGTAGTCCCGGCCTTCCGGGAGCGCCACCTCCACCCTGACCCCGGACGGTTCTGTTGCCGTCACCCGGACCCCACTGGCGCCGCTCCGGGCCGTATCTTTAAGGACCGCATCCCGCAACTCTACCGCCAGGCCGCCGGGGCTCTTGGTGATCTCTTCCTGCAGCGGCCCGGTACTCTTGATCCGGAGCCGTTTTTCCCGGTCATTCCAGTCGATCCCGGTAATCTCCTGGACGGGCCTGATCTCCAAACGGTTGGGCCGGTCGTTGGCAGCGGCCACCACATAATCGCGGTTATCTTTGATATAAAGAACAAGGCGGATCGTATTGGGGTCAAACTGGCTGACCCTTACCTCTTCGACCCAGTCGCCGTCCCCGGGGATGGTCATTGCCTCCCCGGCCAGCGTCGCATCGTAGATATCCACCACCAGCCGGTCCGGCTCCGGCAGGAAGCTGGAGCGGCTGGAAACCGGGTGGGAAGTCTCCACATAAACCAGGGGTCCCCCCTCTTTTCCCGCGGGCAAACAACCGGCCCCCGTCAGCAGGCTGTTAAAGACCACCTGGAGTTTGGTGGGGTCCTCCGCCGNTTCGACAATCCTGAACCCGGAGAGCAGCGAAAGGTCAAAGACCACCCGCATAGTATTTTCCGTAAACATGCTGCTGCGGATCCCTGTTACCGGCGGCAATGTTGCCAATTCCACCCCGGCCAGCAGCGGGTAGGAGTCGACTCCTTTAAAATCAATGACCAGGCGGGCCGGTTTTTCCAATAAAAAAGCTTTGTAAGTGAAGGGCCGCGCCGTCTGGAAAAGAAAAGCCGGCCGCCCCTGGTAATCCGCATTCCTGATGGAAAGGAGGTAATTCTTTTCCCAGGAAAGGGAGAGCCATTCCCCAATGGCCATCTCCCGCACGCCCAGGAAATTGGCGACTTCCACCGGCAGCCAAAGGCCCCCTTCAGCCTGCCGGGGAGCTGCGGACAAGCGGCGTTTCTCCCCGCCCCAGGAGAATTCGGCAGCCCCTTCCCGCATGGTCAGGGGGTGAGCCCCGGCCTGCAACTGGATCCTGCCGGTTCCTTCATCCCAGACCGCCGCGGTATGCAAATACTCGGAGAAAAAGGAAAGCGGCAGGTAAAAACTGCCCTGATAAATCCTAGCCTCCCCGTTAACGGCTTTCCCTTCAAAAAACAGGGGCAGGGTATCCCCGGCCGCCGCCGGGAGGAAGGAAGGGGAAAGAAGAACCGCCATCAGCGAGACGAGTACGTATCCATGAACCCACTTGTTACCGGCCAATTTAACCAAAGGCTTTCCCCCCAGTTTCCTGAGTAGGTTCTTCTCCCCTTCCCTATTCATTCCTTCCCGCTAAAGCCTGGATTCAGCTGGAAAAATCCGCCCCTTCCTCCACCTTTTCCAAGGGCGCCAGGGAAAGCAGTATCTGTTTCAGGTTATTGCCGGGAAAGGCCACGGTCACGACGGTATCCCCATCCATCTCCCGGAGGGCGACAACAACGCCCCGCCCCCATTTGGCGTGGACCACCTCGTCCCCTAAAGAGAGGACCGGCTTATCCACTGCCTGCCCGGGCGCTGCCGGGACCGGCCGGGAACCACCCGGGCCGGAGAATCCCTGCGAAGAGGAGACCTGCAGAGGGGAGATCTCCTCAAGGGAGGAAATCTCCTTAAGAAAGCGGGAGGGGGTGGCCAACTGCCTCCCGCCGTACAAGGTCCTGGTCAGCGCATAGGTCAAATACAGCCTCTCCTTGGCCCTGGTCATCCCCACGTAACAGAGTCTTCTCTCCTCCTCTATTTCCGCGGTTTCCATCAGGCTCCGGCTGTGGGGGAAGATCCCCTCTTCCATTCCCACCAGAAAGACCACGGGGAACTCCAGCCCTTTTGCAGAATGGATCGTCATCAGGGTGATCCCGTTCTGCTCCCGGTCGTAATGGTCCACATCCGCCACCAGGGCCACTTGTTCCAAAAACCGGGCAAGAGACGGATCGTCACTGCTGCTCATTTCAAACCCGGAGGTCAAGGCGAGAAATTCATCGAGGTTCTCCAGGCGGCTCCGGGCCTCCACCGTATCCTCCTCCCGGAGTTCCCGGAGGTAACCCGATTTCTCCAGGATCTCCTTGGTTAACCGGGAAACGGGAAGCTGATCCCGTTGGTCATAAATTTCCCGGAAAAAACGGTGAAACCCGTTTAGGGCTTTGACCGCGCGGCCGGTAAGCCCCGGCGCCTCCGCCGCCCGTTCCAACCCTTCCAGGAGGGAAAACCCGTTTTCATCGAGGAAGGTAAGAAAACGTTCCACTGTACCCTCCCCGATCCCCCGCCGCGGGACGTTAATCACCCGCCGCAGGCTCACCCGGTCCTGGGGGTTATGCACCAGGCGCAGGTAAGCCAGGATATCCCGGATCTCTTTCCGCTCGTAGAAGCGGAGCCCTCCGACAACCTGGTAAGGAAGGCCTTTCTGCCCCAGCACCTCTTCGAAGGAACGGGACTGGGCGTTGGTCCGGTACAAGAGGGCACAGTCGGAGAGGGAATAACCCTCGGTGGCCACAAGCCGCTCAATCTCGGAAATAACCAGCCAGGCCTCTTCTTTTTCATCCGCCGCCCGCATGGCGAAAACCGGCGGGCCCGGCTCATTCTGCGTCCAAAGGGTCTTCTTTTTCCGGTAAAAATTATGGCTAACCACTTCATTGGCGGCCTGCAGGATATTCTGGGTGGAACGGTAGTTCTGTTCCAGTTTGATTATTTTCACTTCCGGGTAATCCTTTTCAAACTCGAGGATATTCCGGATATCGGCACTGCGGAAACTATAGATCGACTGGTCGTCGTCGCCAACCACGCAGAGATTGCGGTATTTCGCCGCCAGCTGCCGGGTTAAGACGTACTGGGCATGGTTGGTATCCTGGTACTCATCGATCATGATGTACCTGAACCGCTCCTGGTACCGGTCGAGGACCGCCGGGTGCTCCCGGAAAAGGTGGACCGTGGACATGATCAGGTCGTCAAAATCCAGCGCCGCATTGGCCCGGAGCTTCTTCTGGTACAACGGGTAGACCTTGGCCACGGTGCTCGCCCAGAAATCCGCCGCACTTTTCTCATAATCCTCCGGCCCGATCAGTTTGTTTTTTGCCGCGGAAATGGCCGCCAGGAGCGCCCGGGGGTGAAAATTCTTCTCGCTCAGGTTTAGATCGCGCAAAACTTCCCGTACCAGGACCAGCTGGTCCTGGGTATCAAAGATCGTAAAATCCTTCGGTATCCCGATGGCCGGCCCTTCCCGCCGTAAAATCCGGAGGCAAGCCGAATGGAAAGTACTGATCCAGATGGCTTCCCCCCACTCCCCGACCAGGCTGCCAACCCTCTCGCGCATCTCTTCCGCGGCCTTGTTGGTAAAGGTTACAGCCAGCAGGTTCTCCCTGGGCACCCCCTTGGTCAGGAGGTAGGCAATGCGGTAAACCAGGACCCGGGTCTTGCCGCTCCCGGCTCCGGCCAAAATCAAAAGCGGTCCCTCTGTATGACAGACCGCCTCCTGTTGTGCGGGATTAAGATCCGCCAGTAAACTCTCCAAAAATACCACTCCTTAGAGCCTTTCCTCAGTTCTCCCCTTTAAAAAGAGCCTTTGGTCGAAGGGAGGCCCTTCTGTCGCGGGTCCAGGGCGACCGCGGCCCGCAGGGCCCGGCCGGCAGCTTTGAAAGCGGCCTCCAACAGGTGGTGCCGGTTTTCCCCGGCCAGCCGCTGCAGGTGGATGGTGATCCCGGACCTGCTGAACGCCGCGAAAAACTCCTGCGCCAATTCTGCTTCAAACTGCGGGCCAATCTTCCCCCCGCCGAGAGGCAGGTCAAAACTGAGGTGCGGGCGCCCGCTGAGATCCACGGCAACCAAGATCAAGGCGTCATCCATGGGGAGGATGGCACTGCCGTACCGTGAGATCCCCTTCCTGTCCCCAAGGGCCTCGGTCAAGGCCTGTCCAAGGACCAGCCCCACGTCTTCCACTGTGTGGTGGGCATCGACCTCCAGATCGCCCTCGGCTTTAATCTCCAGGTCAAAACAGCCTTGAAAAGCCAGGTGCGTCAGGAGATGGTCAAAAAAGCCAATCCCCGTCTGGATCGTATAACGCCCCTCCCCGTCCAGATCCAGGGTGAGGGTGATGTTCGTCTCTGCGGTTTTCCTTTCAATCGTCGCCCGTCTTTTCGTCAATTTTATCCCCGCCCTTCCTTATCCTCCAGGCGGATATCCACCGCCCGGGCGTGGGCCTCCAGGCCTTCCACGCGCGCCAGGACTGTGGCAGCCGGCCCGAACTTCGCCAGTCCTTCACTGCTGTAAGACACAATACTCATCTTCTTGACAAAATCATCAACACTCAAGGCGGAAGCGAACCGTGCCGTACCGCCGGTGGGCAAAACATGGTTGCTCCCGGCCACATAGTCGCCGACGGACTCCGGAGTAAAGCTCCCCAAAAAGACGGCGCCGGCATGCCGGACTTTGGTCAGCCAGTAATGGGGGTCCGCCACCATCAGCTCCAAATGTTCCGGGGCGGAGAAATTGGCGAGTTCCACCGCTTCCGCCAGATCCCTGGTTAAAACCAGACCGCCGTTCTTCTCCAGGCAGGCCCGGGCAATCTCTTTCCTGGGCAGCGTCGCCAACTGCCGTTCCACCTCCCGGGCTACCTCCTCCACCAGCCACTCACTGGGCGTAAGGAGGATCGCCGCGGCCTCGTCCACCGGCCCGTGCTCGGCCTGGGAAAGGAGATCCGCTGCCACCAGCCGGGGGGAAGCGGTCTCATCGGCAACAATAAGGATCTCACTGGGGCCGGCCAGGGAATCCAGGCCCACTTCGCCGTAGACCAATTGTTTTGCCATGGTCACATAGTTATTGCCGGGCCCGACAATCTTGTCAACCCGCGGCACCGTCTCCGTACCATAAGCCATGGCGGCAATGGCCTGCGCCCCGCCTAATTTATAGATCTCGGTCACCCCGGTTTCAAGGGCGGCAACGAGAAGATGCGGTTCCACCGTCCCGTCCTGCCTGGGCGGGGTACACATGATAATCCGGGAAACCCCGGCGACCACCGCCGGCAATGCGTTCATCAAAACCGAGGAAACCAGCGGCGTCTTGCCGCCGGTCCCGCCCGGGACATACAACCCGGCTGAATCCAAAGGAAGATATCTCTGGCCGAGGAGAATCCCGTCCTTCTCATAGAGCGTCCAGGAGCGGGAAACCTGCTGCCTGTGATAATGGAGGATATTCTCTTTCGCCGTGCGCAAAGCATCAAGGAACTCCGGCGTCACCTTGGCCCGGGCCGCCTGCAGTTCCTCCTCTTTCACCTTGATCCCGGTGCCGGTTAAATCCACACCATCATAAGCCTTGGTAAAATCCACCAGGGCCTTGTCGCCTTCTTGCCGCACCCGGGAGAGAATCTCCTCAACCGTCCGGCGGATTTCTCCTTCTGTTTTCACAGAAAACGGGCGGCGGGCCAAAAGCGAACGGACTTCTTCAAGGTCTGTAGCGGTTTTTAAAATCCGCATTGGTCTCCCCCCCTGTCACGAATAATTTAACATACCCGCTCCAGGGTGTCAAGAAATTGCCAAAAAAAACCGGGCCGCATTGGAATACGGCCCTCCTATTATTAAATAATCTATTCGTTCGCCTCTAGTATTCAGATGAATAACAGATGGGATTAGGAACCAAGACCAAGCGCGATCCCGACCACGCCCAGGATAATCCCGATGATGCTGAAGGTTTTGGCGCTCTTGGCGTCTTTTGCTGCGGTTTCAACTTTCTCTTCCATCTCGGCGACCTTTGTCTCCAGCAGGGTTACCCTGACGCCCATGGCATCGAGATCCTCGCGGAATTCTTTCTCCAAAGCCTTTAACGCATTGTACAGTCTTCCTGCGTCAGTATCTTCGCCCAGTTCTTCGGCGATGATGGCTTTGACCTGATCCTCGGTGAGGCCCACTGCCTCTGACAGCCTGGCTTCGAATAACCGGAGTACTCTCGCGGTTAATTCGACCATTTCGTAACGGGTGGCATGCCTTTCTCCCTTAAAGGTCCCATCGGGATACCCTTTAAGTAATCCGGAGTTATAGACCAACATAAACTGGTCATATACCCAGTGAGAAGGTTTCGGGGAGTCCTCAAATGCCCCCAATACCACCGGTACGGCAGTGAACAGCATTATCGCCGCAACCAATAGGACCAATGCTTTTTTCATCTTTCATCCCTCCCTTTGTGATAATTAATAGCCCCTAAATATATACTCTCCTTCCACTATATTATTCGCGGCTCATAAACAAATTCCTTCCTGATTCTCAAGATATTTTCTTTTTTGAAATCTACCCGGTCGTTTAATCGTTAACTTCATCCGTCATTGCGGAGAAACCTTCCCCCAAAACCTCGTGGACATTGGCGATGACCACAAAGGCCCGGGGGTCTTCGGCCCGGACCAGCTCTTTGAGACGGGTTGTTTCTCCCCGCCCGACCACACAAAAGAGGACCTCCTTGCCACGGCCCGAATAGAGGCCACGGCCGCTCAAGCCGGTAACTCCCCGTCCTAACTCCTTCAGCACCCGCCTGGCAATGGCTTCGGCATGATCCGAGATGATGAGAGCGCCTTTGGAATAATTGAAACCTTCCATAACTAAATCAATGGTCTTCCCGGTCACCGCCAAAGCAATAATGGCGTAGAGCATGATCTCGGGGGTTTTAAAGATCAACCCGGCCAGGAGGATCACCAGACCGTCAATGAGCATCAACCCGTATCCGGTTGAGACCGGGGCCAGGTGGGAGAAGATCCGGGCGGCCAAATCGGTACCCCCGGTATTCCCCCGGTACCGGAAGGCGATGCCCATCCCCAAGCCGCCGAGGAACCCGCCGTATAAGGAGGCGAGCAGTGGATCGGTGGTCAGCGGCTGCGCCAGCCCCTCCCAGTAGGCCACGGCCGCCGGCAGCAGCAGGGCGCCGAAGAAGCTCTTCACCCAGTGACGGGGGCCGAAAAGACGGAGATAAGCCAGGAAAAGTGGGGTATTCAAGAAAAAGATCACCAGTCCTACCGGCCACCGCCATAGATGATAAAAGATGATGGCAAGCCCGCTCACCCCCCCGGCGGCGATCCGGTTGGGGATCAAAAACCAGACCAGGGCCAGGGCGGCCAGGTTCGCCCCGATGAAAATACCGGCATAGTCCATAAGCTCCCGCCGGAGCCTTTCTCCGGTGCGCTTGGTCAACCTGGGGCACCTCCTCGTTGCTCGTGGCTCGTTGAGTGGTAGTGGGTGGTACTGACGGCTTTTTGCCGGCAATCCGGCAAGGGCACCCCCCGGCGCGCTGGGGTTGAGCGCCGGGCCCGGGCTTGGTTTTATGTATTCATTCTACTCTGCCAACACTTTAAGAGCCCGCTTGGCCAACCTGATCTCCCGCCACACCAGCCGGATAAAACCCGGCAGGACCAGCAACCGCCGGAAGCGGGCCGGCTCTTGCAGGGCCCGGTATAACCATTCCAGCCTGCCCTTCCGCCACAAGTGGGGAGCACGCTTCACCCTTCCCGCCCAAAGATCCAAAGCGCCTCCCACGCCAATCCCCACCGTCACCTGGAGTTTAGCCCAGTTCTCCGCCAGCCAGACCTCCTGGCGGGGCAGGCCCATCCCCACCAATAGCAACTGGGGGCGGGCGGCATTAATCCTCCGGATTACTTCGTCTTCGTCCGGGGGTGGAAAATAACCATGGGCCGTTCCTACCACGCGCACCCCCGGCCAGCGGGCGGTGATCCGTGTGGCCGCTGCCTCCGCCACCCCGGCGGCGCCACCTAGGAGAAAGGCGCGGAGCCCTCCGGGGACGCCGGCGGCAAAAAGGCTCTCCACCAAGTCGACCCCGGCGACCCGCTCCAACCCTTTACAGCCGGAACGCCGGAGCGCCCAAACAACGCCGTACCCGTCGGGGACAACCAAATCCCCCTGGCGCAGCGCGGCGTCGAGTTCAGGTTGTCGCCGGGCGGCCATCACCATCTCGGGGTTGAGGGTGATCACCCGCATCCGTCTTCCTGTAACCAGCGCCTGCCGGATCTCTGCCACCGCCTCCGCCATCGTGACGGCGTGCACCGGCAGGCCCAAAACCGTGGTTTCTTTCCCCATTTTAACACAGTTCCTCCCTGATCCGTTCCAAAAACCATAACCGGTCCTCCCTGGCTGTTGCCATCATCCTTTCCCGCACGGCCAGGGTTTCCTGGCGAATGTGGGAATAGGACGGCCAAAGATCAGCCAACGCCTTCCGGATTTTCTCGCCCAGATCCGGCTCCTGCCAGGAAAAAGCGGGCCAACCCAGTTCGCGGCAGAAAACGGTGATCTTCGGGTCATCGCCCAAGCCGATGCCGGGAACCCCCAGGCGGGCGGCGAACAACAACCCGTGGAGCCGCTCCCCGATTACCAGGGAAAGGCCGGAACAGGCCTTCTCCAATTGCTCCTGGTTCTCCAGGAAAACAGCAGGACGGTAGCGGTGACGGCCGGCTGCAGCCGGCCCCTGGAGGCCAAAGGCGTCCCCGGGCGCCAGGGCAAAGAGGCGTACCGACCCGGGAAACTCCTTTTCCACGGCTTTGAGCAACGCATATTTGTATTTCTCCCGGCCCCGGCGGAGAAAGACCCCGATCACCGGCGGCGCCGCCGGTTTCTTCTTCCTGGCCGGCCGCGGTCCCTGCTTTTTCTCTTCTTTATACTTATGCAGCCCGGCCGGTCCGGCCCCCGGCAGGTCCCAAAGGGGGTCCACCCCCACCCGGAACCGGTCGCAGGTCACCCCCATCTTCTCTAATAACCCGGCGGAAAGCGGGTCACGGCAAGAGAGCGCCCTGACCTTCCGCAAAGCCCGCCCGGTGGCCCACGCGCCCGGAGCCGACAAAGGACCAAAACCTTGCCCGAAAAGCATCACCCGGGCTTTCCTCCGGTCGGCCAGGCTCAAGAGGGATAAATAATAAAGGAGGCTCCTTTTGCTGGTGGCGTCTTGAAAAATACTGCCGCCGCCGCCCACCAGGAGATCCCCCGGCTGCAACAGTTTGGCGAGGTGGGGCAGATTCCACCGGGAGATCCGTTCTTCCCCGAACTCCGGGAGTGACCGGGGGTCCCCGGTTAAGAGCACGAGCCCGGTTTCGGGGAAGGCCTCACGAATCTGGGAAAGAAAATACCTGGCCATTAATTCGTCGCCGAGATTGCCAAAGCCATAATACCCGAATAGATAAACCTTAGCCATCAGCCGCCTCCCGCAAATAAGCCCATCCGCACCAAAAAAGGAATAAGAGCAAGGGATCCGCCCACGGGGTCTCAGTCAGACCCGCCGCCAACTGGCCGCAGAGGGCGGCCCGGGCCCCCCTCTGGCCCGTGGTTTTCACCGGCCCGGAGAGCCCCAGGTATGCCACGCAGCAAAAAAGAAGCACCCCGGGGATCCCCTGTTCTACGCCTATATGTAACAACTGGTTATGGGCATGAAGAGTAGGAAACCGGCGCTGGGAAAATGCGCGCCGGAACCCGCCGCTCCCCGTTCCCAAGGGATTTGCCTTGAATAACTCCCAGGAGGTTTCCCAGATTTGCCAGCGGTACGCCACCGTACTGTCCTGCCACAGGCCACCGGGTGGGAACAACCTGGCCCGTAACGGCGGGAAAACCAGAAAAACAAAGAAAAACAGGATTGCCAAGCGTAAAAGCAGGGGNTTCCACTCCCGCCCCTGGAAAACCAGAAGCGCGGTTACTGCCGCCAGCCAGGCTGTGCGGGAAAAGGTAAAAAGCAAGGCGGCGGCATGCAGCAAACAGGCGAAGATATAAAAAAGCCGCCTGCGTCCCATTCCCCGTTCCGTTCTCTCAATCGCGGCCAGGAGCAACGGGAAAATGAAGGACAGGACCATGCCAAAGAGATTAGGGTTGTCCAATGTACCGGTGATGCGAAAAGGAACCACCCGCCGCTGCTGGGGATCGAGCCAGGAAGGCGGGGCCAACGGTCCCGCCGCAGCCTGGAACAGGCCTAAAACCACCATGGGCAGGAGAATAAGGCTGAAAAAACCCATTCCCAATGGTTGCCGCCCGGCCCGCGCCTGCCGCCGGAGAAAAGACCCGCAGGAGATGGCGGTGAAGATAACCAGGGCTTCTCTAAGGAAATAGCCCAAACCTGCCCAACCGGCCGCCCGCAGCGTGGCAAGGAGGCCCCACACCAGCCAAAGGCCGGCCGGGAGGGGAATCCCCACACCGGTAAAGACGGCGGTCCCCAGGAAGGGCAGATAGGGCCAGAGGCTTTCCGGAAGGTAAAAGATGAGAGCCAGCGCCGCCCGGGTCACCTGCTCCCACCGTTCCTGGAATACCGGATGGTTAAAGGCCTTCCTCAACCCTGGGAAGAAAAAACACCAAAACCAACTCCATCCTTAAGTATATCATTCCCGCCCGCCCCCGGCAACCGGGATTTCCCAAAGAATACCGGTCATCCTTCTAGGAACTCATCTCCCTTAACGCGCGACCTGTGATTTACCACCCATCTTCCGGTACTTAACCCATACCCCCGTCTCAGCAGAAAACCAGACTCAGCCCCGGCGCCCAACCCCAGCGCGCCGGGGGGTGCCCTTGCCGGATTGCCGGCAGGCTGACTGGTTGCTCGGTACTCGTCACTCGTCGCTCGCACGGAGCCTTGGCAATCCGGTTGGATTCCTTGGCTTACACGAAATTTCCCCGTCTGGCGGGGGCTCCGGGAAACCGGAGCCTGGGAAGACGGCCCTGGGCATGCTTGGCGAGGGGGGAGGGAAAACC
>JGI24713J26584_10001254_pt1 | contig 18704 bp, 16 predicted proteins | sample BioPla4DNA1_FD_26584 | JGI IMG/M metagenome (IMG submission 26584) | reverse complement strand
AAAATCCTGTAACCCATTTCCTCTTCAAGTTTTGCAAGACATTCATATTTTATTGTGTAGTCAATTCCATAACATCTTTCGTTGTCCTCAAGAATTTTATACTCAATCAAGGTTTGCATCTTGTATCTGGAAATGACGGCACTGACCAATCTTTCAAGTTCCTCTCGACTCCGTTTTTTGCTGTTGGGATTTGAAAGCATCCGGTTAATCTTGCCTATCGCTGCATCACAGCTTGCCAATAAAGTGTGTATCCCACGAATTTGTCCCTCCTTAAGCTTGTCTGAAATAGTGACAACAACAGTCATGTCCCGACCCCATATGTTTTTAAAGGTGCGATAAGCCATAATGGTCTTTCCGTTGACCTCGGTTTCCTCAAGTCTTGTGGATGCCTCCTCTACCAAGCTTTTGTGATGGAAGGGCGTCAGAGTCCCTACATATTTCATACCAAGGGATTCTACTAATTCTATATTCTTTTTTGAGTTGTTTCCACGGTCAAAAACAATAGTATGGCTCTTTGTGTCTGCTCCAATTGCTTCTAATCTGTTCTTTATTTTCTCTATCACTTTTTCGGAACACTTTGGCATCGTTCATGTTCCCTTCATAGGAATGGTGGAACAGGGGAATCATATCGTCTTTGGTCACAACAAGAGCCAGTCCGATTTTGCGAAGGTCCATGCGTTTTTGCTTATTCTTGCCTCTTTTTGCAATATGGCATTTGCTGTTGGTTGTGTTGATATACGTGTAGAAGTTAGTAGTGTCATAAAAAAGAGAGTCCATTTTTATGTTGTAGTGATGTAGAGTGTTTTCAAGAAGCTGACGTTCTGCACTTTCTATTGCTTCCGCAGGAAAAGCATCCATAGCGTCCCAGAAATGTTGGCTGTCTACCTTTGAGAAATTCGTACGTAACAAATACTCAAGGCTTGTTGTACGAGCCCATTGTGCCCAACCGTTTTTACTGGTAACCACACAGGCACCTCCTATTGCAGCAAGCATTAGAGAGGCACTAGCGGTCATGTTATTTCTGATAGGTTTTTCTGCTGTATATTCTTCTGAAGAATGTACAAAGCCATTCAATACATTACAGATATCAAGTTCCGAAGCGACCTGAAGTAGTTTGGCAACTAAGCCATGGGAATAAGATTTTAGTTTAAGAGAATCTCTGAGACCTTGAAGTCTTTTGAGGAGGTCATCGGCTTTTCCAAGATATTCAAGAACGATGGGTCTTGGTTTACCGTTGACCCGACGAGATTCAACGATATACCAGTATTTATGGCCATTTGTAATTTTAGACTGAATAGTCGCCACGCTCTCACCTTCGTGTATACATAATTATTAGCACTACTATAGCATACTATATACAGGCATAAAATGCAATACAATTTTATATATTTTCGTGTATACATAAAATGTTGACAAAAAAATACCCTCTTTTCCTTCTCTCAAGGGCATTTCAAGATTTTAATTGTTTTAAAAATTTAAATTTTATGATAAACTCACGCTAGAAGATATTTTTCCTGTATGCCAGACTTTGGTGTCAGTTGTTATTTGGATGTTTTTGGAACACAGAAAGGCTGGTTACAGTTCTCGATGTGGTTGATTGTGTTACTTTATGCTTTGATATGTTCGTGTAAAGAATTGGAATATACATAACTTTAATTTCGCAGGCTTTGACCTGCTTTTTATTTGCCTTTTTTACGGTAAAATTGTGCTTTCGGAATTTTAATATGCTGTTTTTATTCATTTTGTTGATATTTTAATTTGCTGTTTAACACGATATTAAAGTGCTGTTCTACACCCAACCCGCAAAGCACTTTTCAAACTGCTTAGGGTCTATTACATCAAAAACTCGTTTTATCGTATACCATGAAGGAATTCCGTTGGGAAGTTCTAAGTACTGACGTAGCCATTCTTCGTTTTGTGTAGCCCAGTCTTTCATGTCCAGCCACTCGTTGCAGTAGCATATGCTAGCAGCTACAGCGATGAACAGTATATCTATCAATTTATGCCGGACTTTCCCTTCCTGCCGTGGATCATATATTATTATAAAATGTTTGAAAAAGCTCCCTTTGTATAATTTCTTACCCATTTAGTATAACCCCACTTTTCATTATCTATGGGTAACATCTTACTACAAAGGCTCAATAAAGTTTATCTGTAATTTATGCCATGGCTTAATCTTCCTTCATGATTTCACCGTGCTCAATTAGGGACATATTTTGATATAAAAATTATTATCCTTTGAAAAAAAAAACAGTTTAAATGTGGATCTGCTTTAAGCATTTTCATCAGGTTTTCCCAATTGCTTATTATACCATTTATGTTGGTTTGTATCATATATTTTCGAGCATACACCCGGAGAATATAAATACTTGATTAAAATACATTGATTTGCTATACTGAGTTTTGAGGTGGTAAGAATATGAAAATTATGTTAAATGGAAAAGAGAAGAATATTGATAACAATTTAAACCTTCTATCATTGATTGTTTCAGAAGGAATTAATCCTAAAAGCGTTATAGTAGAATATAATTCCGAGCAGCCCCCTAGAGATGAGTGGGATAGCATAGTTTTAAAGGAAAATGACAATATTGAAGTTTTAAAATTTATTGTGGGTGGTTAGTGAATATGAAGCAAAGCGGTATGGCATTTGATCAAGATACAATATTGAGATATTCAAGACAGATAATTTTAGATGAGTTTGGTTATACTGGACAAGAAAAGCTTCTAAACTCAAAAGTGCTCGTAGTTGGTACTGGTGGATTGGGTTCTCCCGCACTATTTTACCTTGCAGCTGCAGGTGTTGGAACTCTAGGTTTAGCTGACTTTGATACCGTTGGAATATCAAATTTGCAAAGACAAATCCTACATTTTACAGACGATTTGGGCAGGAAGAAAGTGGACTCCGCGACAGAAAAATTAAAGAAGCTAAACCCGGATGTTAAGTTAATTACTTATCCTAACAGGCTTACAATAGACAATGTTGAAGAAATCATCAGTGACTATGATGTAATTATTGATGCTGTTGATAATTTTCAAGCAAGATATCTAATAAGTGATTGTTGTTATTTTTTAAAGAAACCTTTGGTTGAAGGTGCCGTACTGGGATGGGAAGGAATATTAATGACAATTCTCCCCGACAATCAATCGCCTTGTTATCGCTGCTTGTATCCTATGCCACCGGAAGATGGTGTAATACCCACATGCAGTGATGTAGGCATATTAGGTGCTGTTGCCGGAACTATCGGCTCCCTTCAAGCCCTGGAAGCAATCAAGCTTATCACTGGTATAGGCGAAACACTTTCCGGCAGGATTTTAACTTTTGACGGTGTCAATCTTAATTTCAGAGAAATTAAATGGAGTCGTAAGTCAAATTGTCCTCTTTGTGGTAATAATCCCACTATAAAAGAACTCGTTCAGTATGACATTAAGTGTAAGCTGAAAACATTTTAACAGCATTTACGCAAAATTTATGGATCTCGACAAAGAAATTATGTACATAATTTCTTTGAATAGTTGTTGCTATGGGTAATGAGAAGATACAGACACTTATTGTCGGTTTGCCTATATACTTATTGGGTTTTATATTAATAACTCAATTTTTTTACTGATTTGCATGGGTAAAATATAAATATTTAGTCTTGTGAATCAGATAAATAACACATACGGAGTTTCCGAGAGCATACCAAAATATAAACTGATGTAATTAAAATTAAGGAGTTGATTAAAATTAAAATAGTATTTATTAATCCATCGATAGACAAATATCAATCCATACATATGTACGGAAGCGAGTTTATGAAAACACTATTGGGTAAGAACGATACAATGATGCCCAATTTATCTGCTTTAGTTCTTGCCTCAATTACTCCCGGCGAATTTGAGTTCAAATATATTGATGAGGAAATTGAAGATATTGTATATGATAAAATTGATGCAGATATTATTGCAATAACATGTATGACCATTCAGGCAAAACGTGCATTTGAAATTGCAAAAGAGTTTAAGAAGAGGAATTTCACAGTTGTTATGGGCGGAGCACATCCGACAGTTTTGCCTCATGAAACTTTAAATCATTGTGACAGTGTAGTTGTTGGTGAAGGAGAAATTTGTTGGAAGCATTTGCTTTCGGATTTTAAAAACAATCAACTTAAACCTATTTATAAATCGGCTGACTATGGAGAAATTAATAATTTTCCAATGCCTAAATATGATGTCATGGATCATAGTCATTATTTTCATTATCCCATACAAGCTACAAGAGGTTGTCCGTATAATTGCGATTTCTGTGCTATAAAATTTACAAGCGGTAGAAAGTTTAGATTTAAACCTGTAGAACAAGTTATAGAAGAAATCAAAATTGCAAAAAGCTATGATAAGGGCTTTTACAAAAAAAGCTTTTTCTTTGTTGATGATAATTTATATATTAATAGAGAATATTCCAAAAAACTGTTCTCTGAAATGTCGAAATTAAATATTACCTGGGTTGGACAAGGTTCAGTTAATATTGCTAAAGACGATGAGGTTCTTGAGCTAATGGCTCAAAGTGGGTGCAGAGGATTTACTATAGGCTTTGAATCAATCTCGCAAAGTAGTTTAAAAGAAGTAAACAAAGCTTCCGTAAATATATCTGAGGAATATTCAAATGCAATTCAGAAAATTCAATCCTATGGTATTATTGTTTCGGGCTGTTTCATCTTTGGATTTGATCATGATGGCTTGGATATATTTGAAAAGACAGTAGAATTTATTAATGATACTAATATCTATACTGCACTTTTAAATATATTAACTCCTTATCCCGGAACGGAACTTCGAAACCGGCTTGAAAAAGAGGGTCGCATCTTAAATTCCGACTGGAGTAATTATAATTGCCTAAATACAGTTTTTTCGCCAAAGAATATGACACCGGAAGACCTTAAACAAGGGACTTTATGGGCTATAAAAGAAGTAAATCGACTGAAAAAATTTGATAAAAGGCTGAATAACTTTTGGCAATCAGGAACCTGGAAAAGCAATCCTCCTTTAAATTTATTGGAAAGAGCAATTCTTTTGGCTATTTCTTTAGGATTATGGAAAGATGCTGAGTATAGAAAATTCTTATTCAAGGCAGCCACTACTAAAAATGCATCAGATATTTATAATATATTCAGGGCTATATATATGGATTGTTCTTTATCCAGAATGATACCGGATGTTAAGAATCCTAACGATATTATCTATAAAGTCGATAATGACAATCCCTCTAAATTAACAGGCTGATGTCGGTTTATTTCATTGAACTTAGATAAAATAAAACTGTAGAAGAGCCTTCCTTAATAGTTTGCCCTTCTACAATTTTATTTATACATTAAAACTTTTAATTTGTTTTTGCATACTTTTTATCGATTTTTAAGGCACATCCTCTTGATTCGACTTTATTTACTCTTCTAATTATTTCAAGACCAATACCACTTCTTCCGCATTGACAATTGTTATTGATTACAATTTTACCAAAATCATCAGTTAATATAAATCCCGGATAGCTTACCGTAGTTGGGTCCAAATAAGCAATAAGACCGATCTCTCCGTCCGATACCGGATTAAGAGTTACAGGATCAAGAATGATAACTTTTACCCATGGCACAATGTGTTTAATATGACATTCACATTCCGGCATTATTGTATTCAATTCTACCAGATTTAATATATCCCTGAAGTTTTCAGTCTTCGCCCCAATAAAGTATTTCTGAATGAGTTTTATAAACTCGTCCCGAGGAATGGATTTGCCTTCAAACCTTTTCCATCCTCCCGCTGTTATAAAATACAGCTTTTCACTATTACTAAAACTTAGCTTGTTTTCTTCCATATAGTTTATTAAATCGTAGAACATTACAGGTGCACCAATTAAAACTAAAGATTCGTATTCATCAAGCATATCATTAAGCTTTTGATATGCTTTGTCCGGATAAAAAACGCCATCGACTACAAAATATTCTGTCGGAAAAATCATATCCACTACACTTATGGCATACGAAAACCATAAATCCCCGGCTTCTTTAGTAGATGGTCCTAAATTTACACAAAAAGCATCATCAATTTCAATTACCTGATCTATTGAAGTTTGAATTGAACCTAAGAATCTATTTAAAGTTTTTTCATCCCTGTAAACTTTACTTATTGAGCCTTGTGTCCCCGAGCTTTGACAAACCTTAACAACTTCATTCATATCGCAACTCAAAATATCACCTAGTTTGAACATCGTGCTTGGTATTAGAGGTATCCTGCAAAGATCATCTATTGAGTTTACATCACACGGTTCAATTCCCATCTTCTTACAATACATTCTATATCCTTGACAATGCTCATAGTGATACTCAAATGCTTCCTTTATAAGCTTTAACTGAACTTCACTTATTTTTTCCTCCGTCCATTTAAAACTCTCCTCCTCTTGGTATATCAAATCATCCAAAAAATCTATTTTCTGTATTGACTGAAATTTCATAAAATTGACCTCCCGTACATTTCCTTTAAGGCTATTAACTTTTATATAAGTCGTTAATATATTTTAACAGTTTTATTGCATCCTGTCTCTTTAAATCAAGTTCATTTTTATTATTATTTACAAATGCTCTCAGTAACTCAATCTTTGCTCTCTCTATTTTGTCTTCAAGATATTTAAATAAATTATCATAATTTAATTCAAAGAAATATATTTTCTGAGCGGATTCAATTATCTTATTCACTTCATCTAAAGATATTAAACCCGTTTCATGTGCCTTCGCTGCAAAATAACGAATATTTACCAAAGGCTCGCTCAAAGTCCTATAATCCTTAGGGTGAAATGTCAGAGCAACTTCTGCATCTGACTCAATGATACCGCGTTTATACATATCATATATTGCTCCAATTCCTTTCATACCATAAACGTCAAGTTCTGCTGCCCTTAAAGCTCCCATGCTTGAACTGCCCACAACATGAATCCCTTTTTTCAGAATACTTAGTATTTCCCGCGGACTAACCGATAAGTTGGAAAAGAAAACCCCATCAACAATACCTATAACTTGAGTACTTTCAGGTATTGAATCTAAATCCCCTCTTCTAATTGGAGCTCGAATATCTGCTTCGATATCTAATACCTTCTCTACCTCATCGTGTGACATACATGGTCCAATAAAGATTATTGGAGCAACTCTTTTGTCATACATTCTGCCACCTCAAAATCACTTTGTCCATTTTTCTATAAGTATTTTTTCTTCATCCTTGCCTATTCTTTTAAACAATACAGCCCCTTTACTCACTTTTCTTTCCGACAAACAAAATGATACAGGCCAACTAAAGGCTTCATCTATCCCAAGTTGTTCCTTTATTCCCCGTGCAAACTCCGGGAAAAACGGATATCCAATATTTGACACCCATCTCAAAGCCTCCAGTAAATAGGAAAAAATTTGTTCAAGCCTGCTTACCTGATCCGGTTGCTTGGCCAATTGCCAAGGCAACGTTTTATCCAAATATGAATTTAATAAATTACAGTAATTCATAATTGNATTCACTGCACCTGAAGGATTGTATTCTTCCATAAACTTTTTTACCGCATCGGCTGTAGTGAAAGCATTCTCTTTTATCTCAATATCAAATTCGTTAGTCGAGTCTTCATCTAAAGCAGGTACACAGCCATTTAAGTATTTTTGTACCATCATTATCGTTCGGTTAACGAGATTTCCTAAATTATTTGCCAGACCAATGTTTATACTTGATATAAGATTCTCATAATCTAAATCTCCGTCTTTTCCCAGCGTGAGTTCTTTTAATAAGAAATATCTTAAACCATCCACTGTAATATCCTTTGAAAGCATAACAGGATCAATTTTTGTTGCAGGGTCAGATTTAGAAATCTTTTTATTCGATATGGTCCACCATCCATGCACTATTATTGACTTCGGCAAAGCAACACCAGCTGACATAAGCATACAAGGCCAATAGATGGCATGAAACCTCAAAATATCCTTTCCAATTAGATGAACGGTATTGGACCAATATTTGTTAAACAATTCCGTGCCAATTCCACCTAAACTTGATATATAATTTGTCAATGCGTCAATCCAAACATACATAACATGTTTATCATTACCGGGTACGGGTATACCCCAACTAAAAGATGTCCTTGAAATTGACAAGTCTTGAAGTCTATTATGATGCAAAAACCCTAAAACTTCATTCCTGCGAACCTCGGGGTATATAAAACCAGGATTTTCTTCTATGTATTTTAAAAGCCTGTCATGGTATTTTGACAACCTGAAAAAATAGGTTTCTTCACTCATTGTCTCCACTTTTTTATTATGAATGGGACATAACATTCCTTCTAATAATTCACTCTCCGGATAATATTGTTCGCAATCAATACAATAAAGTCCCTCATACTTCCCAAGATAAATATCGCCGTTGGCCTCCATCCGACGCCACATGTCTTGGGCGATATTCATATGCCTTTCTTCTGTTGTACGAATAAAATCATCATACTCTATATTAAGCTCTTTCCATGAATTGATAAACTTCCGTGCCAATTCATCTACAAATTCTTTAGGTTCCTTTTCATTTTTTTTCGCTGCTCTTTCAATTTTAAGACCATGCTCGTCGGTACCTGTTGTTAATCTTGTTTCATAATTGACTAACTTAAAAAAACGGTTAAAACAATCCGCCAAAATAGTTGTATAAGCATGTCCAAGGTGTGGATTCCCGCTTGCATAATAAATTGGCGTAGTTATATAAATTGAATTCATCGTCCTAGCCTCCCCTTTCCTCTTTTTATAAAAATCTCATTATTTAAGCTTATTATTATAACCTATTATAAATCTTATTCATATAATGAATCAAGAATAATTATATTTGGAATCCCTGAAGCATTAACTTTAACTAAACCACCAATAGGTATAGTATATATTGGATCAGTATGTGATAAATTTACATTTGCGATTACAGGGTAATTTGTACCTGTAAGAAAATCACTTAGGATGTCTTTAAGTGTGTCTTCATTCGCTAATATTGAATTGTGTGCAAACTGTCCAATAATCACCCCTTTAATACTTTTCAAAACGCCCAATTGGCTTAACTGGGTAAATAGCCTGATAAACTTTCTGGGATTTTCATCAAACCCGGATTCTACTAATAAAATTTTTTCATCCATTTCAGGAAAAAACGGCGTGCCTGAAAGTGCTAAAAGAGTGTCAAGATTTCCTCCTGCCAGCCTTCCGGTTGATTCCCCTTCTCTAATTATCCACCATCCAGGATGCTTCCGTTTTTCTCTGGGTCCAAAGTCTTCCTTTAAATACCATAAATCGTCTGCATACCAATGGGAGTGTTTCGGATATTATCCAAATTTAAAGATTCGGGCTCTTTATCATCAAATATAGGTGTTCCCGCTATATTGATAAAAGCGGAAAAGACATCCGGAATTTTACAAAGTAAATTAAACGCTCTGTTAGCGCCTGCGCAGATTCCTATTAAATAAACCCTATCCCTGTTAATATTGAATTTTTCCAAAGTTTCATTCACAACATTAATAATATTTATTTCATTTATATAATCCCACTGATACTCCCATCGGGTTACAAAACTTAATACTATTGCATCGCCAGATTTCTCTCTGACTATTCTATATGGATGAACAGGATACCTGGTCATGCTGTCGTCAAAAATCATGTATACCAACAAAGCATATTCCTTATTATGAGAATAGTTCGAAGGCAAGTAAATATTGTATATAAAATATCCTCCGTCAATATCGCTTTTGTCAAAAACCATTACGCTTTCTTTAAAAACATCAAACAAACTGAGCTTTTTGCCGGAATTCGGTTTAAACACATATCTTTCAAAGTTTAAACAGGCTTCAAACATCTGATGGTACATGTATTCATGCATTGTTTCGGAACCGGCCTTTATTAAACCTGTACGCATATCATACATATCAGTGATTTCGGAAAAAGTCTTTATCATTTCTTCATTGCTGTCTTGCCTTTCCATGGCTTTTTCAATAAGCTTGTTTTTTTCCTCTTTAAAATTTCCGTAAAAAACATTCACAATTTCCTTTTTCTTATATCCTGCATTCCCTTCAGCTATTATGGATATAACGCCCCTGACAGAGTCGTCAGTTTCAACGGAAACAACTTTCAAAACTTCTGCAAATATGGTACTGACCGTCCTTCCCAAAGCAGTTTTAACGGTAACTTTAACCGGAACGTTTTTACTATAAGGCATAGACTTCGGCAATATAATAAAGCTTACTTTTTCCCCGGGTTGATAAAATGCTTTCGAAGGAATAATGGCATAGCCAAACTTCAAATAATTCAGCACATTCCTGTCTAAAAACCGTTTGTTTGTTTTATTGGAAATAAATTCGTCAAAGGGAGTAACTACAAAAGTGAAAAACCTCGTTGCAATCGAAAGCATTCTGTTTCGTACAAACATGCTCCTCTCCACTAATACAGCATTATTCCCCTTGTTTAATTTAAAAATAAAGGCAGAATTTTTTGCAAAGTAGTTGGGATTTCCGCTAACGCATAACTCCCCATTAATCCAAACCCTTATAGGCGACGGCAGGTTTGTTGATATATGTACCAACACCTCTTTATCATCATTGCTAAAGATATTGCAAAGACAATACACCATCTTCTCTTTGCCTTTTTCGCAAGCATTTTTAAAGAGTTTCTCCGGAGAATTATAGTGGTAAAAGGACCTTTCATGATCTGAAATATAATATCTCCAATTACTTTCTATCTCTTCATCTGAAAGGTTGTCCGCTTCATTTTCAGATATAACGATCCCATTTTCGCTTATATAGGGATCAACTCCGTTTTCATTTAAAACATCAACAATCTCTGCTTTAACAAGCCATCTGTTGAGTATGGCTTTTTTGTCTCCTGAAAAAGTTACAGGATAGTGCAATGCTGACTCAATAACTTTATTTAGATAATCTTGAACACCCATTATAAAAAACCCCGCTAAAATATCAGTTTATTTACAGTTCCCGCTATAAACCTTACAGGGATGGTATCGCAGAATCCAACTGTCGCTGCATATGCTGCAGCAAAATATGTACTGCTTTTATACAACATTTTCCACCTCTTTTTTGTGGATCAATTCATGCTTGTAAAGATTGTAGTACTCGCCTTTTAGCTTTAATAATTCCTCATGTCTGCCTTTTTCAACAATCATTCCGTCTTTAAGAACCAGAATCAAATCTGCATTAATAATTGTAGACAGTCTATGGGCTATTATTAAAACTGCTGTGTCTTCTTTAAACTCAAAAATTAGTTTCATAACTGCTTTTTCCGATATATAGTCGAGTGCAGATGTAGGTTCATCCAGGATTAAGACATCAGGCTTTTCCGGAATCATTGCTCTGACCAGGGAAAGCCTCTGCTTCTGGCCTCCCGAAAATGTGATAAAATCATTGTTAATCTGCGTTTCATAACCGTTTTCACGGCTTGTTATAACATTATCGAGTTCAAGCCTTTTAGTCAACTCCATCATCCTGTCTTTTGAACCTTTTTGGGAACCGTATAACAAATTTGCGGAAATTGAATCGGAAAAGAAGAAACTATTCTGAGGGGCATAACTTATTGATTCCCTCCATAAGCCTCCATCCAGCTTTGCCAGATCAATGCTGTCATTTATCAATATTTTACCGGAACACGGTTTATAAAATTTTAAAAGCAACTCACACAAGGTTGTTTTTCCCCCTCCACTGACACCCACCAGTGCTGTTACCTTTCCTTTCTCCAAAGTGAAGGATATATCTTTAAGAACACTGCTTCTGTTCGGATAATTAAATGATATATTTTGGAAGCTGATTTTTTCAACACGGGGAATGTTTTTTTCTCCTGCTTGATAGTCATCCTCATCAATATTCAGTATTTCATCAACACGTTCTTTTGAAATTTTAAACTTTTTAAAATCCTGTACAAAAGTACTGTAACTGTTCAAAACCTCAATGAGCGGAAAATAATAGGCCAATGCTGCAACCAAGTCCCCTAAACTGATACGGTCATTTACAAGCAGCCATCCCGCATATAAATACAAAGCACCGCTTATTATTGATCGAACCAATGAAGAAACAAAATCATTGATAAAGGTAATCGTAGCATTTTTCGTCTCGGTTGCAAATTCTTCGTCAAGTAATTTTTTCAGTTTTTCGCACTCCCACTCCGAACAACCCGAAAGTCTGGTTAAACTTAATATTTGTATGCGTTCGCGAATGAACTCATTAAATTTCTCACGGGTTGTTATTGATTTTCTGTATAATTTAGAAATCATGGGAGATATCTTTTTCGATTGAATTACATACAGCAAACCACACACAAATACAAATAACATAAACATTATATTTTTATAACCCAGTACCGCTCCGACGAAAACAAGTATCAGCAGTTTTTCAAAGGCTTGAAATTTCATGTTTTGATAATGTATAAACTGCTTAACGTCATCCGTGCATCTTGTTATAATCTCACCTGTTTTAGAAAATGAAAAATAATGAATAGGAACATTGAACAGTTTGCTGATTAATTTTAATCTTAATTGCGCAGCATTCTGCTCACTCCAAACAGTAAGTCCCCGTGCTTTCCTCCACTCTAAAAACCCCTGGGCAAACGGAATGAATAACACTGCTGTCAAACAGTAGATATACAAGTTCCATTCCTTTTTCACAAGCCGGTCTACAAGCAAACCCGTAAGCAGCGGATATGAAAGTGAAACAATCTGAAATAATATTATGCACAAAATTATTCTTGCAACCAACGCCCTTTTCATAAAGCAAGCTCCTTACTTTGAACTACTTAAACTTTCTATATTATACTGCTCCATATAAAGTTGATAATAATATCCTTTTTTTTGCAACAGTTCCATATGTGAACCCTGTTCGATTATTCCACCGTCTTTAATTACAACAATATTGTCAACTTTTGTCAATGTTGCCAACCGGTGAGCAATAATAATACTGGTAACGCCTTTCTGCAATTTTTCAAATGTTTTCTGTACTTTATATTCTGATTCAAGATCCAATGAAGCGGTGGCTTCATCTAAAATAAGGATTTTAGGTTTCCTCAGGAAAATTCTTGCGATAGACATCCTTTGCTTCTGTCCACCTGACAATTGTATTCCCCGTTCCCCAATCACTGTATCCAATTGCTCTTTCAAACCTTTTACAAATTCAAGCATGTCTACGTTTTCTACCGCTTTCCAAACTTCTTTTTCATCGACATCGTCAAGTCCGTAACAAATATTTGCTCTGATTGTATCATTAAGCATATAAGGCTGTTGGGTTATATAAAATACGCTTTGCCTGAATTTTTCCAAATTAATCTGACTTAAAGGTATGTTATCAATTCTGATTTCACCTTCCATTGGAGCTATTATACCCATAAGCAGATTTGCAAGCGTTGTCTTTCCAACACCACTCAGACCTACAATACCTACCGATTGACCCTTTTTTATTTTCAAAGTAAAGTCCTTCAATACCGGTATACCGTTGTATCCAAAGCTTATATTCTCAAAATCCACCTCACCTGATATTGAATGATCATTTATCTTGTCTTCATTGTTTATATACGGTTCATCCTGCAATTCTTCAAGTTCATACACTCTTTTAAGGTGTGTTTTGTACTCATGCATCATTATACTGAAACGCGAAACCTGCCATATGAAGTTGCGAACTTGGGATAAAAGCCCTACCATCATTATTACACTTCCGATTGAGCTATGCCCCAGTAAAACCTTATAACCCAAATATCCATACACAATACCTTCAGGTACCAGGTTCATAATTATATTAAGTATGACCAATTGGCTGAAAAAATTTATATGATTAATCTGTATATCGATATTCTCTTGCTGTTTCTCCTTCAGCCTCTCTATTTCTTTTGCCTCACAGTTATGAACTTTTATTAACCGTATCCCTTGTATATTCTCTTTTATCAACTGAAGGATTTTCCTGTTCGATTCTGCCTGCAAATCAAAACTATACCCTTTCTTGCTGAAAAGGTATCTTCTTATTAAGATGTAAGGTATATATACTGTGATAAAAAGAAACGGTATAAAAACATCCGTCTTTATTATAATTATAAAGCAAACAATTGCTGTAACTGTAACACCGAAAATATCCCTCATAATTAAAATAATTTTTTCTTTAATTACAAGAATACTTTCCGTAATCCTCTGGTACAGCGAATCGCTTCCAAATTCAGTAATTTTATTCAATTGCTTTGTCTGAAACAATCTAAAAACATATAACCTCTTATCATTAATCAGCTTAATGACCATTTTTTCCAAAAGCAGATTCGACAACGACTGCAATAACGAACTTATAATGAATGAAGCAGCAATAAGTAATGCGTAAAAGGCCACAACAGAAAATTTACCCGAAGGCAATGCTATATCCACCATTCTTCTGATAACAATCTGGGGCACAGCTACAGCTATACTTGCAAGAAACATTATAAAAAACCATATAAAGAATTTTCTTTTACTCTTTTTAAACAATCCCCATGTGTATCTTACGGTATTCATAAGACCTGCCCTTCTTCACTGATACGTTAATATCTGTTATCCAAAATTGCTTTTAAAGCAAGCTGCTGTTCTTTTACATCCTTGCTCTTTGCAGAGTCGCTAAATTTCCATTGTTGATAGCGTATTAACTGCCGGGCTTTCATCTCAGGTAAAGTCTCATCTATCTGAATGTCCAACAGCAACGGTCTTTCTCTCTCAATAAAGGATTGAACCGCCAATTCCAGCTCATATACGTTCGTGACTTTAACTGCATCAACTCCTAATGCCTTGCACAATCCGACATGATCAATTGCTTTGTATGTGGTACCCACAATATTCCCGTTATAATACTTTTTTTGGGCATTATAAATAGAACCGTACTTTTCGTTGTTTAAGTTTAGCCATAAAACCGGCACATCATAATTATACGCTGTTGCCAATTCAAATCCCGTTTGGCGGAAACCTCCATCCCCAAAAACCGCTACAACGTAACAGGAGTTTCGTGCCAATTTAACACCGATAGAGGCAGCCGGTGCATATCCGATGGATGCCTGGTTAAGGGCTTCAATATGTTTATCCGCACCGTTGAGCAATATATTCGTTTCCGTCCAAACAACAGAATCACACACCCAAACCGTCTTATCCTCCGGCATCAATTTGAACACACTCCGGATTGCCTGAACCGGATTTATCTTTCCTTCGGTGTTACAATCATATTGTATGTTTTCATATTTACGGATAAACTTCTCCTTTGACGCCGTTACTGCATCTCTGGCCTCATCCCATGTTTTTGTCTGAAGCAAATCCAATTTGCTTAAATATTTTAAAAATTCATGGGAATCCATATTAATCCCCAACGTTGGATTGTACACTTTTCCAATTTGCTCAGGATCAATATCCACATGAATCAGCTTGGCTTTTTTAAAAGGTCTGTCCCAACACTGTGTCGAAAACTCACTCATGGAGATTCCCACAGCAATTATCAAGTCAGCATGCATACCAAGATAATAATTGGCATGGGAATGTCCGTACAAACCTATGCATCCTAAGGACATCGGGTTCCTTTCATCTAGCAAACCTTTTCCCCTGAGACTCGTAGCTACAGGCAATCCATATTGGGCCAAGTCAGATACGATTTTTTCATTGCACCTGTATTTTGCTCCGGCCCCCAACAAGAGCAAAGGTTTTCTGGACTCTGACAGAAGTTGTGTTAAAGCGTTTAATTCTGTATTATCAATTACAGGGTTTTCAAAGTTTTTAGAAGGCTTGAACCCGGAGAATTCAATCTCGGACTGAAGTATGTCCACAGGAATACACAAATGCACCGGACCCTTTCTTTTCTCCAGGAGATTGAATTCCGCTTCATAAAGTGCGGGTAACAGTTCATCTACAGTTTTAATAATTTTCGAATACTTGGTAATCTTACTGAATAAACCTTCAAGATCTGCTGTCCGGTTTATCCCTACACTTTCCTGCATCGCGCCTTTTCCGAAATTCTCAACAGGAACCTGTCCGGTAATAATTAATACCGGTTGAGAATCGGAAAATGAATTTATAACACCGCTTAACGCGTTTGTTGCTCCTATACCCGTTGTGGTAATTATGCACCCGACTTTTTCACTGGCCTTGGCAAATCCGTCTGCCATAAGAGCAGCACCATATTCATGCTGGGTAAGAATAAAACGAATTCCATAACTTGAGACAGAGTCTATAATTGGTAAGACGTAACTGCCAGGTATCCCAAAAACAGTATCCACCCCTAATTTTTTTAACCATAAAGTAACTATGTCTTTTATATACAATTATGTCACCTCAGCTTTGCAAGAAACCTGATGAGTTTGTCAATGCTCTCATCTATTATATCATCAGACCTGGAAATGGAAATTCGCCACCAACCCTCATCACACGAATTGAATTCACAACCGGGGACAATTAGAATCCCCTCATCGTCAAACAATTGCTCTCCAAAATTTCCACCGTCCGAAATTCTTTTCGTATTAAACCAAACATAATAAGTGGCAATATTATTATAAAACTCTATATTATGTAATCTAAATAATTCCCGGAACTTGTTTATACGCTGTGCGTATACGGAATTGTTCCGGGAGTAAAAATGCTCAAGTTCTCCACGAATGTCTTTCTCCAAAATTTCTTTTCCGAGATACTGAATAGGTTTAAAGGCCGACACATCAACAACAGTCTTAATGCTTTTCAAATTTTCAATCAGTTTCCTGTTTCCAATGGCATACCCCAAACGTATTCCCGGCAAATTGAAGCTCTTTGAAAACGAATACATCTCGATACAACAATCCATGGCACCCGGCAGACTTAATATTGAAAAATGTTTATAGGATGAAAACGGTATTATGTCTGAATAAACACAGTCCAGACAAATATAAATATTATGCTTCAATGCAATGTCAATCAACGATTTGCAAAAAGATTCATCAACCACTGTTCCTGTAGGATTGTTCGGGTAGTTTAAATATAATAACTTAATACTCCTTAAGTCATTGGAGCATAAACTTTCGAGGTCAGGTAAATACCCGTTTTCGGGCTTGGTTTCAATTATTACGGAAGAAGCTTTGGACATTTCTATTGCTTGCCTGTATATAGGATATGACGGTGTTGCATATGCTCCCACATCCCCATAACCCAAAGTTCCCAGCGCAAGATGAACTATTCCTTCCTTAACTCCGAGTAGCGGCAATACCTCATATTCAGGGTGAACACTTACTCCGTGTTTCCTATATGCCCAATCACTTATAGTCTCTTTAAAGGTATTCTCGCCGTAAATCTGTGGATAAGTGTAAATATGCTCTTTATGCATTTGATTTATAAATAGCCCGGTAGCAAATTCCGGGGGAGGCAAATCCGGGTCTCCAATGCTTAAATCCAAAACATTCTTACCTTCCGCCTTTGCAATTCTAAGTTTCTCATATACCTTATCGAAGAAATTGCCGTGTGCTTTCACTTTACCCACCCCTGAAACTCAATTTACCCGTTCAAAAAACCGCACCACATGAATGTATTTACTTTTCCGCCAAAAATCTTTATTATTGCTATAGTTTCTTTCCTGCAAAAACTGCCAGTTCAAAACTCTTGAAAAACACATCCACCTGCTTAAAGCCTATTTCCCTCAGCCATTCGCACTGAGTTTCCACAGAAAGCAATATATTGTCTTTTTTGTCCTCCCGGTTATGAAAATCCTTGCTTATCTGTTCCCTTGACCTTGCATTTTCCAAATTCTTTTCATATTCAAATATCGAATCAATAAATGCTTCATCACTGAGCATTTCACCCCATGCAGATTTAGATGCAACATGCTCAATATTTATGAACAAGCCATTGTGTTCCAACCGGTCATATATTTCCTGATAAAGTTCATATTTACGGCCATGATGTAAATGATGAATACAATAGCCTGATACAAACGCATCCACCTTTTCCATGCCACCGGTAAATATTTTTTCGTGCCAATCCGGAAATGCAATGTCGCATTTAATTATTTTCACACGGTCCAAATACTTCTCAAGCCTTTTATTGGCTGCTTCTATCATGGGATCGGAAAAATCAAGAACATATCCCCGAGCCTCTCTAAACTGCTCTAGAATCAAATGGCTAAGTATTCCGTCCCCTCCGCCCAAATCAACAAATGTTTTAGTCGGAACCTCGTTATGCCGCAGAATATGAAGCATAACATTCAATTGATCTATTGCATTGGGAAGGGCAGCCCTTTGTCCTTTAATAAAGGATTCAACCACCATTTTGTTTTTCCATGAAGATACAGTCTCCATTTATTCAACCTCCAACTTGTTATTAATCCTCTGCCTTTTCAATCTCAAGAGTTTTTTCCACCAACTCCACAATAGATTTTATTTGATTCAATTTTAGAACGTCCACATCTTCCAAATTAATAGTTATATTAAATTTGTCTTCTATTTCTGCAATCATAACAACAAAATTTATGGAACTTATACCCAATTCATCAAAAATCTTAGTTTCCCCGGTAACATTAATATTAGACAAATTAACTGAACTGAGACCTAAAATAATATCTTTAACTTCCTCAAAAATATTATTTTCAAGAATAGATAGGTATTTGCTTTTTTCATAATATCATATTAAATTCTGTTTTTCACTACTAAAATCAAAAATCATCCAAAACAATATACATTTGCTTCATTTTT
>JGI24713J26584_10001231_pt1 | contig 18871 bp, 18 predicted proteins | sample BioPla4DNA1_FD_26584 | JGI IMG/M metagenome (IMG submission 26584) | reverse complement strand
TGATGTTCTACATTAGGATATCTAATCACCAGAGATTTGCTGCTTTCTAAATAGGCATAGGTTGAATATTTGCCAATTACATCAGCCTCAGTATATTTAAACCCATTCATCATGTCTAATAAATAGTTAGGACCATAGTAATCATCATCATCGAATTTTGAAATATAAGGGTGATTAGACATTTCAATTGCAAAATTTAGACATTCACCTAAGGATTTCTTTTCAGATAGTTTATAAACCATTATATCTTTATNCTTCTTTAATACTTCCTTCCATAGCTCTAAATCTATTGAATCTTTATTTATAATTATTATTAGCTCTTTTACTGGATAGGTTTGACTCAAATAATTGCTTATTATATTTTTCAAGGAGTTGGGCCTTTTAGTGCATGTAATTATTGAAACCCCTTCATTTTGTATATTGGGGTTTTCTATACCTAATTTATCTAAGATAGTATTGAATCTATGGCTGTAGGTGTGATGAGTAAAGATCTCCCTAATACCTAGTATTGATAATCTATCTCTAAGTTCTTTGTCCTTCAGAAGCAAATCTAATAGCTTCTCTGTATCTTCTTTATTTTTAGAAAACTGGACAATATCTCCAAATAAATTTTCTATACCCTTAGAGTAACCACTTATTATCGGAGTACCACAGGCTAGAAGTTCAAATACTCTGCGAGCAAAGGTTGTAGGACTATCATTTATTGAATTTACATTTAAGAAAACATTATATTTCTTGTATTCCGTTACCATATCCTTATAGTCTAAAGAGCCCTTAATATAAGGTTGATATTCCTTCGGGAATAAAAAATATTTCAAATTCCTATCTCTAAACCTATCAAAGATTACTAAATCATATTTAAAAGCAGGTTTTAAGATGTTCTCCATTTCAGCACATCGATTGGGAAACTTATCATACCAGCCTCCCGCAAAGGCAACATCTCCAACTTTTAACTTATTTTTATCAATTGGATTATGAAGTTTAGGTTGTGCAGCGAAGGGTAATAAAAAGACCCTATCATGATTTAAGATGGACTTATATTTTCCTATTGAATCAGAATCAGTAGTAAAAACATAATCAAAATGTTTAGCAGCTTCAATAAAGATTTGAAAATCACTTGGGTCCTCTTTAGCCCAAAAGACTGTAGGAATATTTTTTTTATTACAGTATTTAATAAGTGATANTAGAGTGTTGCTCTTTTTTAGATGGAGATTGGCAATTTTATTTGCCCATTGATTTTCATATCCTTCCCATGCTGATTCAACTAACAATAAATCCGGTTCAAATCGATCAATTATAATTTGCCAATTATCAGTACCGAGTTGAACAAAATCACCTTCATGTTTAAAACATTCATAGCTAAATTTATCTAAGATACAAGCTACTTTTATCTTAGTCTTATGATTAGAAGTATTATTATCAAATGGGTCCTTATGAAAATTATTTTTTACATATTCCATTAAATAAGTTTTGTAAGGATTTTTCAAGGTATTACCCCCTATATTAACTATTAGATTTTCATTAGATTGTAATGCTCTACATTTTTTGGTATATTTATTTTTTCAAGTATATTTGCACCGTCCAAAATAATTGGACTATCCATTAGGCTTGCTATTTCTTCATAATCTTCTTCAATAAACTCATCGTGACCAACCAAAATTATTAGAAAATTACTATCCATAATAGACTCATATTTAATCTTATCATAATTGATACCGTTAACTAATGGATCATAAATATTCACACAATAGCCCTTATCTTTTAATATATTTACTATTTCCAAAGCAGGACTATTTCTAATATCACTGGAGTTCTTCTTATAACTTACTCCCCAGACTCCTATTTTAGGGTTATTCTTTTGATTTAAAAACCTCTCTATTTTAGAGGCTATATACTTGGGCATACTATTGTTTATATTCCTTGCAGTAGCTAATAACTTAGATGTTTCTGGAAAACTATCTATAATGAAATAGGGGTCAACAGGCAGACAATGGCCGCCAACTCCTATACTAAAGTCTAATAAATTTACCCTTGGATGTTTATTAGCAAGGGAAACAACATCATAGGGATCGATACCTAATTTGTTACATGTAATCATTAACTCGTTAGCTAGTGCAATATTTACATCCCTATATGAATTTTCCACTAGTTTTACCATTTCAGCTATATCGGCTGTTGTAGTATGGATTTCACTTTTCACAAATTTTTCATAAAAATTTTTTACTTTATTAGAACAATTTTCTGTACATCCACCTATAATCCGATTATTATGAACTAACTCATATAAGATTTCGCCGGGTAACACCCTCTCAGGGCAATGGGCGAGATAAATATCCTTACCTACTTGGAAGCCCATGGCTTCGATTATCGGCCTTATTATCTCCTGTGTAGTCTTAAGTGGAATTGTTGATTCAATAATGACCATGTTTCCCTTATTTAAATAGGGTAAAATACTATTTATGCCTTCAATTAAATAAGATAGATCTGGCTTTTTATTCTCGTCTAATGGCGTAGGTGTACAGATAATAAAAATGTCTGCCCGACTAGGTTTTGTATCTAAAGTAAGGCTTTTGTCATTTAATGACTTTTCCAATAAGTCATTTATATTTTTTTCCTCTATCTTCAATCTATTGGTTTTCAATTTATTTACATAATCTTCATTTATATCTACTCCCAATACATGAAAACCTTTAGAAGCTAATAGACATGCAGTGGGTAGTCCAATAAATCCGATGCCAACAACGCATATTTTCATAAAAACACCCCAATTAAAAAACATATCTATAATAAGATATGTTTTTTAGGGGCTTATTGACACTGGTTCAATATAAATTCTTTATAATCATTAACTGGTGATAAAAACCTGCATTGCTTTAATATATAGCTATTATCTATTTTCCAAGTATGTTTGTACTTTTCCTTTCTAATATACACGTAATGACACCTATTGGTTGAGTAAATATTAAAATCCTCTTCTTTAGCTAAACTGCAAAAAATCTTATCTTCTCCTAGATTAATATGAGGAAACTTAATCTTTTTAAATATATCCTTTTTAAACATTAATGTGGATCCTGCCACCCTATTTACAAATCTATTTTCTCTTTCAGGATTCATCAAGCCCATGATTTTCTCTTTAGCAAAATATACATAGTGGCAGGCCTTACCTACAATGTCTATATCATCTATTGATAGGAATCTTACTGTATCAGATAAATAGTGGGGACTATAAAAATCATCATCATCGATTTTTCCAACTATGGGGTATTTAGCCAACTCTATACAGCGGTTTAAACATTCACCTAAAGTTCTTCTACTGCCTAAGGGTACTATTTTGATATTTTTATTAAGTAGAGAACTTCTTATACTATCTATATTAGATACATCAAAATTTAGGCCAACAATCAATTCCTTAGGCTCATAATCCTGTGATAAAAAGTTACTCAAAATATTTTCGAAAGAGTTAAGTTTATTAGTTGAGCAAATTACTGAAATACCAGAATCCATATTCACACTTCCAATTCCATTAATAATAAAAGATGTAACAAAAAATGAATATTTTAATATCTATACTATAAAGGAGGGAAATTTATGGTTGATAATTTCTATATATCTGTGTTTGAAACAAAGAACAAAGCAGTTTTTCTTTTTTCAACATTAGAATCAAAAGGTTATAGAGGAATCCAGTTAGTCTCAACTCCTTGCAGTATTAAGGCTGGATGCAATTATGCTATAAAGTTTACTAATAAAAAATATATAGATATTATAAAAAAAGAGGGGGCAGAATTAGGTATTAACAAAATAGACATATATTTTGCTAAAAGAATTAATGGGAGATTAACATACAAAAAAATTTATGTTTAATCAATTTTTAAACAGCCTAGCCCAAAAAGACTTTGTATTCTCTGCCAGCAAAGCTTCAAATATGTCTAATTTATTCTTAATATCCTTTTGATTAGTAATTATTTTTTCTAACTTTTCATTTAAAGTAGTCTGCTGGTTTAATACTTCATCAAGTTTTTCATTTATTTCTAATATATATGAAGGAATAACTTCTATAGGCTCAGAATAAATTTCTTCGTCGGAATAATCACTAGGGATTTGGTCATGGGCATCTTCATTTATTCCAAGAGTTTCTAGGCTGGAAAAACTATTACTACTAAAAAAGCGATTCAAAAAGTATATTCCTCCATCATCGCCTTCATCAAAATATAGTAAGTTTACTTTATCTGGATAGTTTAATGGGCTTAGCCTAGACTTAACTATTTTAACAGTGTCTTTTAAATCAAATTCATCCCTAGTTTTGACCCATGAATTACCATGGTCCCTAGACTCTAAGGACAGGATCTTATCCTTAGATACAAAGGCTAATTTAAGCTTATTATCTAACTCAAAAATGAATGGATAGCCACTAGATAGAAATATATGTGGAAGACTAATTTCTTTCCATGTATATTTTTCTTTACCGCTAGAGTTCATCTTCATCATTCTCAAGTTTAATTTATACTTTAGATCCTCTACCCATAAGCAATGAATATTATTATTGGAGTCTATAAAAAGGTAAGGGAATAGATTATTTACGCTATCGGATGAGAGAAGCTTTGGATGTGGATTCCATACCTTTCCATAGGGGCTATAGAAACTATGATAAACCTGAGCATAATTATTTATATAATTTAAGTACAATACATGGATGTTCCCCAAATTATCTGCATCTACGATAAAGGGCTCAGGGGTCTTTTTAGAAATATATCTAACAGCATTATATTGTTCTTCCCTCTTATTATCATAGACTATGTGTTGTATAGTCCAGATATTAGAGTTTATTAAGTTTGAATAATTGTAGATTAAATGCAGTTTATCGTTAATAATTAGGGTTTCGATTTGGTTATATATATTGGATTTTAAATTAAACTTAGCAATAGTATTTTTATACCATTGGCCACTTGTATATTTATAGTAATGGAGTTCACCTGTGTTTATTAATGCTACTAAATGAATAACATTATTTCCATCAATGTTGACTGAGTAGTTTAGGGCCAGATCTTCACTTAGACTATTGGTTTCTAATAAACTAAGACTTGAGTTAAATTTTTTGTAACAAATCTTTCCTTCTAAAGTTAATTCAAAAATGTATAGGTTTTCTTCTGAATCGATTAGTATATATTTACTGGATTTAAACATTATTTCACCTCCAAATAATTTGTAGCAGAATATTGTATATATACATAATATGTTAGTGACAATAAAAATATAAATAAAAGGAGTGAATACTGTGGCTGAAACCAAATTAAATGAGAAAATCGATATATTTCAACAGCAACAAGACNTCGATTGCGTTATAGTAGATAAAGTCTTTGCGAGCTGCCAACAAAGAGAATGCTTTCCTCAAATAGAAGTAGAAATCGGAGAAAAACACTTTGGTAGAATAAGATTTAGACCAGGATTTATTGTGCCTAATACATTAATCGTAACTGATACGGATACACCAAATTTTAGAAGAGTAAGATTTACAGTAAGAATTCCATTCCAGGTTTTAGATCCCCATGGGAAAGTAATCGCTGAAGACCATTTGCCTGATATACACAAGGATATAATTTTATATTTACCAGATGCTAGAGATGAATTTGAGTTTAGAATAGTTGTTGAAACTGCTTCTGATGAATTGTCAACTCCAATTAGAAGTGGTAAAACTATAACCTTCCCAGTGGGAACATTTATTATCGTAAAAGTGGTAGGTACAGTTCAATTGTTAATACCAACTTACGGATATTGTCCACCACCTCCAGAGTGTACAGAATTTAGTCCAACAGATGTATGTGATGACTTTGAATATGCAGATTTTCCAGATTTCTTCCCGCCACAATTAATAGGATAGTTAAAAGAAGAGTAAATAACTCTTCTTTTTTATAACCAATAGGAAGTTTTCAAGCTTAGTTTACAATTAGAACTTTCAGAAAAAATGCTTCGAAAGAAGCATTTTTTCTTTCATTGAATGTTGACAATACCACTAGGGTATAATATACTTATATTGGAAAACCCAGTGAAATAGTTGGGATTAGAAGAGGTGAAATAATGAAATTATCTACTAGAGGAAGATATGGCTTAAAAGCAATATATCAATTAGCATTATATTATGGTCAAGGTCCTATATCCCTAAAACAAATTGCAATAGAACAAGAGTTATCTGAGAACTATTTAGAACAGTTATTTTCAACTTTAAGAAAAGAAGGCTTATTACATAGTGTGAGAGGTGCCCAGGGTGGGTATATGTTATCAAAGAAACCTAGTGAAATAACTGTTGGTGAAATCTTGAGGGCCCTAGAAGGGAATATTGCACCTTATGATTGTGTAGTAGATGATGACTTTGTGTGCTCTAGGGAAGATACATGTGTAACTAGGCCAGTATGGGTGAAGATAAAGAATAGTATTGACGAAGTNATAGATTCCATTACATTACAAGATATGATTGAGGAAAATATCAAGTTTGAGGAACAGGAGGATGAACGATGAAAAAGTATATCTATATGGATAATGCAGCTACAACTCCAGTAAAGAAAGAAGTATTAGATGAAATGCTGCCCTATTTTTCTGAAAAATACGGTAACCCATCTTCAGTGTATTCATTAGGCAGTATGTCAAAAAGGGCGGTTGAAGATGCAAGAGAAAAAGTAGCTAAAGCCATTGGTGCCAATGCAAGAGAGATATTTTTTACAGCTGGTGGGTCTGAAGCAGACAATTGGGCTATTAAAGGAATAGCTTTCGGTAATTTTGATAAGGGTAATCACATTATTACTACAAAGATAGAACATCATGCAGTACTTCATACCTGTGAATATTTAGAAAAAAAGGGATTTGAAGTAACTTACTTAGATGTTGATGAATATGGGCTTGTTGATTTAGAACAGCTACAAAATGCCATAACAGACAAGACCATACTCATATCTATAATGTTTGCAAATAATGAAATTGGTACAGTTCAACCAATTAAGGAGATAGGTGAAATAGCCAAAGAAAGAAATATATATTTCCATACAGATGCTGTTCAAGCAATTGGCAACATTGAAATTGATGTAAAAGAGTTAAATATAGACCTTTTATCAATGTCTGCACATAAATTCTATGGACCTAAAGGAATTGGAGCCTTATATGTTAGACAAGGCGTGAAAATAGACCCCCTAATTACCGGAGGTGCACAAGAAAGAAGAAGAAGGGCGGGTACAGAAAATGTACCAGCCATAGTAGGCCTAGGTAAAGCTATAGAATTAGCCTATACTAATTTTGAAGAAAAGAATAATAGACTTATAAAATTAAGGGATCTACTTATAGAAAAAATAAAGGCCAATATAGATTATGTTAGACTAAATGGCCATCCTACTAAAAGACTGCCAGGTAACGTAAATATGTGTTTTCAATTTATTGAAGGGGAATCTTTATTGTTGAGCTTAGATATGGAAGGCATTGCTGCTTCCAGCGGTTCAGCATGTACTTCAGGTTCACTTGACCCTTCCCATGTTTTACTGGCCATTGGCCTAAGCCATGAAATTGCCCATGGCTCACTGAGGTTGACCTTGGGAGACTTTAATACAGAAGAAGAAATAGACTATGTTGTTGAAAAGTTAGTAAAAATAGTGGATAGACTTAGAAGTATGTCACCACTTTATGAAAAGGTTAAGGAGGAAAAGTAATGTATTCAGAGAAAGTAATGGACCATTTTATGAACCCAAGAAATGTTGGAGAAATCGAAGATGCAGATGGTATAGGCCAAGTAGGTAATCCAAAATGTGGAGATATAATGAAAATGTATCTTAAAATAAATGATGGAGTTATTGAAGATGTAAAGTTTAAGACTTTTGGATGTGGTTCTGCTATTGCATCCTCAAGTATGGCAACTGAGTTAATCAAAGGAAAAACAATAGAAGAAGCTATGAAACTTACAAACAAGGCTGTTGCAGATGCCTTAGACGGACTTCCACCTGTAAAAATGCATTGTTCAATCTTAGCAGAACAAGCTATTAAATCTGCCTTATTGGACTATTCAAAAAGACATAATGTATATATAGAAGGCTTAGAAGATATAGATTTTGATGATGACCATCATCACCATGATTTTGAAGATTAATAGTTACAAAAAAATGTAAAACTAGATAATATTGACAGAATTATAATCTCCTTTTGTGATAATATATATTATACAAAGATAAGTGAAATTACCAAAAGGAGATGAACAAGATGTTTAATAGAAATAGAAATAATGGAGCATTCTGGGGAACGGTAATAGGTACATCTTTAGGGATTATATTAAGCTCAAGAATGAAACCTTTAAATACTAGGAGAATGATGAAGTTAGCAAGGAAAGTTAGATCTAATGTAGTAGATGGTATGAGCTCATTATGGGACTAGGCAGCTAAGGCTGCCTTTTTCTAAATAAGGGGAGTTTGGAATGGTAAGATTTGATCCACCTATTTTTTTGTACAGAATAACCTGGATATTATCTATAATATTATTGATCTTAATAATATATTATTTAATCAATATAGGTAATAACTTTGTTCCCGATAGGAAAAAAATTAGAATCAAAGATAAAAAGATATTACCTATAATTCTTTCTATAGTTTTCTTTTATCTATTTTTCTCTTTATTAAATAGATATACCGTATTGTCCGATACCTTTTTTACCATAATTTTTTCTGCCATACTTGCTTATCTATTTAATCCAATAATAAATTATTTTGAATCAAAGAAAATTAATAGGATGGTAGGAGTTTTAATCCTTTACTTAGGTATCTTGTGCTTTGTACTTATTTTTGCCCTTTTGGTAATTCCTAGGTCAAGTTCTGAAATTAAGGGATTAGTTAACAATATGCCAATATATATTGAAAAGATTAGCAATATAACAGATGAAATATATAATAAGTACTATTCTACTATAGGAGAATTACCACCTCTATTCCAAGGAGTACAACAAGTTGTAATGGAAAATATTGTAGGCTTAGAACATATGATTATGGACGGGCTAAAATCCTTTATAGGGGGAATTTTGAAGACCTTTTCCAAATTTGTATCCTTGATTTTAACCCCAATACTAACCTTCTATTTCTTAGTAGATAAAAATTATTTTAAAGAAAAAATCATGAGCTTTATACCTAAAAAGAACAGGGATGAATACAAAAAACTATTTCTAGAAATAGATGAATCCATGTCCCTCTTTGTTAGGGGAAGAATTATTATGGCAGCATATGTAGGAGTTGTTACTGCCATAATTCTATTGATACTAAGAGTTGATTTTGCATTATTAATTGGATTTATTACAGGAATTGCAGACATTATTCCATACGTAGGGCCTTTCTTAGGTTTTTTACCAGCAGCATTTTTTGCATACTTAGAAAGTCCCATTAAGGNCTTATGGGTATCCATCTTATTTATCCTGATTCAATGGGTGGAAAATAATATCCTAGCACCTAAAATCCTGGGAGAAAGTACAGGGCTACATCCGTTAATAGTACTTATATCTATAATAATAGGCGGTGGCATTTTTGGAGTTTTAGGTATGATATTAGCAGTGCCTGTAGTTGCCATATCTATCATACTATTTAAATTCATAAGTAAAAAGCTAAATATACTTACAAGAATGGAGAAATAGCAGCTTTTTATTGACAAAGCAAATATATTAAATTATAATCCAGGTATAAATATGGGTAAATTTGCCCCCTTTTCGGGGCTTTTTTTCAATACTTAGGATGAGATAATCTAAATGAGAGGTGTAAAAAATGAAGAAAATGGGTTTACATGAAATTAGAAAAGAGTTTTTAGAATTTTTTAGAGAAAAAGAGCATTTAACTGNACCTAGTTTTTCACTTATACCTAAAAATGATAAATCTCTATTATTAATAGGAGCAGGTATGGCTCCACTAAAAAAATATTTCACTGGAGAATTGACTCCACCAAATAAAAGAATGGCAACTTGTCAAAAATGTATTAGGACCGGAGATATAGATAATGTAGGGAAAACTGCTAGACATGCTACTTTTTTTGAAATGCTGGGCAATTTTTCCTTTGGAGATTATTTCAAAAAAGAAGCTACAGCATGGGCTTGGGAATTTCTAACTGAAAAGCTTGGATTAGATGAAAAAGATCTATGGGTTAGTATATATCATGAAGATGATGAGGCCTTTGAGGTATGGAATAAAGGTGTAGGAGTACCAGCAGAGAAGATAATTAGGCTAGGTAAAGAAGATAACTTTTGGGAACTAGAGGTAGGACCCTCTGGACCATGTTCTGAAATCTACGTAGACAGAGGGGAAAAGTATGGCTGTGGTTCCCCAGACTGTAAGCCTGGCTGTGACTGCGATAGGTTTTTAGAAGTATGGAATTTAGTTTTTACTCAGTTTGATAAGGATGAAAAAGGAGTATATCATCCATTGCCAAATCCTAATATAGATACGGGTATGGGATTGGAAAGAATTGCAGCAGTTATAGAAGGGGTAGACACTATTTTTGATGTTGCAGCTATCAGGGAAATAATAGAAAAGATAGAAGAAATCTCTGGATCCAAGTATGGAGAAGATGAAAATAAAGATGTTTCCATAAGAGTTATTACAGACCACGCAAGGGCTATGACTTTTTTAGTCTCTGATGGTGTACTACCTAGCAATGAGGGTAGGGGTTATGTGCTAAGAAGGCTAATTCGTAGAGCTGCTAGACATGGAAAACTATTAGGCATAGAAAAAGCATTTCTAAGCCAAATAGCAAATGTAGTAATTAACTCTTGGCAAGTAGAATATCCAGAGTTAAAAGAAAGAGAAGATAAAATTAAGAAGGTAATAGATGCAGAGGAAGAGAAGTTCCAAGAAACAATTCATCAAGGAATTGCCATATTAGAAGACTATATCAAGGAAATGGAAAAGAATAATGAAAAGGTATTGTCTGGAGAAAAGGCCTTTAAGCTATATGACACCTACGGTTTCCCATTAGACTTAACTAAGGAAATCTTAGATGAAAAATCCCTAACAGTAGACGAAAAAGGTTTTAATGAAAATATGGAAGCTCAAAGAGAAAGGGCAAGAAGGTCTAGGGATGAAGGCGATAGTGGTTGGAGTTCAGTAAACGACCTAGATATATTTGAAGGACTTGAAACTGTATTTAGAGGATACGAAAAGGATAATCTAGTAACTGAGATAATAGGTTTATTTGCAAACCATGAAAAAGTTGATGAATTAAGTGCAGAGGAAGAAGGCATTATAGTTCTAAGGGAAACACCCTTCTATGGTGAATCTGGTGGTCAAGTAGGAGATACAGGTACTATAGAAGGTCCTGATTTCAAAGCCTTAGTCTTAGATACTCAACGTACAAAAGGTGAAGTTTATATCCATATTGTTAAGATAGTAGACGGAGTAGCCAAAGTTGGAGATAGAGTAGTAGCAGAAATAGATAGCGAAAGAAGAAACTTCATTAGGAAAAACCACTCAGCTACCCATTTGCTTCATAGGGCTCTAAAAGATGTTTTAGGTGAACATGTAAACCAAGCAGGATCTATTGTAATGCCAAATAGATTGAGATTCGACTTTACTCATTATGAAGCTGTAACACCTGAAGAATTGAAGAAAATTGAGGAAATCGTAAATTCTAAGATCTTTGAAGCTCTAGAAGTAGTTACAATTGAAACCTCATTAGAAAAAGCACAGGAAATGGGCGTTGTAGGCCTATTTGAGGATAAATATAAGGACCAAGTTAGGGTACTCAAAATGGGTGATTACTCCAAAGAGCTATGTGGTGGTACCCATGTATCTAATACCAGCAGCATAGGCTTATTTAAGATAATTTCTGAATCAAGTATAGCTGCAGGAGTTAGAAGAATAGAGGCTATTACAGGAAGAGCAATTTATGATTATATTAATGAAATGGAAGGAAATCTAGGTGAAATATCTAGTATATTAAAATCAAATAAAGATAATCTAATAAATAAGGTTAAGTCATTAGTAGAAGATATAAAGGAAAAGGAAAAGGAAATAGAGAAACTAAAGTCAAAAATGGCTAGCTCCATTGCAGATGATATCCTATCTGCTAAGGTTGATGTTGAAGGTATGGATTTAATAACCTATAAAGTTGATAATATGGATATGAATAGCTTAAGGAATCTTGGAGATAAAATTAAGGACAAATTAAACTCTGGAGTTATAGTCCTAGCCAGCATATCAGGAGACAAATTATCCTTTGTATCTATGGTAACTAAGGATTTAGTAGAAAAGGGCATACATGCTGGAAATATTATTAGGGAAGTTGCCAAAGCTACTGGTGGTGGCGGTGGTGGAAGACCAGACATGGCCCAAGCTGGTGGCAAGGATATATCTAAAGTAGATGAAGCTTTATCAATAGTTCCAGATCTTGTTAAATCTCAAATTAAATAATATGATAGGAAAAAATATTAGCCTATGCTAATATTTTTTCCTATTAAGGTTTACATATGGTATAATACAAGTATATTAGGGGGTGTTTTTGTGAATAATAGATTTAATGAAACCATGAAATTTCAACCGCCGAAGGATAACATTAGTTCAGTTAAAGAAATAATATTATCTGTTTTTAATGCCCTAGAAGAAAAAGGATATGATCCAGTAAATCAGATAATTGGATATATATTATCAGGGGATCCCACATATATTACTAGCCACAATAATGCACGGTCAATTATATGTAGGATAGAAAGAGATGAATTATTAGAGGAACTCTTAAAGACCTACTTAAAAATCAATAAATAGGAGAGAACAGGCTTGAAGGTAAGAAAGCTGCTAGTATTTTTACTTTTATTTATATTTCTATCTTCTTCAATAAGCTATGGAGAAAGTAAAGGAGAAAAGGTCTACCTAATAGTGATTAACAAGTTGACCTTAGACGATATTGAAAAGATGGACAATATAAAAAGCCTAGCCAATAATGGTAGCATTGGCTTGATGAACACAAAAGGTTTATCTGGATATACGGGAGTAGAGAGCTTTCTTACTATTAACTCCTCTGAAAAGGCCTATGGAAATTATAATTCCATAGATTTTGTACGTCTAGAACCTAATGGGCCTTTGGTCAACAAAGGCCTTAAAAAATTGATAATCTTAAACTCAGATAATAACTACTTACCCCATATAGGTGCCCTTGGAGATAATTTGCATAGGCTGGGACTAAAAACTGCCATATATGGAAATAGCGATTCCATTACAACACAATATAGAAGTTCAGCCCTAATACCTATGGATTCCCAAGGTGTTATAGATTATGGTAATATAGATGGTGTAACTGTAGAAGAATTGGACCATCCCTTACTTATGAAAACTGACTATGAAATATTATTTAATGAAGTATATAATAGCCTAGGCGATTTTATCGTAATTGAAACTGGAGACTTAGATAGGCTCTATAGAAACAATAACTATTTGTCTGAAGATGAATATATTAGGCTTAGGAAAGAAATCTTATTAAACATTGATAACTTCATAGGCAAGTTGATAGAAAGAATAGATTTTAGCAATTCTCTCTTGATAATTACCAGTCCCAATAGCGGAGACCCAAATATAGATGATAGTAAATTAACTCCTATTATACTATGGGGTAAAGATGTTAAGAAAGGAGTACTTACTTCTGCTACTACCAACAGACATCTATTAGTTACCAATATAGATATTGGACCTACCATAATGGATTTTTTTCAAGGTCCAAAGGAAAATATGTCTGGTAATAGTATTGAATTTATAGAAGAAGATATTGATATAAGCAAGGTTAAGGCAATTAATGACCAAATAAACACTACATCTAAGGTAAGGTATAATTCCTTATACTATTATGGCTTTTTTTCTATTATTATTTTGGCTATTTTTATTATACAGATAATTACTAGAATTAGATTTCCCGAAAAAATCCAAGGTCTATTTAATGTATTATTGACTGAAATGTTGATAATGCCAAGTATTTTCATTATAATTTCCTTATTTAGACCTAGTAGTATATTGGAGTACTTAATATTCTTATTTACATCTACCATAATTTCATTTATAATACTATGGATAATAAGGAAGAAAAAAAGTAAAATCCTATTTATTGGATTTATTTCTACTTTTTTAATAGTATTGGATTTATTATTAAAGGGTCAAATAAGTAGGTTTTCTGTATTGTCCCATGACCCTATTATTGGAGCAAGGTATTACGGGATAGGCAATGAAATGGTAGGACTTTTGTTGGGCTCCTTGACCATTTTTGCTATGGAGATATTGAAAAAAAGAAATACAAGCCTACTTCCCCTAATATTATATATTCTATCTGCAATACTAGTTGCCCATCCTAGTTTTGGTGCCAATGTAGGTGGTACCATAGCCTTTGTAATAGCCATAGCCTTTTATATAAAGGAATATTTTAATAAGGGGTTAGATATTAAAAAGGTTATTGTATTGTTCATTAGCGTAATATTGGTAATTTCTATTATGGCTTATATAGATATAAATTATAATGTGAGCCCTACTCACCTAGGGAAAAATATACTACTAATAAGAGACAAGGGCTTAAATTATGTTGGCCAGATAGTCACAAGAAAACTATTGACCAATATAAGATTAATTGGAAGGTCTTTTTGGACCTATTTATTACTAGTTAATATGATTTTACATGGAAGCTTAATTTACTCCTTATATAGGATAGATAAGAAAGTTCTATTAGCTTCCATAGCTGGAGTAGCCGGTGCCATTGGAGGGTTTATCTTCAATGACTCAGGCCTAATACTTACTAGTATATGTATGAATATAATAACTATAGGTATTTTTCTAAATTCATATTGGAATAAGGTGGAATAATTGGAGAGAGTACAGCTTGGAAATACAGGAATTGAGGTATCAAGGCTTTGCTTTGGTTCCCTTACTATGACTCCTTTTCAAGCAAATTTATCTGTAAGAGAAGGAGCATACTTAATTGAATATGCCTTTGATAAGGGTATAAACTTTATTGATACAGCAGAAATATATGAAAACTATGATTATATAAAAACTGCTTTAAAAAATATAAATAGAGAAGATTTTCATATAGCGACTAAAACCTATGCCTATACTAAGGAAATGGCAGCCAAAAGCTTGGATTTAGCCTTAAAGCAACTAGGTACAGATTATATAGATATTTTTTTATTGCATGAACAGGAAAGTATCCATACTGTTAAAGGACATTTTGAAGCTATTGAATATTTCATTAAAGAAAAGGAAAAGGGAAAAATCAAAAGCATAGGAATATCTACCCATAGGATTGCAGGAGCCATGGCAGCTAGAGACGTGGATGAAATAGAGGTAATCCATCCCATTATCAATAAATACGGAATTGGCATACAGGATGGAAGCATAGAAGAGATGTTGCAAGTAATTGAAGAAATATACAATAAAGGTAAAGGTATTTATGCCATGAAACCTTTAGGGGGAGGACATTTAATCAAAGAAGCTGAAAAGGCATTTAATTTTGTAAAATCTATACCATATATACATTCGATAGCCATAGGTATGCAGTCAACTAATGAAATAGATGCCAATATTTGCCTGTTAGATCATGGATATATACCTGAAGATCTAAAAATGAAGATTAACAAGAAAAAAAGAAAATTAATCGTTGCTGATTATTGTATCGCTTGTGGAAATTGTGTTGAAAGGTGTAAGCAAAAGGGTATAGATATAATTGATGGAAGAGCCACACCTAATGAAAACTGTATATTGTGTGGATACTGTGCTAAAACATGCCCTGAGTTTTGCATAAAAGTAATTTAAAATAGGAGAGCATAATGGAAAGAATAATGGGTTTAGATGTGGGCGATAAGACAATAGGAGTGGCCATATCTGATTTACTACAGATAACAGCCCAAGGCCTCACAACTATAAAAAGAGAAAGTAATGAGAAGGATTTAAATAGACTAGAAGCCATAATAAAGGAATATAATATTAAAAAAATAGTTATTGGATTACCAAAGAATATGAACAATACCATAGGTCCCCAAGGTGAAAAGGTAATAAAATTTGCCGAAAGGATAAAAAATAAACTTAAAGTAGAAGTAATCTATGAAGATGAGCGTTTAACAACTGTTGCAGCAGAAAGACTCCTCATAGAAGGTGATATGAGGAGGGAAAAACGAAAGAATGTAATCGACAAGGTTGCAGCTACTTTCATATTACAAACTTATTTAGATAGGAAGGGGAGAGAGTAATGTCAGATAGAATAGTTTTAATCGATGAACTTGGCAAGGAACAAGAATTTTTAATTTTAGCCACATTTGGATTAGATGATGAAGATTATGCTGCTTTAATTCCAGCAGATAATATAGATAGTCCTACCTATATTTTAAGGATAGAAAGAGATGAAAATGGAGATCTTTTACTTTTGGGCATTGACGATGATAAAGAACTAGAGGAAGCCATAGCAGCCTACGAGGAAATCCAAAAGGAAAATATTCAATAGTTGACAAAAAAACCAAATAATAGTATTGTTAATTTAGTAATTAAAACGGGTGAAAATATGGATATTAATTTAAGTACTATAAAGGGAAAATTGCAAAATGAAGGTTACAAATTAACAACGCAAAGACGAGCTATACTTAAAGCCATAGTAGATCACCATGATGATCATTTGAGTGTAGACGACATATATAATATTGTGAGGGAGGAATATCCTGAGCTAGGTATTGCTACTGTATATAGGACTTTGCAGTTGTTTGAAAAACTAAATATAGTATATAGATTAAACTTCGATGATGGATGTAGTAGATATGAACTTACTAGCGATAGTCACCACCATCACCATTTAATTTGTTTAAAATGTGGGAAGGTATTAGAGGTAAAACTTGATCTTTTGGAAGCATTAGAGGATGAAATAGAAAAGGAAGGACAATTTACCATTGTAGACCATAATGTAAAATTTTATGGATATTGTAGTGAATGCAAAGATAAATCCCAATAGGGATTTATTTTTTGAGCGGATATTTATAGAGTAGAAAATATAATCTTGGAGAAAATACTAAAAGAAGGAGTGATAGCGTGAGAAAACCCAACAGTATTAAAATAATACCTTTAGGCGGACTTGGAGAAGTCGGAAAAAATATAACAGTTTTTGAATATAAAAACGATATTATTATAATAGATTGTGGCATGACTTTTCCTGAAGACGAAATGTTAGGTATTGATGTGGTAATCCCAGATGTAACCTATTTAATCAAAAATAGGGATAAGATTAGGGGATTTGTTTTAACTCATGGTCATGAAGACCATATAGGGGCATTACCATATATTTTACCTAAACTAAATGTCCCCATATATGGAACAAAGTTAACCCTAGGATTGTTGGAGACTAAATTTAAAGAGCATAAAATAAATAACGTAAANATGAATGTTGTTAAACACGGAGATACAATTAAATTAGGTGCCTTAGAGGTGGAATTTATAAGAACTAGCCATAGTATACCAGATAGTTCAGCATTAGCAATACATTCACCTGTTGGCACAATAATTCATACAGGTGACTTTAAAGTTGATTTTACGCCAATAGACGGTGATGTTATTGATCTAAGCCGACTTGGAGAATTGGGAAATAAGGGAGTATTGGCCCTACTATCTGATAGTACCAATGCTGAAAGACCAGGGTATACAATGAGTGAAAGAACGGTGGGCAACACCTTTAGAGAAATCTTTGCAAATCATAAACATAGAATAATTGTTGCTACTTTTGCATCTAATATCCATAGAATTCAACAGATAATTGAAGCTTCTGAGGAGAATAATCGAAAAATAGTCTTATCAGGTAGATCAATGGTCAACAATATAGGAGTTGCCATGGAGCTAGGTTACTTGAAAATAAAAGAAGACACCTTAATAGATATAAATGAAATGAATAAATATCCAAGTAATGAAATCACTATAATAACCACAGGCAGTCAAGGTGAACCTATGTCTGCCCTATCAAGAATATCTTCCTCTGAACATAAGAGAATACAACTTCAACCAGAAGACCTAGTTATTATTTCTGCTACACCAATACCAGGAAATGAAAAAACTGTTTCTAAGGTAATAAACAACCTAGTTGAAAGAGGTACTGAGGTAGTATTTGAATCTCTAGCAGATGTCCATGTATCTGGACACGCTTGTCAGGAGGAAATGAAATTAATACTTACTCTAGTCAAGCCAAAGTTTTTCATTCCAGTACATGGAGAGTATAGACATCTAAAGAAACATGCAGAAATAGCAGAGACTTTAGGCATGGAGAAGGAGAATATCTTCATACTTGGCAACGGAGATATATTAGAATTAACTAAAAGTACTGCAGCAGTAGCAGGAACAGTACCAGCTGGAAATATATTAGTTGATGGATTAGGTATAGGTGACGTTGGAAACATAGTTTTAAGAGACAGGAAACATCTATCAGAAGACGGTTTAATAGTCGTAGTTGTTACTATGAGTAAAAGAGATGGTAAGGTATTGGCAGGTCCAGATATTATCTCTAGAGGTTTTGTTTATGTTAGAGAGTCTGAAGATTTAATGGAAGAAGCTAGAAACATAGTTAGAGACGTACTCAGCGAATGTGAAAAGAAAAATATTACTGACTGGGCTACATTAAAATCAAATATTAGAGATACCTTGAGAAATCACCTTTATGGAAAAATAAAGAGAAACCCGATGATTTTGCCAATTATAATGGAAGTATAATATAATCCCTAGTATAGATTTATACTGGGGATTTTGATATAATATTATGGGCAAATAAATAGACAAGTTTATAAAGGGGGGTAACAACAGCTAAAATAATTTTATAAAAAATTGCAAAACTCTATATACAATTTATAAAAGTATGATATAATTGTATATAGAGAGGTGATAAT
>JGI24713J26584_10001220_pt1 | contig 18966 bp, 19 predicted proteins | sample BioPla4DNA1_FD_26584 | JGI IMG/M metagenome (IMG submission 26584) | reverse complement strand
CTATCGTATTTCCTTTGCAGTTGAAATTACACGTATGTATAGTTTTCATTCTACTAAAGTAGCCTGTACTAAAGTATACCTAATATACTACTTTAGTACTATACCTGTCTAAANCACAAAATATCTATACCTTCTTTAGGTCAACCAGATTCTCAATAAAATATTAGAGGGACAGTTCAAAATCTGTCCCTCTATTTTCTACCTTGGTGGATCTACACGTATTGGATTTACTTCATAGAATACATGCAATGGATTATCGGTATCAGTTGGTCCATAAATGTATATGTTGATATTTTCCGGATCAAATGGACCTTTTTCTAGTGGATTAAATACTCCCAAATCAAAGGGCCCCTTAGTCCTCACCTGTCCATTAATCCAGGTATATTCAACCTTGGCCTTTGCAGCATTTTCTATATTTTCCACTTCAATTTTAATCCAAGTACCAGGAGTTTTCTCTCCAAGCTCAACCCTATAATAAGTAGCTATAACCCTTGGTTCTTCACCTGGATCACCTGGTTCTACCGGCCCTTCNACCTGAGTAGCAACAACATTGATTTTAATCCTGCCAGTTTTACCCTGATAGTCTATGTCGTAGTCGGTATGATCCCATTTAAGGTTTATCTTGAATTCTTCCACACCTGCAGGATCCTCAAGCTCCGGACCTTCAAATACTTGCCAGTCTCCTTCCACCTTCCTTAGAACTGTCAGTGCTACCGGTGTATTTCCTTCAAATAACTCGTCTACACCTTCCACATTAATGTCATATTTTACTGGAACCTCTGTATTGTTTTTGTGGATTTCAAACTCATATACGTCCAGCTCTCTTCCCGGATATAGTGGATCATCTGTTAAATCAAATTCTACTTCCTCATCTAGGGTACCATTTGTGTCAACATCAAATATTGCAGCCCTAACTACATTATCTTCACTTGTAAAAGTCTTTCTGTACAGTGATAAGGTACCCATTCCCAATGAAAAAGCCAGTACTGCAACTAGGATTAGTGAAAGTAATGTTTTCCTCCTCATTGACTTTTCCCCCCTTTAAATTTCCTTGAATCCAATTACCATGCCTTAATATACCTATTAACACCATTTTATCTTTTTTACTTTGGAATTATAATTACTCTCAGGTATAGTTTTTTATTGCCGTGGTATAGTATACAAAAGTATACAGTATAGTATACTAAAGTATACCTCTTATACTACTTTAGTGTTATTTGATTAGGATATACAATTATAAAAGGCGGGTTTATAACAAACCCGCCTCATATCTACTCCTGACCTTGTCTCTATTGTTAAAATAAGCCTCAAGCCTTCTAGGGCCTGCCAGCACTTCCCTTTCCACATATAAGGTTCCATCTTCTCTAGTATTTGTATACCACCTGATAAGCATTATTTGTCCCTTTATAATTTCTATTCCTGTAATGGAAAGGGGATGTACACAGCTTCCAGTATTAAAATAGGGAACTTCCCCTACTTCTGCAAAAGATGGCATATGATTGTGTCCGGCAATTAGGATATGTCCCTCCTTAATTACCCATTCTGTTAGCAGCCTTGCAGCCCTATCCTTCTTTTTATGATTTTTGGCAGTTCTTGTAGGATTATTTACTCCATATAGCTCCAAGGGTCTCCATAAATATCTTATTAGAAATCTGGACACCCTCCATAGTTCACTGTTCAGCAGCTCCACCTGATGCCCATGGGTTAAAAATATCTTATTCTTTCTATTCTTATATAGCAGTATCAATCCTTCATGAATCTCAATGTTAGGAAANAGGGNCACATACTTATTGGTCCTTTTATCATAAAAGCCATATAAATTGTTCCTTACAAACCTTTTATACTTTTTTACCATATCATGGTTTCCATATATAAAGTACAGCCTCTTTTCCTTATAGAATTTAGCAAGCATTAAAAATATATCCCTATAGGTTTCAACAATATCTGCAAACTTTCTGTTTTCCCAAAGCTCATCTCCGTCACCTATTTCTATATAGGTAAAGCCCCCTTTATAATAGTAGTTCAGGGCAGCGGCATACAGATTTTGATTTTTGGAGAAGTTGTCTCCCCAACCTCCATCTCCTCTGTGGTTGTCACTCATTAGTACAATTTTTGAGGAATCATCTATATGGATTTCTTCTGAAGCATTAAATACCTTATTAATTCGCCTTACTGGATCCATTTATATCTCTCCAAGGGTACTTTTATTACATAATATTGTAAAGGATCCATTAAGGTGATAATTCTACTCTGCTGCAAAAATATTTCTATTCCTTCTGGCTGCTACCATAAGATATATCCTAAGTATAATTAATATAAATAGAGCTAAGACACTTAGACGCCCAATATGAAATACCAGGCTTAAGTTCATTGATATGATGCCAATTATTGATGCTATGGTATAAAATCTTGCTGCCCCCATATTTCTATGGGCAGCTTTTTCCAAGTTTAAGGAAGTAAAATATTCTACGGAGCCTTCTATTAATTTGTAAAACATAATCATTTCTACAGTACTGAAGACAGTTACTATCAAGGTATTAAGTATAAGAAGGTCTGATATGTTAAAAGAAAATAATTCCATAACCCCAATTATAATACTTCTGGCAGCCAATATATTTGCCAGAAGCTGGGCCTTTTTAAATGTATCAATTTCAGTTTCCTCGTATAAAATATTGATTCCCTTTGATATAATCAGGTAGCCTACAAAGGCCGGCAATATGGTAACAGGTCCTAAATTAATATGGAAGGTTATAAAGAAAATTCCCCAAAATACTTTATTGTAGCCTTCATACATGCTAAATCTCTCCCCTCGATTTTAAATAATCATATATTTCCCTAGCAGTAAATTTGAAGGGATAATGATGGATATTGTATATACGAACATTAAAAGTCTCCCCTTCACTGTTTTCATAATACAGTTTTGGGTGCACACTGTAATATGTGTATTTTTCAACTATATCACCAGGTTCTTTGAATATGGTATTTACATATAATCTCCTATTAGCTTCCAATAATACTCCTTCAATTTGGCTGTAGTCATAGCCAGCTATGGTAATAGCTATTTTATCCTTTACTTTTTCTAAAATTGGAGAATCTAAATTTATAAGCCTTATATCCTTTTTAATATTATAGAAAGACCTGGAGCTACCATCACTGGAGCTACTGCTGCCTAAATGCTCTAAATCCTCCTGAATATTATCATCCTTATAAAATATTATCCTTCCTAAATTCACATCAAGGGTGCTTCCATCGTCAAATTTAAACACTGCCTCATTTATTTCAATATCCTCAAATTCTTCATCATCTATAAATATATTTAAGTAGATTGTCTTAAGGGAATATATCCAATACCTATCACCCAATTCAATATCAGAGTTGTTGTGAAAAAATGAAAAGCCTGTAAAGCCAAAAGGGTTATAGGAAACATCTACCTGCAAGTCTGGAGCCTCTTTAAAATATACATCTATAATTCTTCTCTTATCCCCTATATTTGTTATGTATTTTAATTGAAAGTTATCTAAGCTGTATATATCCGGATTTTTATAGATATTTTCCTCCATGTACATATTTAAAAATACTGGTTCATCTAATCTGTTTACCAGTGTAAACACTACAGTAAAGGCCAATATCAAAAAAATAAAAAAGATCCCATAGCTGAAAATTTTCTTGTTTAGTTCCATTCAAGCACCACCTTATGCCTTTTTTACCATTATATATTTTTATCAATAGATTGTCATTAATATATTAAAAATAATGAAGGCATAGAATAATTCTATCCTATGCCTGCTTCTATAAAACCATGAATTTTCTAATTCTATCGTCCTTAAAACTGTTAAAGAATTCCTCCTTTTCCCCTTCCTTTATAATTCTGCCATCCTCCATAAATATGACCCTGGTAGCTACCCTTTTTGCAAAATCCATATCATGGGTAATGATTAGAATAGCCATACCCTTGCTTGCTAAATTTTCTATTATACTTGCTATACCTCCCCTCAATTCAGGATCCAGGGCAGAGGTAGGCTCATCTAAACACAATATTTTAGGATTTAGGCATAAGGCCCTGGCAATTGCCACCCTTTGCTTTTGCCCCCCAGAAAGCTGGAAGGGGTAGGAGTCTGTTTTGTCCTCCAAACCAAGGCTTTCAAGGAGCTCATAGGCCCTATTTATGGCTTCATCCCTGGATAGCCCCAATACATGAATTGGTGCTTCTATTATATTTTCCATAACTGTCATATGAGGAAATAGATTATAATTTTGAAATACCATGCCTATTTTTTGCCTTATTTCCTTCATTTCCCTGGATCTGGCATATATATTTTTATCATTGTAATCCCTGCAAAGGTAGGCATTATCTATAAAAATAGTGCCCCTGTCGCTTTTTTCCAGACCATTTATGCATCTTAAAAGGGTGGTCTTGCCTGCCCCTGAGGGTCCTATAATTGTCAGTATCTCACCTGTATTTAATTCAAAGCTTATATCCTTCAATATTCTTTTTTTCCCAAAGCTCTTATTTAACCCATCTACTTTTAGTACCATATACATCACCCTATTCATAATAAGAATATCTTTTTTCTATTTTATTGAAGGCTACTGTAAATATAGCTGTCAACAGGAGATAGGCCACTGTTACCAGGACCAGGGGCACCAGGGAAACATCACGGTTTGAAGCAATTTTTCCTGCCCTTAAAAGCTCTCCAAGGCCTACTATATATACTAAAGATGTATCCTTAACCAGGGTAATTACCTCATTTGAAATTGATGGTAGTACTATCTTGATTACCTGTGGCAATATTATCCTCATAAAGGTCCTGTAGGGTGACAGGCCCAATACCTTAGCTGCCTCATACTGTCCCCTGTCTATGGATTCTATGCCTCCCCTGAATATCTCACCAAAATAGGCTGCATAGTTGAGTACAAAGGCTATAATTACAGCAGTAAACCTGTCAAAGGCAATGCCTACTATAGGCANGCCAAAGAATATAAATACTATTTGTAGCATTAGGGGGCTTCCCCTCATTACCCATATATATAATTCTGTTATTTTGGATAAGGGTTTGAACCTGGATAGCCTGAATATAGAAACTATGACTCCCAGTGGGATTGAAAGTACCAGGGTCACAAAGAAGACCTTCAGGGTCATAACCAGTCCTTCAAGTATTGAGGGTAATAAAGTTAATATATAGCTTANCATAATACCATCCTTTACTATTTATCATTGTCTCCAAACCATTTTTCATATATTTCATCAAAGGAGCCATCTTCCCTCATTTCATTTAAGGTACTATTTATCATTTCCAGTAGTTCCTTGTCTTCCTTCCTAAGCCCTATACCATATTCCTCACTGCCAAAATCCTCATCCAGTATCCTGTAGTCCTCTGGATTTTTTTGNTGTATATAGTATCTGGCAAGNACTTCATCTGATACAACAGCATCTACCCTGCCTGCCTCTAAATCCATGAAGGCTTCATGGTTGGTATCAAATAAGACTGGCTCCCCTCCATCAAAGCTTTCTACAATTTCCGGCTCCTTGTATATGGCATCAAGGGTACTGGAGCCATTTTGCACTGCCACCTTCTTGCCTGCTAAATCAGATTTACTGCTTATATCAGAATCAGCCAGTGTAATTATAATCTGCCTGTTTTCCAGATAGGGGTCTGTAAAGGCCACCTTTTCCTTNCTCTCCTCTGTAATGGAATATCCATTCCAAATAAGGTCAATGTTTCCTGAATTCAATTCAGTTTCCTTCATGGACCAGTCTATGGGCTGAAACTGTACCTCATAGCCATTTCTTCCAAATACTTCCCTGGCTAAGTCTATATCAAAACCAACCAGCTCCCCATTTTCGTCCCTAAATCCCATAGGAGCAAAAGTGTCGTCAAGCCCCATAATTACTGTTTTAGACTCTCCANCTGATACAGCCTTCTTTGCACATCCCACCAGGCNAAATATACTTAATACTAATAGAGCAAATAGAATAAATATTTTTTTACCCTTCATCAACATCTCCTCCTGTTTATTTTTATTTTTGAAAAAGAATAAAAAAACTCTCGCNTCTAGCATTAGGCTAGAGAACGAGAGTTTAGTCCCGTGGTCCCATCTCTATTTATTGATACCTCACGGCATCAACCTCTTCGAGTACGACATATTAAATAAATATGTTTATACTCTAGCACTATAACGGGTGCAGGGATCCGTGACAGTCTACTCCCTAAAAAGGTTTCGGTGCCAAGCTCAGAGATGTGTTCGAAATACACTCTAATGCCCCTCTCACCAACCGGGAACTCTCTGTAAAAGAAATGTACTTCTACTATTTCTCATCACAGCTTTTGTTTTATTACTTTAATATTCTAATAGGCTAAAGTATTTTTGTCAACAACTTTTTTGCTTAAATTTAATTTTTTATTTTTTCACAATATNAAATTTATTTTTCCTATAACATTTAATATAATATCACCTTAAGTTACTCTTTTACCCAATATTTACTGCAGTCATCTGTTCTTTCCAAAAATCCATATTCTATTAGAGCTCTCCTTACTNTTGCATAATCTTCATATATTCTGGATAAAATCCTGTTTATCTCTCTTTCTGTATATATTTTTCCTTTCTTAAAGTTCTTGCTTATTTCTTCTAATACAATAATTTTCTTTTTTTCCTTAGAAGGGTAGGTTTTTAATGCTCCTTCAGGAGTAAAATAATTTTTGATTACATTTTCCTTTTCCTTATCTGTTATATTGTATCTATCATCTACTGTAGTTGCTGTCTTATGAGCATCATATATAAATTCCTTATCAAGTTTGTTTACTTGTCGGTTGGTACTCTTTGAAAGCAAAGCCATCAGGCTTAAGAATAATTTAGCCTGCCTTTCCCTTTCCCTCAACTTATAACGGTGATTTCTTATGGTTGATTGAGCAACTCCAAGGTTGGAGGCAATTTCCTTGTCAGTAAGGCCTTCTGCCATCAGTGATAATACCTTCCTTTGAGTTTCTGTCAATCCTGTAAATGATGTATTCATTCCCAGCAAATATTTAAGCATTGAACCGTGTTTTTCCTGTATATGTAGTACAGTGGCCATTTTTGCATCATATAACCCTGAATCCAGCTCATAAATACGTCCTTTTTGAAAAGATTCCTCACATATTATACAAATATACTCCTGGTCATTTTCTACATAACCATTGATTAACTCTTCTATATCTGCGTTCCAGAACAATTCATTTGACCCGGCTTCCATCATCTCACATCCTTTCGTTAACTATAATGCTTTCTATATATTATAACACATTTTATGTTATGTCTATATATTTATAGATAATTTTTGTTTTTGTCTATATATTATTAATCCCTAATAAAAAAACAGGATAAGCTTCAGCCTTGCCAAACCTTATCCTGATGTTAATTTATATATATTGGTTGTTTCCTCCCTAATATTTAATCCATATACATTAGGGTACTTAAATCTAATTCAAGATTTTAATTTTTACCTCAACTTCATTTAAAAGGGTGAAGCCTAGAATCATAATGCCGCCAATTAACTGCATAAAGCTTATTGGTTCATTTAATATGGTTACTGAAATAATTATGGCAACAAGGGGATCTATATAGCTTAGTATTGATGCTTCCTGCCCCTTTAAATCCCTAAGGGATGAGAAATATAGGCAATAGCATATGCCAGTGTGAACAGTACCAAGTATCAAAATATTTATTATTCCATTAAAATCTAAAGTCCCTATATGGATACCGGTGGTTTTTAGCACATAGGGTATAAGTACAATTATTGCTGCAAAGAACTGAATTAAGGTTTTATCTATGCCGGAAACATTTTTAACAAATTTATTTAGGAGTACTACTGTTGCATAAAGCACCGCTGCTCCAAGTCCAAATCCTATTCCAATTAAATTGGCAGAAGACCTGTCTACTCCACCTACACCCAGTATCATTACCAGTCCTATGGTTGACATAACAAAGCAGATTATTTGTTTGATTGTCATCCTTTCCTTGAACAAAATGGGGCTTAATACCATGACAATAACAGGTGCAAAGTAGTAGCTTAAGGTGGCCAGTGAAACTGATGTATATTTGTAGGCTTCAAAGAGTAAAATCCAGTTAAAGCCCATGGCTACACCAGATAAAAAAAGTACAGGAATGTCCCTTTTTATATCTGACAGTGGCAGCCTGTTCCTTGTTAAGCCCTTATAGAGCAGGATTACCACGGCAGCTATAATTGCTCTAAAAAGGGCAACTTCTCCTGATGAAAGAGAAATATTCCTTACAAAAATACTAATGGTTCCAAAGGCAGCCATGGAAATGATAATTTTAAGTTTAGCATTCATTTTTCAGTCTCCTATTCTTTAATTATTTTCAATAAAACTACTTTATATTAATTTTTCATAGGCAAGCCTTTTGCTTGTATCTGCCAAATATATAATTCCACAATATTTAAATCCATTTTTTTCAATCAGCCTCTGCATGGATTTATTGTCCTGGTGGGTATCTATTCTAATGCTGTGTACATTCCTTTTTAGACACATTTCTTCTATACTTTTCATAATTACCGAAGCCAAGCCTTGCCCCTTGTATCTGTTGTCAATGGCCAGTCTATGGACCACTGCATAGTCCAAGTTACTAATCCAATTACCTTCATAAATATTTTCATAGGTTCTTTCCCCATCAAAGGAAACTGCCACAGTACCAACTACTTCTCCATCATTTACCAAGACATATCCATAACCCTTTTCTATATCATTTTTTATAGTTTCTATATTAGGGTAGTTGTTTTGCCACTGGTCAATTCCTGCTTCCTTAAAATAGTCCTGGGCCTGCTTGATAATATTCATTATGCTATCTATATCTGACTCTTTTGCCTTTCTAAATTCCATGCCTACCCCCTCTTTTTCTCCGGATAATTCACTTTTAAAAATATTTAATCAATATGATACCATGAATAATTTAATAATCAAGTATTATTTTAATAATCCATTTAAATAGCCCTTCAGGCCACAATAAAAAATTAGAGTAAAGGAAAGTCCTTTACTCTAATTCACTATCTTACAAGGCCTGCTTTAGCCAAGTCCTTGGCAAAGTAGGTAATGATTATATCTGCCCCTGCCCTTTTTATGGACAGTAAAGTTTCTAAAATAACATCTTGGCTTAAAATGTTATTTTCCACTGCCAATTTTAGCATGGAATATTCTCCACTTACATTATATGCCACTATTGGAACATTAAAATTGTCCCTTGCCTTTCTTATTACATCTAAGTAGGCCAGGGCAGGCTTAACCATTACCAGGTCTGCCCCTTCCTCTATGTCATATTGTATTTCCCTTAAAGCCTCCCTTATATTGGCTGGATCCATTTGATAGGTCTTCCTGTCTCCAAAGGATGGGGCTGAATGGGCAGCCTCCCTGAAGGGCCCATAATAATTAGAAGCATATTTGGCACTATAGGCCATAATAGGTATATTTACAAAGCCTTCCCTATCCAGGGCCTGTCTTATATATTTAACCCTTCCATCCATCATATCAGATGGGGCCAGCATATCTGCCCCTGCCCTGGCATGGCTGATGGCAATCTGTCCTAAATACTCCAGGGTTTTATCATTGTCCACATCATTATTATCATTTAATATGCCACAATGGCCATGGGATGTATATTCACACATGCATATGTCTGTAATTATATACATTTGAGGAAAGTATTTTTTGACTTCCCTTACTGCCCTTTGTATAATTCCTTCATCTGAAAAGGCCTGGCTTCCTACTGCATCCTTTTCATTAGGTATGCCAAATAATAGTATGGATTTTATTCCTAAGTCCAATAATTCCTCAACTTCCCTCAATAGCATGTCCACTGAAAGGTGATAGTTGCCCTTCATTGAAGAAATTTCATTTTTAATCCCCTCTCCCTCCACAACAAAGAGGGGATAGATAAAATCATCTAAAGATAATCTTGTTTCCCTTACCATATCTCTTATGGCAGGATTTCCTCTAAGCCTTCTTGTTCTATTAAAATTTTTCACCCTATCTCTCCTCCAACAGTATTTCAATTATTCCATCAAAATTATATGTTTTGGCCTGCTTATATATGGCGTATCCCTCATCTTCTATGGTCTTGGAAGTTACAGGCCCTATGGATATGATCTTACTCTTTTGTAAAATACCATCTGCATAAACTCCTGCTATTTTTTTGAAATTAATAAAGGTTGATGGGCTGGAAAAGAGTATATAGCAGGAATCCAATTTCTNTAAACTATCTATTATATGCTGATTGTCCTCTGTGGACTTTATAGTTTCATAGGTCTTTATTTCATCCACCCTGCAAATTTTGGATAGTTCCTCCACTACAAAGGGCCTTCCAGCTTTGGCCCTTGGAATTAAAATACTATCCTTTTCAGATATTACTGACTTTAATTCCTCTACTAAACTTTCCCCCACATATTCCCTGGGAAGAAAATCAACCCTTATGCCATATTCATTAATAGCCTTTGCTGTACTAGAGCCAATAGCTCCAACTTTTATATTGGCTAAATGCCTTGCATCATAGCCCAGCTCAAATAGCCTTTTAAAGAATATATTTGCTCCATTTATGCTGGTAAAAACTATATAGGTATATTTTTGAATATTTTTAATGGCCACATCCAGTTCCTTATTTGCTTTTATTTCCTTTATTTCAATTGTGGGCAGGGATATGGCATTGGCTCCCAGGGCCCTTAATCTATTTATTATATCCCTTCTTTGGCTTGTGCCCCTAGTTATGACTATATTTTTTCCTAGTAAGGGCTTTTGGCTGTAAAAGTCCAAACTAGGCCTTAAATTTACCACCTCTCCTACAACTATTAAGGAAGGCGATTCTATCTTTTCCATCCGAGCCTTGTCATATATATCCGAAAGGGTCCCTTCAATTGTTTTCTGCCTTGGGGTGGTAGCCCAATTGATAATAGCTACAGGAGTGTTTTCATCCTTTCCCTGCTCTATTAATTTTCTAGCTATCATTTGTAGATTTGAAACTCCCATTAAAAATACCATTGTTCCATCTAAGGCTGCTAGGGTCTTCCAGTCCAATTCTTCATTTTCATCCTTTAAATGGCCTGTTATTACATGGAAGGATCTGGCTATGCCCCTGTGGGTAATGGGAATTCCAGCATAGGCCAGTCCTCCAATGGCGGAAGTTATGCCAGGAACCACTTCAAAGGGGATATTTCTCTTGCAAAGATATTCTCCCTCTTCGCCACCCCTGCCAAAAACATAGGGGTCCCCACCCTTTAATCTTACTACAGTCTTTCCAGCCTTGGCTTCCTGGTATAATATCTCATTTATCTCCTCCTGGGATTTTACATGGCACTTAGGGGCTTTNCCTACATATATGAGCTTACAATTGGCCTTCCTTTCCTCCAGCAAGATTGGATTTACCAGCCTGTCATATACTATTACATCTGCCTGCCTTATACATTCCAATCCTTTTACTGTTATTAAATCAGGNTCCCCTGGTCCAGCTCCTACTAGATAAACTTTTCCTTTCATTTTCTAGCCATCTCCCTAATTAATATTTCAGCTAATTTTTTTCCCGCTTCTTTATAGGCATCAATATCTTCCACTATGGATTTTCTTATTAAAACATCACCTTCTTCCGAACCTAACAGGCCCTCCACAATAATCTTATCTTCTAATACCTGACAGTAGCAGCCTACAGGTACAGTACAACTGCCACCTACTGCTGCTAGAAAATCCCTTTCTACCCTGGCCTGTATTTCAGTCTCCCTATNGGATATTCCCTTAAGTATGGATTCCATTCTTTCATCATTTTCTCTTATCTCAATAGCTAGTATGGCCTGGGTAGGTGAAGGCAGCATTATTTCCTTATCCAGGTAGAAAATTCTATTGCCTAGATTTAAACCCAGCCTCTTGATGCCTGCTGCTGCAAGTATCACACCATCTAAATTTTCTTCCCCTATTTTTTTTATCCTGGTTTCCACATTGCCCCTTATGGGAACTATATTTAAATCTGGCCTATATTTTAGGATCTGATATTTTCTCCTCTTGCTTCCAGTACCTATTTTGGCTCCCCTGGGTAGTTCTTCTAAGGAACCTATCCCTTCCCTAAATACTAAAACATCCCTATAGTCCTCCCTAGGAGGGGTGGAAGATAGTTTTAGGCCCTCAGGCAGTTTACCTGGCATATCCTTCATGCTATGAACAGCCATATCTATGCTTCCCTCTAAAAGCTCCCTTTCTATTTCCTTTACAAATATTTCCTTGCCCCCTATTTTATCTATGGCTACATTCTTTATAATATCTCCCTTTGTTTTTATAATCTTCACTTCAAATTCCATATCCGGATTATTTTCCTTTACCATGTCAATAACCATCATTGTCTGCCTTAGGGCTAAATTACTGCCTCTTGTACCTACTACAATCTTCATCTTATTCACCCTCATAAATATTTTGATTTTTCAATTCTGTTAAAAACTCTTTTAGTTGACCTTTATTTAAGCTTAAAGAATGCTCATATATTTGCCGGCTTTTATCCTTGTACTTTGATAATACTACTTTTCTAAGCTCTTCCAGCAAATCCATATATTCCTTATCAAACCTTGAATACCTGTCTTCCAACTCCTCTTGTAATCTTCTACTTAAATAAGGAAATTTACCCATGGTGGATATGGATATTATCAAGCCTTCCTTATCCACCACCCCAGGTGATATGAAAGTAGATTCTTCCTTTTTATCTGATATATTACATAGTATATTTAATTCCTGACAGTCCAAGGCAATTTGCCTATTTACATTCCTTGAAGAAGTAGCCCCTATTACTAAAAAGGAACCATATATATATTTTTTATTATAGGTATCACTTATTAAGCTTATTTGTCCCCTATATTCCTCTTCCAATTTGAAAAAATCCTGCTTAAATTCAGGACTTACAACTTCAACTTTAGCTTTATAATTTAAAAAGTATTTGGCCTTTCTATAAGCTATTTTGCCACCGCCTGCAATTAGTACCTTCTTATTAGACATATCCACCATTATGGGACAAAACATATAATACCTCCCAGGTAAACTAGTTTTAAGTAAATAATTTGCCTAAATGGTCCATATATATATCTTGTATACTTCTTATTTGACCCAGGCCCTTTAAAAGCACCTCCACTTTAATGCCTTGGGATAAAAGCTTCTTTTCCCAGGAATTTTCTCCTGCCATCATATCATCAATGGCATGTTTGCCTGCCACCAGCATAAAGGGCATTAACCTTACCCTTTTAATGTTTTTCTTCTTTAAAACCGGAATTATATTGTCTATGGTCCTGTTACCTTTTAAGCTGCCTATGAATATATTTTCATAGCCCCTATGCCTAAATCTACCTTCCAGTTTTTCATAGCACTTATCTGCAAAAGAATCAGAACCATGGCCCATAAAAACAATTCCTTCTTCTGATTCCAGCCCAAAACTCAATCCTTCTACAACCTTATCATAATCCATATCATGAAAAAGCAGGGGGCTGCCTATTTGAACATCTATAGGGGGGTTTCCCTTGAAAAATTCCTGGACCTGTCCTGTTAGTTTTCTATATTCCTTTCCTGGCAGTATAAAAAGGGGAGTTAGGTATACAGTATTTACTTTATTTTCCCTGATCTTTCCAAAGGCTTCTGACAAACTATATACTAAATAATTTTCCCTTTCCCTAATCCTGTTTATTATTATCTGGGACGTAAAAACCCTTAATATTAAAAAATTCCTGTACTTTTCCTTAATTCTCTCTTCAATACTTTCTATACATAGCTTTCTTGTTTCCTTGTGGCTAGTTCCAAAGCTGGCAATTATAATGGCTTTTTTCATAAAATCTCCTTCCGGATAATTAATAAACACCTTTGATTATATATTCATAATATCATTATCTACTTTTATTTAAAAATATTAAAATCTAATAACAGTTATATATAGGATTATAGAAAATACCTATAATTGGCCCATATATACCTATTCTATTAAAATTCCCGGTTTATAATCTATGGTAATAGGTATATCTTCATAGGCCCTTATTATTTTTATTAAACTTTTCATTAGATTTGTTAGCACCTTATCCTTATGATATACAATGCTGAAATGGCGATCCCAGGAGTTTTTTTCGCTTTCTATAACATGTATAATTGAATTGTTTACCTCCTCTTCAACCAGACAAATGGAAATAACCGCTAAACAATTATTTTTTATTACTTCCTTTTTAATAGATTCGGGTGTATTACCTTCAAATACAATTTTTATGGGGATATCTTTTTTCCTCATATATTCTTCAAATAATTCCCTGGTACCACTGCCCTTTTCCCTCATAGCAAAACTTTCATTGGCAAGTTCTTCTACTTTAATGGTCCTTCTTTTAGCAAAGGCATGGTCTGTACTACATACTAAGACTAAATAATCCTTTAATTCAGGCCTAACAATTAAGTCTGGGCTTTTTACTTTACCCTCCACTATGGCAATATCCAACTGATTATTTAACAGTTTTGCCTCAATTATTTCAGTATTCCCCACATAAGAATATATTTCAGCCTTGGGATTGGCTTCTTTAAGCCTGCTTATTATGTCACTTAAAAGACAGTCCCCAACAGAAACGGTAGCTCCAATCCTTATACTTTCTATCCTGGTCATATTGNCCATTCTTTCCTCTAAATCGTCAAATTCCTTTACTATCTTTTTTGCATAAAAAAACAATTTCTTACCTATTTCTGTAATATACAGCCTCCTATTTAATCTTTCAAATAAGAGTACTCCATAATATTCTTCCAATTCACTAATAGCCTGGCTTACAGTAGGCTGAGAAATAAAAAGTCTCTCTGCTGCCTTACTCATGTTGCCACTTTTGGCTACTTCAATAAAAATTCTCAAATGCCTAATGGTCATATTTCCCTCCTAATTCATTATAGGTTTTACCTATAGTTTTGATAAAATTTTATCATTTTATTAATTTTCAATCAAGTGATACAATATAAATATAATTCTTAATTTTTTCAAGGGGAGTGAACTTATGGATATTCTTGTGATAGGTGGAGTTGCAGCCGGTACAAAGGTTGCAGCAAAATTAAAACGTGAAAATTATAACCACAATATTAAAATATTAACCAANGGTAAGGATATATCCTATGCCGGGTGTGGACTACCCTATTATGTAGGAAATGTAATTGAAAGGGAAGAAGATTTAATTGTAAACACACCTGAAAAATTCTCCAAGCTAACAGGAGTAGAGGTATTAACAGAGGTAGAAGTAACTAAAGTTAATCCTGAAGAAAAAACTGTTGAAGCCGTGGATTTGAAAACTGGTGAAAAATATACCTATTCCTATGATAAACTGGTAATTGCAACTGGTGCTGATCCAATTAAACCACCGGTAGAAGGTATTGACCTGGAGGGAGTATACTTTATGAGAACACCTGAAGATGCTGTAAGCTTACGTGCAGCTGTAGAATCAGGTGAAATAAAAAGGGTTGTGGTAGTTGGCGGAGGATTTATTGGTCTGGAAATTGCTGAAAATTTAAAGGCACAAGGATTAATTGTTTGTGTAATTGATATGGCAGATCAAATACTGCCAGGATTTGAACCAGAAATTGCAAACTATGTGGAAGACAGCTTAGCTGATGAAGGCATTGTAATATTTACCAAAACTGGCCTGGAAGCTATACATGGTGATGGAAAGGTAGAAAAAGTCCAAACAAGCAACCGCACAATAAAGGCAGATGCAGTTGTTTTATCAATAGGTGTTCGCCCTAATACAGGATTTTTAGCCGGTAGTGGCCTTGAACTGTCACCTAATGGTGCAGTTTTAGTCAATGAAAAATTTGAAACTAACATAGAAGATATATATGCTGTTGGTGACTGTGCCTTTGTAAGAAATCTAATTACAGGCAAAAGTACATATGCTCCAATGGGCTCTGTTGCAAATATTGCCGGTAGAATATTAGCTCAAAATTTAAATGGAAAGAATTTAAGCTATAAGGGAGCTCTTGGAACTTCAGTAGTTAAACTGCCTGGTGTTAATGCTGGTAAAACTGGCTTAACTGAGGATGCTGCCAGGGAAGCAGGTTATGATGTAGTAACTGTAACTACAACTGTAGACGATAAAGCCCATTATTATCCTGGTTCTGCTCCTTTTATTATAAAAATGATTGCAGACAAGACTAGCAGAAAACTATTAGGCCTGCAAGTAGTTGGTAAAGGCAGTGTTGACAAGATAGTAGATATGGCTGTCATGGCTATTGGACTGGATGCTAAGTTAGATGATATTCAAAATCTGGATTATGCTTATGCTCCACCCTTCTCAACAGCCATACATCCTTTTGCAGTTACTGTAAATGCTCTATTAAATAAGATAAATGGAGATCTTATATCCATTACACCCAGGGAGTACATGGAAGGTAAGGGAGAAGGATATAAAATTATAGATGCATCCTTAGTGCCATCTATAGAAGGAGCTCCTTATGTAGATATTGCAAAAACCCATGGTGAATTAGATGGAATTNATAAAGAAGAAAAGCTTTTATTAGTCTGTGATAAGGGTAAAAGAGCATACATGTTACAAAAACGCTTAAGGGATTTTGGATATACAAATACCCTAGTACTTGAAGGCGGCCGCATATTTACTAAAATAGAAAGTGAAGCATAAAATTATAAATTTTATTTAAATTATTATTTTAGACAGAAGGGGGAATAATTATGGCAAATTTAAAGGTTACTCCAGAGCAGGAGAAAAGTGTAAAAGCCTTAGGTTTCTTAAGAAATAAGGGTACAGATAATTTTTCAGCCAGGATTATTACAGTTAATGGAAAAATTACAGCAGCTCAACAAAGAAAGATTGCAGAAGCAGCAGAAAAATTTGGTAATGGGCATGTAACATTTACCAGCAGGTTAACAATTGAAATACCTGGCATACCTTATGAAAAAATTGAAGAATTCAGGAAGTTCATAGCAGAAGAGGGGCTTGAAACTGGTGGAACTGGTTCAAAGGTTCGCCCTGTAGTATCATGTAAGGGTTCAATTTGCCAACATGGCTTAATTGATACATTTGGCCTATCTGAAGAAATACATAACAAATTTTACATTGGTTATAGATCCGTCCGCCTGCCTCATAAATTTAAAATTGCAGTAGGTGGATGCCCAAATAGCTGTGTTAAGCCTACAACAAATGACCTTTCTATAGTTGGCCAAATGGTCCCTAATTATGATAAGGATCTTTGCATGGGATGTAAAAAATGCCCTGTAGAAGAAACATGCCCTGTAGGTGCTGCAAAAGTTGTAGATGCGGTACTGGAAATTTCTGATAAATGCAATAACTGCGGCAAGTGTATAGGCAAATGTAATTTTGATTCCATTCCAGATGGAGAACAGGGTTATCAAATAGCTATTGGTGGAATGTGGGGTAAGCGCAAGCAGGAAGCAATAGCTATAAATAAGATATTTAAGACTAAGGAAGAAGTATTTGACATTATTGAAAAAACACTTCTACTTTACAGGGAAAAAGGTCAAACAGGTGAACGTATGGCCCAATTCGTTAACAGATATGGATTTGAAAATATAGAAAAGGAATTGTTATCTGATGAAATACTTAAAAGAAAAGATGAAATATTGGAAGCAGAACTGCATGTAACTGGTGGTGCTACCTGCTAGTATAAATTTATACCTTCAAGGGAAGGATATTTACCTCCCTTGAAGGTATTTTTATCTGATANCAGCATAATAAGGGCACTCAGCCTTTAAGCATTGTTTATTTTTTAGGCTAAAGCTACATACAGGTCTATGGTTTTCATAATCATAAAGCTTTACATTAAAATGTTCATGAGTAAACTTTACTGCTTCACTTATAGCAATAAACAGATTTCTTTTACAGCACCTTGGTCCCCCTATATCTGCCATGGTGATTAGGGCAGTTCCTGTCATTAAATTTGCCAGACCCCAGCTATGCTTGGTCAATGGAGTTGCCCCTAAAATAATACTTACATATATGCCTGCACCTACTGCTGCACCACAGTTACCATAGAAGCCGCAAAAACCGCCTTTAATATCCTTTGCCCTTGTCTTTGCCACTGCAAGTTTTTTTATTTTAACATCCTTCTGATCCAGGTGATTATAATAAGATGCTACAAGAACAGCAGGCACAAGAAAATGATGCTCAGGTCCATGCATATTAATTGCTGGATTTTTCATTAATTCAATTGCCATGTCCATAGGATTTGTTTTATCAGTTTCCCTGCAATAGGTCTCTATTAATCCAAGGGCATCCATTGCATGGCAGCTATCACAAATATAATGTCCATCTACACAGTGTACATTGGACTTAAATTTTTTATGGCAATACATACACTCTACTTCCTTATAATCTTCAAAATAAACTAGTTCCCTGCCACATATCATACAGTCTATAGTATGTTTTTGTTTCTCCATTGTTTCCATCTAATCACCTCGTATATTTATACAATATCTCCATACTATATANTATCACTATTTTTGAATATGTCCACTTAATTTACTTATTTAATGCAAATAATAGAAAAATACTTTTTACTTTTCAATTGCCCTGGTTGCATAAGATATTCTCTGTATTACACAGGCTACAACTATCTTTACCTAATTTTTAGGCCTGTCCCAGTAAATTATACATTGTAAATTTACATGCAGATGTACAAATTAGAAAAAATTAATAGATGGTAATATANTATATTTTAATCATCTAATTTATGAAGATGTGTAATTTTAAATCCTTCTTTGTATTTTAATCCATATCCTAACATTCTATCCAGAAAGATATGTGCTGCCCATATTAATGCCATAGCCAAAAAAACTTTCTTTGTTGTAATAACTGCTAACATAAACAAAATTAATGGAAAAATAAAAACATGGCCAATATTATAAATAAATGCACCTACTTTACTGTTTATTAGATATCCTAGCATGAAAATATCAGGAAGAAATAAGCAGGCTAAAAAA
>JGI24713J26584_10001211_pt1 | contig 19018 bp, 17 predicted proteins | sample BioPla4DNA1_FD_26584 | JGI IMG/M metagenome (IMG submission 26584) | reverse complement strand
TTTTCCTGATGCAAGAATATTAGACGTTGATTTAACTACAGGCAAGATAAGCACTAGAGTGCTTCCCGGTGAGGTATATAGGCTTTATCCAGGAGGATCAGCCCTAGGATTGTACTTAATTCTTCAGGAAATGGATCCGAAAGTTGATCCTCTATCTCCTGAAAACATGCTAGTTTTTTCGGTGTCCCCCCTTACAGGATTGCCTGTAAGTGGCACCAGCAGAGTNACTACNACAACTAAGAGTCCACTTACAGGCACTATTGGAGATAGCCAGGCTGGAGGCTTTTTCCCAATCCATCTTAAGGCAAATGGATGGGATGCAGTGGTATTTAGGGGTAGAGCTGAAAAACCAGTTTATTTGTATATAGATGGAGATAATGCAGAATTGAAGGATGCATCAAACATATGGGGTAAAGTCACTGGTGAAGCTGAAAGAATAATTAGGGAAGAACTGGGTCATGAAGATGTGGAAGTGGCTCAGATAGGGCCAGCCGGAGAAAACCTGGTAAGATATGCTGCTATTATAAATATGTGCAATAGGGCCAATGGAAGAAATGGAACTGGTACTGTAATGGGTTCCAAAAATTTAAAGGCCTTGGTTGTGAAAAAAGGAAAAGGACTAAAGCCTTATGATCCAGAAGGGTTTAAAGAGTTTTCAAAGAGAGTAGTAAATATGATTAAGGAAAATCCAAATATAGAAGGACTTGGAGAGTTTGGAACAGATGGGGATTTGGAAGGCTTTAGCGATGAAGGATTTTTACCAACTAAAAATTGGACCACTGGATACTTCCCAGAAGGAGCCAAAAATATTACAGGAACTACAATGGCTGAAACCATACTGAAGGATAGAGATACTTGCTATGCTTGTGCAGTCAGGTGCAAAAGGGTTGTAGAAGTGCCAGGTGTAGTAGATCCACTATATGGTGGGCCTGAATATGAAACAGCAGCATCCTTTGGTTCTTATTGCGGAATTACAGATTTAACAGCTGTTAGTCTGGCAAACCAGCTTTGCAATATGTATGGCCTTGATACTATATCCTGTGGTGCTACTATTGCCTTTGCCATGGAATGCTATGAGAAAGGAATACTTACACTTGAAGATACAGACGGTTTAGAGCTTAAATTTGGTAATGAAAAAGTTTTACCTGAACTTATAAGGAAGATTGTTTATAGAGAGGGCATTGGAGACATATTGGCAGAAGGCAGTAAAAGAGCTGCACAAAAAATAGGCAAGGGTGCTGAAGAGCTAACAGTGGAAGTAAAAGGTCAGGAGCTTCCTGCCCATATGCCTCAATATAAGCCAATGGTAGGACTTATATACGCTGTAAATCCATTTGGAGCAGACCATCAGTCTAGTGAACATGATACATTCCTTACATTACCAAAGGATAGTCTGCCTATACAGAGATTAGGGAAAATAGGAACATATAGAACCTATGACAATCCATTTGAAATAGATGATGATAAGGTAAGATATGCCTTTGATACCCAATGCTTCTATTCAATATTGGATACTTTAAATCTATGCCAGTTTGTATGGGGCCCATCCTGGGAACTTTGTGGACCAGATGAAATTCTTGAACTATGCAGACTGGGCATTGGATGGAATACATCTATATTTGAACTAATGCGTGTAGGTGAACGCCGCATAAATATGATGAGATACTTNAATGCNAAGGCAGGATTTACTAAAAAGGATGACTATCTACCTAAGAGGATATTTGAACCAATGCCTGATGGTCCATCAAAGGGCATACAAATAGATGAAAAGAAATTTAATGAAGCAAAAGAACTTTACTATGAATTTGCAGGCTGGGATAAGGAAACTGGAAATCCCACTGAGGCTACCTTAAGAAAATTATATTTAGGCTGGCTACTAGAATAGAATTATTTAAAGGAGTAATAGCTATGAAAATAGTAGTAAATGGAAGACCAAGAACTATAGAGCCTAAAACAACGATAGCAGAGCTACTGCAAATGGAAGGATATGGTCTTCAATGGGTAGGAGTATGGGTTAATGATAGACAGCTGCTTCAGAAGGAATACTCAACCTACACAATTAGTGAGGGAGATGAGATAAAAATAATTAGACCATTGGGAGGAGGTTAATCTCTTCCCAATGGTCAATATGACTGAAAAACTATAGGCAGAAGAAATTATCACCAAGGGGGTTAGATTATGTTAAAAACACTAAAGGATATTGATGATTTATTGGAAAAGCATATGGAATACAGGAAAAGTTGCCTAAACTTAATTGCATCAGAAAATTATTCAAGTGAAATAGTAAGAAGTTACTTAACTAGTGACCTGGGCAACAGGTATGGATGTTATAACACATCAGATCCAGCAGATAGAGAATATACAGGAAATAAATATATACATGAAATAGAGATGGCTACCCAGGAATTGGTTAAGGAAGTATTTGGAGGCAAATATGTTGACCTAAGGCCAATTAGCGGACATATGGCTGGTATGGCTGTAGTTTTAGGAATACTTGAGCCAGGTGATTTAGTAATAGAAATACACCTAAAGGACTGGGGCCATGGATTAGTTGATCCTATGTGTCAAATATCACACCTTGNTAAAACCATTAGAGTTGAATTTATGAGATTTGATGAAAATAATGAGCTTGATGTTGAATATCTAAAGAAGATGGCCAGGGAATTGAGACCTAAACTTATAATATTTGGCGGTTCAGGAACCCTATTCCCAGAACCAGTAAGGGAATTTAGAGAACTTGCAGATGAACTGGGTATAGTACTTGCTTATGATGCTTCTCACGTAACTGGACTAATAGCAGGAAAGGTATTCCCAAATCCATTGGATGANGGAGTAGACATATTATTTGGAAGTACACACAAATCCTTCCCAGGACCTCAAGGTGGATTTGTCGTATCCAATAGAAAGGATTTAATAGAGAAAATTGGAAATACCTTATCACCATCATTGGTTACAAGCCATCATTTAAATAGGATTCCGGCCTTTGCAGCGTCTTTATTGGAAATGAAGGAATTCGGACATGAGTATGGTAAACAAATAATTAAAAACTCTAAAGCACTAGCTGCAGCCATGGCTAAAAGAGGCTTCAATGTTTTAGGTGCTAAAAGAGGATACACTGAAACCCATTTGATCTTGGTAGATGTAGGTAACTATGTAGACAAGGCACCTGGAAAACTTCTAGAAAAGGCTAAAATACTATGCTCTGATGATTTTTCAGGAGCAAGTCCACAAATAAGAGTAGGTACTCCTGAGGTTACAAGAAGGGGTATGAAAGAAGGGGAAATGGAATATATAGCAGAACTATTCAAGAGAGTTTTAATAGACAAGGAAGATGTAAATGAAGTAGCCAGGGATGTAGAGGAGTTTGTTGCAAAATATCAAGGTCTAGAATATGCCTTTAAATAAATTAGTATAGATATCCTCCGGAACATATGTGTTGAACATAGGAGGTAGATATGAAAGTATACTATAGCACAAACCCTGCAGATGTAAGACACTATGACAGAAAAAAATTAAGGGAGAATTTTCTTATAGATAATTTATTTGAAGAAAATGAGTTGAAATTGGCTTATAGCTATGAAGATAGGATTATAATAGGAAGTGCATGCCCTAAGGAAAATCCATGTATAATGAATAAGGAAAGTTTAGGAAGTGGCTTTACACTACAAAATAGGGAGATAGGGATTATTAATATTGGGGATTCAGGTTTAGTCATTGTAGATGGGCAGGCTATAGTATTAGATCATAAGGATGGCCTATATATAGGAAAAGGAAAAAAAGAAATAATATTTAAAAGCATGGATATTGTAAGTCCCCCTAAATTTTATATAAATAGTGCACCTGCCCATAAAACCTACCCCACTGTAAAAATAAGCTCATTAAGTGTTAAAGCTGAAACTCAAGGTAATCTGGAAGAATCAAACAAAAGGAAAATCTATAAATATATTTATCCTACTATGTGTCAAAGCTGCCAATTGGTAATGGGAATTACGGTACTTGAGCCTAATAACCTTTGGAATACAATGCCTTGTCATATTCATAGCAGAAGGACGGAAGTATATCTGTATTGTAATATGGATAAAGATCATATTGTATTTCATATAATGGGTGAACCTAGGGAAACAAAACACATTGTTGTAAAAAATGAGCAGGCTGTTATTTCACCTAGCTGGTCTATTCACAGTGCAGTAGGTACTAAAAGATATGATATAATTTGGTCAATGATAGGGGAAAATCAGGACTTTAATGACATAGAACCTATTAAAAGAACTGATTTACTATAAACACCTTTATAAATAGGACATGGCCAACCTCATTTAAAGGTGTTATATAGAAAAGAGTCAGATTGAAAGTCTGGCTCATTTTATTTTTCCTAATATTATAATATAATGTATATAATAAGCATAAATAGCTTAATTTTGACACATAGGAGGTAAACTTATGGATTTTAATCTTTTAAACTATAAATACCCGTCCCAAAGGATGGTAACCATAGGCAATAGAGGTATGGTGGCAACCAGCCAATACCTGGCTGCCAATGCAGGCCTTGATATTATAAAAAAGGGAGGCAATGCCATAGATGCTGCCATAGCAACNGCAGCCTGNCTNACAGTACTGGAGCCTACTTCCAATGGTATTGGAGGAGACGCCTTTGCCCTGGTATGGTATGAGGACAAGCTTTATGGCTTAAACTCCAGTGGATTTGCACCAGAAAACCTATCCCTGGAAAGATTGGAGCAGGATGGCATAAAGGAAATCCCTAAATATGGCTGGGTTCCTGTAACTGTGCCGGGGGTTCCAAAGGCCTGGGCTCAATTATCTAAAAGATTTGGCAAGCTTCCACTAAAGGAGGTACTTAAGCCAGCCATAGACTATGCCATAAATGGATTTGCAGTATCACCAACGGTGGCTTTTTATTGGGAAAGGGCCTATGAAACATATAAAAAGGAATTAAAAGGGGAAGAATTTAAGTACTGGTTTGAAACCTTTACAAGGGAGGGCAAAACTCCCAAGGCAGGAGATATATGGAGGCTGCCTGACCATGGAAGGACCTTAATGGAAATTGCTGAAACAGAGGCTGAATCCTTCTACAAAGGGGATTTGGCAGATAAAATAGATGCTTTTTCCAGGGCAACAGGTGGGTATATAAGAAAGAGAGATTTAGAAGACTATGAAGCTAAATGGGTAGAACCTATATCTGTAAACTACAGAGGCTATGATATTTGGGAGATACCTCCAAATGGTCAGGGAATTGTTGCCTTACTAGCTCTAAATATACTAAAGGAATTTGAATTTACTACTAAAGAGGATCCACTAACCTATCACAGACAAATTGAAGCCATAAAACTTGCCTTTGCTGATGCTAAAGAATATGTAACAGAAGAGGAAAGGATGAAGGTAAAGGTTAAGGATCTTCTATCTGATACCTATGGCAAGGAAAGGGCTAAACTAATTGGTAAGGAAGCCATAATTCCTAGCTGCGGCAGACCAGACAGTGGAGGCACTGTATATTTGGCTACTGCTGATGGAGAAGGGAACATGGTATCCTTCATTCAAAGTAATTATATGGGCTTTGGTTCAGGCCTTGTAGTTCCTGGAACAGGCATAGCCCTTCACAATAGGGGCCATAATTTTACCATGGATCCTAAGCATGTAAATTGTGTTGAACCAAGAAAAAGACCCTACCATACTATAATACCAAGCTTCATAACAAAGGATAAGAAGGCAGTAGGTCCCTTTGGTGTAATGGGTGCCTTTATGCAGCCCCAGGGCCATGTTCAGGTAGCCATGAATCTTATAGACTTTAAATTAAATCCACAGGAAGCCTTAGATGCCCACAGATGGATGTGGGAAGAAGGAAAAAGGGTATATATAGAACCAGATTTTCCAAACTATATAGCAAAGGAACTGGAGGCAAGGGGACATGAAATACAGTCCCTTATAAGAAGGGGAGTTTTTGGAAGAGGACAGATTATTATTAAAGAAGGGGATGCCCTAATAGGAGGAACAGAAAAGAGGGCAGATAGTACTGTAGCTGCCTGGTAATTACTATTAATATTAAGGCTGGTGGTGTGTATGGAAAAAAATAGTGAAAAGGTGACTATTTGGACTAGGCAGGATATCAGGAGCCTTGATGATTTGAAAAAGAATGGGGTTTTTAGAACCAAAAGGGAATATATAGAAGAACAGTATGGAGACATTGCAGAGCACTATATTAAACTTTATAGATGGTTTACGGAGGTTGCAAGTAAAAGGGTACCCAAGCCTGATGGTGTTGAATTTCCAATCTGGTGTTCCATTAGCTATGACAGCATGCTGAGGCCAACAATAGATACAGTTTGCTACGAATTGGAAGTAGACAGATCACAGGTTATATACTTCGATGGAGGTAAATGGGATTATGTACTAAATCACCGCTATCTTCCAAAGGATAAGNAGGATGACAGGAAGTACCTGGAGGAAATGAGGAGAAAGGGCTTCAATGAAATAGACATATATTCCTTTATTGAAGGCAAATATTCATATTTATATCCTTTGGAAAAGAAAAGGGTAATGGATAGTTGGATGAGAATATTTGAGATAGAAAATTGGAATATATACACCGTACAGGCTAATATATGGGAAATAAGGCCAGAGATGATCAAGAATATAATGCACTATGATAAATAATAGGTATCAAGGTGGAGGCTATGTAGTTCTGAAAGCCTTAATTATAGATAAGAAGGCTACATAGACCACTCCACCTATTCCTAAACTTAAGAAGAATTTAGCAGAATCCTTAATAATTAGCCCCTTTAAAATATAGGGACTATAATGGGCAGCAGCCAGCATAATAGAGCTGGCTAATATAGGCTTTAATAGTATATCCTTAAAATCTACCTTTAATTTTACCTTTCTTCCTATGGTTATATTATCCAGTATAAAAATTACTATACCGGATAAAAAGAAACCAAGGAAAAAGCCATTAATTCCAAACCTTGGATTGCCAATTAAAGCATAAATACAGCCCACCTGTACTCCCAGCCCAATTAGCCTATTTCTTGTGGCAGCTATTTGCTTGTTTAAACCATTAAGTATTCCGGAAAAGGTATGCTCCAGGGACATAAATATGGTTCCAAAGGACATGGCTCTTATAAAATGCCTACTTCCATATCCTCATATATAAAATATCCTAAGTCATAAGCATACAAAAAGTATATTGCTGTTAAGGGTATGGCTGCCAGCAAGGTCATTTTTAAAGAAAAATTAATATCCCTTTTTACCTTATCATATCTTTTTAAAGCCATATTTTCAGATAGATTTGGAACTAGATTGATAACAATGGCTCCCGTTACTATAAAGGGAAAGGCAATTAAAGGCATGGCCATTCCGGATATCCTACCTAGGGTGGAAACTGCCTGGCTATTGGAATAACCTATTTCCATCAGTTTTCTTGGAATAAATATGGAGTTGGCAAATCTTAATATGACACTGATTAAATCTGCTATGGCTATGGGAGCAGAGATGGAAAAAATATTCTTAAGTATGTAGGAAGCACTTTTTCTCTGGTAGGGGAAATAATCCATGCCCTTATTAGTTTTTCTTAAATTTGATGTAAGCCATATTAAATCAAATATTTCTCCAATGGAAATACCGCATATGGCAATTAAGGCACCCTTAATAGGGGTTATTGGGTAGGCCAGGGTAAGCATTATAAACACAATTATAAGCTGGGCTATATGTTCTATTATTTGAGAAATATTGGGAACCATTATAGTCTGTAATCCATAATAATATCCCCTTAGGGTAATGGTTAAAGGCAGCAAAATAACAGCAGGAATAAGGAAATATATAGGTGCAATCAATACTTCATTTTTATATACATGAATGGCAATATTGTGACCAAATAGTCCTATGATGGTGCTAAAGCTAATTCCAAAGGATAGGGCTAATAGTATGGATACTATCAGTATTTTTCTAATGGCATAAAAATTTTTATTTGACTTATATTCTGCAACCAGCTTAGAAATAGCCGTTGGTATGCCAGCACTGGAAATGACAATGAAAATCATCATAACAGATCTGGCCATATGGGCCAGTCCCAATCCTTCTGCACCAATATATTTCGACAGCATAACGTCGTAGACAAAATCTACAGCCCTTACTATGAAGTTAATTAGAATCATAAGCATAGAGCCATAAACAAAAGTATTTGCCCTCAAAAAATCACCCCATAGAATTGGATATATTAATCTATATGTTAAATAGGGTGATTTTATTTTTAATTTTATATTTTATTGTACTTCTTTAATATTCCTTCCAGCATCCTGGCATGTCTGCCTTCATCCTTGGCAAATATATTGAAATAATCCCTGGCAGAGTCTATGCCCAGTTCCCTAGCCTTGTCAGAGGCTGCTTTTTTGTTTTCATTGGAAAATATTTCTCCTTCCAGCATCATCTTAATATTTTCAAATATATCCTCCTGGATCATTCCATTTAATTCAGCAAATACTGCTGCATGTTCAACCTCTTCCCAGGCAATGGTTTTTAGTACCTCAGCTATTTCAGCATAGCCTTGCCTTTGGGCTTGTCTTGCCATGGCTAGATATATTCCAGCTTCCCTAATTTCACCATTAAAATTTTGCTTTACCGCCCTCTCCAATTCAGTGCCTTTAGTTTCNCCTATTCTGTCNTCTATAGTTAGNTTTAATTTATCCATTAATACCCCTCCCTATTATTTAATTTGCCATGTATTCATTAAAAATCTTAAATACTCTTTGGGATATAGCCTTATTTTTATCTTCCAGGTCCTTAAAGTAAATTAAGGTACTACCCTTATAATCTAAATAATCACCTAATAATGCAATTTCTAAAGCAGACCTGATAATATTGATTATACAGTCTTCATCATGATATAGCTGGCAGTTTTTACATTCATGTAGTATAAAAGCTATAGCATCTACCAGCTTGTCCTCATCATAGAGTTTGGTATCTTCATAGGGTATACCTTCCAATCCATTATCCAGATATTCATCCTTGTTTCTGAAGGCAGTTAATAATGACTGTTCACAGTACCCAATTAAACAGGATTCCTTACTGCATGTCCCGCAATAGTCCTCAGAAAGACAGCATTTTCCTACCTTTTCAATTAATCCATTAAAATCTAGATTTTTGTTTAACAAAAAATTCCCCCCTTTATTAAAATATTTGTTATTTATATTATAAAAATTAAATGCCTCCATATATTATTGATTTAACTTTTCAGTTACAAAATCTGTCTCCAGGAAAAAAGCCTGCCTTTTATCCTCTTCCTTTATATCCTCAAAGCTTAATTCATAAACCATTGGATTGGTATCAGTTCTAACTGTAAGAAGCTTATGCTTTGAATCGTAAAGGCAAATATATCTGGTGTAGGTATTGTAATTAAACTTTTTATTCCTAATAAATCCATTAGGCAAAGCCATTGCAGACAGAATATTATAGGAGTAGGCAAGGGCTTCCCTATAGTTGTTAGGCTTAACATGCATTTTAGTTAAATAAAAGGCCTTAATAAATCTGGATGTAGGGTCATAGCCTCCTGGTAAGTTTTTTACAGAATTAAAATCTTCAAGCCTATCCGGATCCAAGAGCTTCTTAAGCCTTCTGATATGGGACTTAAAACCTGGTGAATTAGTCATTACATTATAAGGATTTTCATAGCAGATTAGTTTCTTATTTTCAGGTTCAATAATTACACATCTTTTGCTGGAATCGGCAAACATAAAGTGGAAATCTGGTGCTATAACACTTTCACCCTTATAATTTTTTGTAGCCATATGAATATTGGGCAGGTCCTCAACCAACTCTTCCACAGACCTATAATTTCCAAGGGCATAGGTAAAATAATCCAAACTGGAAATATTAAGCTTTCCTTCCCTTACCTCACTGTCATAAAGGTTAAAGCCTGAAAAGGCATTGGTGATTCCTATCAGTCCATGTTCATTTACCCCATCCTTTAAGGGGTCCTTATTGTTAAAACATACACCCAGCATTTTATATTTTGAGTAGAGAGGATTTCCCATTAAATCATTACAGAAATTATAATTCCTTGGTAAATACAATACATTATAATTTAAAGGGACTTCATAGTCCATAGTCCTTCCTAGGACACAGCCATCATTATAATCCATTTTTATACCTGTGCACATAAAATTGCCTCCTGTAAAATTCTTTGCAAAGAACACAATTATAATTATATCATATATCTTACTCCAATTTATTCTTTAGCATTTTTAAGAATTTTATTTATCCATGCCAAAATAAAAAAACTAACAGGAAATAATCCTGTTAGTAAAATATTCTTGTAGCCCTGTCCAGTATATTGTTTAAATAGGCTAATAATATTCCATAATTGGTTATAGGTATATTTTGTTCCCTGCATATTTTAATTCTACTTTCAATTTCCTTTCTATTTACCATGCAGCCTCCACAATGTATAACAAGGCTGTATTTACTTAAGTCTTCAGTGAAATNATATCCAGTTTGGAAATGGAACTTAAATTTTTTTCCCGTCTTATTTTCAAGTAGCCTGGGAATTATTACTCTTCCAATATCAACATGGCTGGTATTATGGGTACAGTTTTCTGCTATTAGTATATTAGCTCCTTCTGCTAAGCTTGCTATGGCATTTGCACCCCTTATGAATTCATCCAGTTCTCCTTTCTGCCTTGCAAACAGTATGGAAAAGGATGTTAGATTAATGTGTTCTGGAACTATTTTGTCTACCTTTTTGAATATTTTGGAATCAGTAATCACCAAATCTATATGCCCACTATCCTTTATGGCTGCACCAAGTTCTTCATCCCTTACTACATAACACATAATCCCATGGTCCAGACAATCCCTTAAAACCTGTACCTGAGGCAGTATAAGCCTTCCCTTTGGAGCTTCTTCATCAATGGAGACTACAAGCATAACCTTACCATTGTAAGGCACCAAATCTCCCACCAGGGGCAGGCCTTCCTCCTTTATATGTTCTATCTTTTTTATGAGTACATCTTTAAGCACCTCTATGTTGGTCTTTTTTAGAGAGGATACAAAGACTGCCTCCTGGTACCTATCCTTAACTTCCTTTATATAGCCATTACTTACCCTGTCAATTTTATTAAAGACCAGTATATAGGGTGTATTGTATTTTTTAAATATATTTTTCATATTCATCAATGCTTCTTCATCAATGTCCTCTATATCCATTACATATATGGCAAGGTGGGTTCTCCTGGTTACTTCTAAGCTCCTGTTGACCCTTAAGGCTCCAAGAACCCCTTCATCGTCAATGCCTGCTGTATCTATAAAGAGGACAGGGCCTGCAGGGTGAAGCTCCATGGCCTTTTTAACCGGATCTGTAGTAGTGCCTGGTATACTGCTTACAATTGAAATATCCTGATCAGCCAGGGCATTTAAAAGTGAAGATTTACCAGCATTTCTTTTTCCAAATATGGATATGGTTATTCTATTTGCATTTGGACTTTTATTCATATATCCACCCCTAGAAATATAGGTCCCTTTGTCCTGCTTCAATTAATCTTAATTTTTCTTCAACCAGGGATCTTCTTTTAGGATTTAGTCTTTCTAATTTTTCAAGCTCCTTTTCAATAACCATATTGCCATATTTTTTAGTATCCTCTGTTGCATAGTCTATAAGATATTCCTTAAAGGTAAGAATTGCATTGGGTATGCAATAATTTTGAATAAGTCCTGGCTTTGCCATATCCATGAAGCTTTCACCAGTTCTTCCTGCCCTGTAGCAGGCTGTGCAAAATGATGTTATATATCCTTCCCTACTCAACTCATTTATTACACTATCAAGGGAGCGCATATCTCCAAGTTGAAACTGTTCTCTTTCAGGTATATAATCCTCCTCTTCATATCCNCCAATACCAATTCTGGAACCTGCATCAATTTGAGATACACCTAAAGGCAATACTTCTCTTCTAATATCTGCACTTTCTCTAGCAGTAACTATTAGTCCAGTGTATGGAACAGAAAGTCTAATTATGGCTACCAGCTTCTTGAAATCTTCATCTGAAACTAAATATTTTCCACCTTGAGGATACTGGGTGTTAATGGCAGGTTCCAGTCTAGGTACGGAAATAGTATGGGGTCCTACTCCAAATCTTTCCTCCAAATGTATTGCATGGTAAAGAAGACCCATAACCTCATATTTCCAGTCAAACAAGCCAAATAGCGCACCTATTCCCACATCATCTATTCCAGCCTCCATAGCCCTGTCAAGCCCATATAGCCTCCAGGCAAAATCGCTTTTTCTGTCTCCCTTTGGATGGAGTTTTTTATAGGTATCATGATGATATGTTTCCTGGAAGATCTGGAAGGTACCTATTCCTGCTTNTTTAAGCTTTTTGTAGTCCTCTACATCTAAGGGTGCAGCATTTATATTAACCCTTCTGATTTCCCCATTTCCATTCTTTGTGCTATAAACTATACGCATAGTTTCAGCTATGAAATCTCCATCATAATCAGGATGCTCACCATATACCAGTATCAATCTTTTGTGGCCTTTATTTATTAAAATCCTAACCTGCTCTATTAGTTCTTCCTTAGTCAATGTTTTTCTGACTATTGCAGTGTTATCCCTTCTAAAGCCGCAATATACACAGTTGTTTATACACTTATTTCCTATATAAAGTGGTGCAAAGAACACAATCCTGTTTCCGTATATTTCTTCCTTCAATCTTCTTGCTGCAGCAAATATTTCCTCTATTAAATCCTGGTCTTCCACCTGCAAGGAGCTTGGCAGTCTCTATTGGTTCCAGGCGTTTTTTACTTAAGGACTTTGATATAATACTTCTTATTTCATCTCTCTTTGCCTTTTTGCCTTCTTCCAAGAGGCCAAAAATCTCCTCATCATTGATGAAATCTTCCTTATACATACTTAATCCCCCCATTAAAGTCAATATAGTCTCCCCTCCCCATATCCACATAGAAGTTTACCTTTTTTGCTCTTTCTTCAATTTTCTTCAACTGGTGAATATCTGTAATCTCCTTATTTTTATATATTTCATATTTTTTTCTTGCCTCAGGAGGGGAAAGGTTAAGCATAACTACATTTGCACCTGCCAATATTCCCTTTTCCAAACCTTCACTTGATAAGGTGTTTAAGGCTGTAGTAGCTGGTATAAGGGCCTTGGGAAGTAGTAGTCTGGTTAGGGAGATCATTATTAAGGTTGTTTCTACAGAACCATTTTTGCATTTCCCCAGAGGAGTGTCAGGGTGTGAAATGAAAGGGCCAATTCCTATCATAGCCGGCTCCAGCCTTTTTAAAAAGAGCAAGTTGTCTGCAAGTGTTTCCTTGTTTTCTCCAGGCAATCCTACTATAAAGCCTGCTCCAACCTGATATCCTATTTTTTTAAGATTGTATAGGCATTCTATTCTGTTTTGTTGAGACATTCCTGGATGTAGTTTTTCATACATTTCTGCAGTAGCTGTTTCATGTCTTAAGAGGAACCTGTCTGCCCCTGCCATATAAAGCTTTTCATAGCTTTCCTTGCTTCTTTCACCTATGGACAAGGTTATTGCAACATCCTTATATCTATCTCTTATATCCTGAACTATCTTTACTAATATTTCATCTGTATAGTATAGATCTTCTCCGCCCTGAAGGACGAAGGTCTTGTATCCCAGCCTGTCTCCTTCCTCTAAGGCTGAAAATATTTCTTCTTCAGACAATCTATACCTTTCAACTTTTTTGTTATCCCTTCTCAGTCCACAGTATTTACAGTTGTTTTTACAGTAGTTGGTAAATTCCAGTAAGCCTCTGATATATATTTTGTTTCCATAGGTTTTTATGGTAGTATTGTAGGCCAGTTCATGCAGTTTTTCTTTGTCCTTTTCTCCTAGATTGTCCAGTAAGTATATAAGTTCTTCCCTTGTGAGATGGTTTTCATTATATAGTTTATTTAATAATCCCTTCATATATCTACTTCCTTTTTGGATATNGAAGTCTTAACTATACAGTTGTCTAAATTNCCTANTTTACCTGTAAAGCTGTTTATTTCATCCAGNGTACCTACTACTGTTATAGCTATGACAGATATATCTTCATCTTGAAAGGGTATTCCCATCCTTCCCCTAATCATGTGCCTATAATTTGCTACAATTTTGTTAAATTCATGTTGTACCTTATCAGGATTTTCAAGTATGGCACTTATAACAGCAATTCTTTTTTTCAAACAGACTCCTCCTCTCCAATAAAAAACTTCCCTTGAAAGGAAGTTAGGCATAACAAATGCTAATCCCTTTCAATTTAGAGAAAACTCTAATATTGGCAGGCATTAGTCACCATATAAACCAGATNAATTAAGGCAACCCTCAATTAATCTGGATATATATTTAACAATATNCTTTCNAGAATATTCTAACAATTTATTGCAGATATGTCAATAAGTTCACAAAAAATATTCCATAAAATGGATAAAACTTATAATAATTCTTTCTTTAATAGAAGGTATGCCTGTAATGCTGTTTGTAATAGGGTTGAGTATTGTATCGGAGTTGCCACCATAGCTTTTGTGCCCTTGTATTGAANTGGAGAAAAAGATATAATGAACAATNCACAGTTATTANATAGAAAGGTTAAAGAATAGTAATAGGTTTAAGCTTAATAGAAAGGGGATAAAATGATTGAAATTCGTGGGAAGTATAANAGGGCTAAGGTTTTTACAGACAATATAGACAGTGGTGCCATTGAGCAAATAACTGAATTNTGTAATCAGGAATTTGNAAAGGACAGCATTATCAGGATTATGCCAGATGTTCATACTGGTATAGGNTGTACCATTGGTACTACTATGACCATAACAGATAAGGTTGTGCCTAATTTAGTTGGAGTAGATATAGGCTGTGGCATGGAAACTGTAAAGTTAAAGGACAGATCCATTGACTTGGAAAGATTAGACAGGATTATACATGAATACATCCCAGCCGGATTTAATATTAGGAAAAAAGAACATGAATATGTTAGGTATATAGATTTTGAAAATTTGGCCTGCAAGGCTTACGTTGACCTCAAAAGGGCAAGGCTTAGCATAGGAACCTTAGGTGGTGGCAATCATTTTATCGAAGTTAATAGGGATGAAGAAGGAGCCTTGTATCTGGTAGTCCATTCTGGCAGCAGGCATTTAGGAAAGGAAGCTGCTGAGTATTATCAGGAACTGGGGTACAGGGAGCTTGTAAAAAAGCAGGGTTCAGGCAAGGTAAAGAAGCATTTAGCCTATGTGGAAGGAAAAAACTTTGAAAACTACCTGAATGATATGAAGATAATTCAAAAATTTGCTGAATACAATCGTAAGGCTATGGTAGATTTAATTATAGAGAAAATGGGACTTGAAAAGGAAGAACAATTTACTACCATACACAATTATATTGATCTAGATAATATGATTTTAAGAAAGGGAGCCATTTCCGCCAGAAAGGGGGAAAAAGTATTAATTCCAATTAATATGAGGGATGGAAGCCTCATATGTATAGGTAAGGGGAATAAGGATTGGAATTATTCAGCCCCCCATGGTGCAGGAAGAATTATGAGCAGAAGGCAGGCTAAGAAAAATATAACTTTGGAAGAGTTCAAAAAATCCATGGAAGGCATATATACTACAACAGTAAACAAACATACCCTGGATGAGGCTGCCTTTGTATATAAGCCTATGGATGAGATTATTAACAATATTCAAGATACTGTTGAAATAATCCATATTATAAAACCAATTTATAATTTCAAGGGAAGCTAGCAAAATAATATTATAATAAATTGTGAACATTTTTTATACATCTGCATAGTATACAAATAGGGGTATTATTTACCTGTGGGGCTAGTACTTAGTTTCACAGGTTTACTTGTTTTCAGGTTCAAAAGGGGGAGTTAAATGGACAATAATTTTAAAAAGGTCAGTAGGGTGTTATGGATCATATTATTTGCCAATTTAGCTGTGGCAACTGTAAAGATTTTAATAGGAAATCTTGTAAAAAGTGCCAGTATTACAGCAGATGGATTCCATTCCTTAACAGATGGTGCTTCCAATATTGTAGGCCTAATAGGTATTAGTATTGCTTCTAAGCCAGTAGATGAATGCCATCCCTATGGCCATAGAAAATTTGAAACCTTGGCTGGCTTGTTTATTGCTGCAATGCTTTTTATCATAGGAGCAAATATAGTTATAGAAGGCATAGACAGGATAATAAATCCTGTACTACCAGACATAAGTTTTGAAAGCATAATAATGCTTATTGGAACTATACTTATCAATATTGTCATATGCACCTATGAATATAATATGGGGAAAAAACTTAAAAGTCAGATCCTCATCTCTGATTCAATGCATACCAGAAGTGATTTGTTTATATCCTTAGGTGTTCTTTTAACTATTGTAAGCATAAAGTTAGGGCTGCCACATATAGTTGATCTAATAGCTTCCTTTGTTGTATCGGCCTTTATATTCCATTCTGCATATGAAATATTTAAATACAATAAAGATATACTGGTAGATAGGTCAGTCGTTGACGTAGATAAGGTAAGGGATATTGCACTAAGCTTTGAGCAAGTTAAGGGTATAGATAATATAAGAAGCAGAGGAAGTGAAGAAGATGTTTACATAGATATGCATATTATGATGGAATCCAGTTTAAGTGTAGAAAAATCCCATGAGCTAATTCACAGAATTGAAGAAAGGATAAGGGAAGATATAAATAAAAATGTTCAATTGTTTACCCATATAGAACCTTATAAGCCAATTGATAGATAATGCCCCCTACATTTGTGACTTTGGTCATGGGTAAGGGCAAATGTATACGTTATTATATTAAAATAATTTTATAATTAATAAAGGTAATAAATATGAGGTCATATTTATTACTTTTTTCTTTTTTGAGTACTGTGTGAACTACTAGACAATTGAATTACCGAGGATTTCCCCTATATTTTCCTAAAGGATTTAACTCTTTTAATCATGTTCCTGATTTCTATCCTAAATATTTTGGTATAAATGACCGATATATTTAAAGATAAAAAAGATAAAAAAATGTCGAAAAATTCAACCTTTATCTTGACATGTAATTAAGGAAACGCTATCTTAAAAGATAAGTGCCGCTATAAAGAAGGCCATTCCACAATACGGAACTGCTTAAAATAAAAGGTTTGAATAATTTTCTAAAAAAGATTATAATTACGAGGTTATAGTAGGCATGGCCAGATTAAAAATTTTTTAAGTGGAATCTTAAGTAGATTAATTAATTATGGCAGTGTTTTCATTACAATTGTTAACCTATCATTCTGTATAGAAAATATTCAAATAGGAGGAATTTTTAATGTTAAAAAAAGCATTAAACCAGCTGGATAAACATTTGGAAGAATATCTGATGGCCTTATTATTGATAGTGTTAACTGTAATAATGCTGGTACAAGTTGTAATGCGCTATGTTTTCAATTCAGCCTTGTCTTGGCCTGAAGAAGTTTGTAGGCATATTTTTATTTATATTACATTCTTATCCATTGGGTACTGCGTACAGAGACAATCAATGTTGAGGCTAGATCTTATTGTAAAGCTTATTCCTAAAAAAGTGGGGGATGTATTGGAATTTATCATTTGGGCAATTTGTCTTGCTTTTTTTGGATATATGTTGATTTATTCAATTGAGTTAGTCAAACTTACCATAGCAACTAATAGGACAACTCCTAACCTTGGAATTCCTTATTATATTATATATATTTCGACTGTTATCGGATTTGCCCTTGGGGTCATAAGAAATGTTCAGTTTTTGTACAAGTTCATACGCAAAAGGGGAGATAAAATATGATATGGATAATGATTATATTTATTGGATTAATGATATTAGGCTTCCCCATAGCAATAGCAATGGGATTGGGGGCATTGGTTCCTCAGTTCATGGGTGAAGGAGCAGTTGCTGATGCAATTTACAATATTCGTACTATGGTTGTGGGGATAGATTCAACACCTATATTGGCCATACCACTTTTTATACTATCAGGTACAATAATGGCCAGAGGTGGAATCTCAAGAAAACTTTTTGATGTTTTTGCCTATTTTATAGGTGACAGGACAGCAGGTTTGCCCTGTGCAGTTGTTATGACATGTTTATTTTATGGAGCAATATCAGGTTCTGGACCTGCAACTGCTGCAGCAGTAGGTGGAATGACTATACCACTACTGGTTTCCCTTGGCTATGATAAAACTTTTATTTCAGCTTTAGTTGCTGTATCTGGAGGGCTTGGTCTGATTATTCCACCAAGTATATCATTTATTAATTATGGACTTGTAACAGGAACATCTGTAACAGCATTATTTAGTGCAGGCATATTACCCGGTATACTTATCGGGATATGCATTATGGTATATACATATTTCCATTTTAAAAAACATGGTGAGGACAAGGAAAAAATATTGGCCAATTATGAAGAAATGAAATCTAAAGGCTTTGCAGGTGTTTTTCGAGAAGGTATTTGGGCATTATTATCCCCTGTTATAATTCTAGGTAGTATTTACAGTGGTATATGTACACCAACGGAGGCAGCAGCAATTTCAGTTTTATATGCACTCCTGGTATCCATATATGCTTATAAAATGATTGAATGGAAAGATATTTGGCCTATATTGTTAGAATCTGTGAAAGCAACAGCACCCCTTTGTTTGCTTATTGCAATGTCAAATGTACTGGGACGCTTACTAACATTAGCCAATGCTCCACAACAACTTGCTGTTTTCATTCAAAATCTGCTTCCAGGAAAGGTTGCATTTTTAATAGTATTAAATGTTACATTACTGATACTTGGAATGTTTATAGATGGGGCACCGGCTATACTTATACTTTCACCGCTGTTGATGCCTATAGCACAAGAATATGGTATAGATCCGGTTCACCTTGGTGTTATAATTGTTGTAAACATGACTATTGGACTAGCCTCACCACCATTTGGTCTAAATCTGTTTGTGACAAGTTCTATGTCACAGATTGAAGTTCTTGAAATTGG
>JGI24713J26584_10001193_pt1 | contig 19157 bp, 18 predicted proteins | sample BioPla4DNA1_FD_26584 | JGI IMG/M metagenome (IMG submission 26584) | reverse complement strand
AACCCTAGGTTGACAGTAATGCTAGATGATGAAGAGAAGAACGTTATTATTAAGGAAGTTCAAAAAGATCCTATAAAAGGCAATGTTCTTCATGTAGACCTTCAGGCAATAGCAGCTGATGAAGTAATAAGAACTACCATACCAGTTATTTTTGAAGGCAGGGAAGAAGTAGAAAACCGTCAACTGCTTTTGGAAATATATTTGTCCGAAGTTGAGATTTCCGGACCAGCTAATATAATCCCCGGTTCAATTACCATGGATGTAAAGGGCAAAGAAGCAGGAGATACTTTGACTGTAGGAGATATAGAATTTGATTCACGTATTACACCTATAACGCCGTTGGACGAAGTGCTGGCCGTAATTACAGTGCCTAAGGTGGGAGCTGTAAGTGATGAAGAAGAGACTGCTGATGAGGATTTAAGCACTGATACTGGAGCATCTTAAGAATAGATAAAATAAAAAGCACCTCTGGACACTTTTTTGTGCTCTAGAGGTGGCTTTCTAATTAATAATGTATAATATGGCTGAAATTAGAATTATGCATCCTAAAATGCTAAAAAGGGTTATAACACTTTGCTTTTCCTTACTATTAAGTTTAAACTCATTGGGTGGTGTGAAAGGATCTTTTTTAGCGAATATCTTTTTTAGCCCATTTAGCAAGCTCATGTCCAAGATGCTCCTTTTATAAATGCTATTCATATTATTACTTTATACAAGGATATTATACATATACATGCAAAAAATGACAATAGTAGTCAGGTACTATTTTGCGCAAGATCCCAAAACCAAGCTGGTTTGATAGGAATTGATTTTATAAATGGAAGACTAGGAATATATTATTAGATTGATTTTAAGAGGCTAGTATGGTATTATACTTTTGATATTAATGTAAATTAATATCAATTTAGCTACCTAATTACTGATAAATTCCAATGGATTGTAACGCTGTTTCGGCGCGTTATAGTCTAGAGGATGTCAAAGACCTTGAAAACAACACGGTCAAAAAGGCCGTGATGGGGTATGTTATGCTTATTTTTAGCTTTTAGATGCTACTGGATTCTTTATTTATAATACAATGGTATTATACTCCACAACAAAAGTCTATAGGCTAAAAATCACTTTTAGCGCTATAGCAAACTTGAGCGGCTTTAACTAAAGAAGAGATNGCCGTGATTGATGGAGGTTAAGATTATGGAAGTAACAAAGAGAAAACTGCGTTTTATTCTAATAGATTTGCTATTTATTAATTTATCCTTAGTATTAGGATTTNTAGTTAGATTTGAGGGAATTATACCCCAGAGATATTTAAAAAATTTATGGGCAATGTGCATAATTGCGTCAGCTATAGGTATAGGTTTCTTTTATATTTTTCAGTTGTACAACAATCTATGGAAGTATGCTAGCCTGAGTGAAATGTTTATGATCGGCTTTGCCTGTTTAGGGGCATGTGGNATGACCTACTTGAGNTTTAGATATCTGGANTANANAGTNCCTNTTAGTGTNTACATGCTGTATGGATTTATGATTGTTGGCTTCACTGGCCTAAATAGAATCATATATAGAGTATTTAGGAGATATCCAACTATATTATCTCGTCTACTAACAAGGGATTATCGCAGGGTCATGGTGGTAGGAGCAGGGGAAGCTGGAGCCATGGTTATAAAGGAGCTTCAAGCCCATCCTGAGATCAAAATGAAGCCTGTAGTAGTAGTGGATGATGATATTGCTAAGCACAAATCCAGAATTAAAGGCGTACGTATTTTAGGAGATCGAAAAGCTATACCAGCATTGGCAAGGGAGATGAAGATTGATGAAATTATTATCGCCATGCCATCGGCTCCCAAAAACGAGATAAGGAAGATACTAGATATATGTAAAACAACAAGATGTAAATTAAAAACTCTTCCAGGTGTTTATGAGTTAATAGATGGAAAAGTTACAATTAACAGTATTAGAGATGTTGAGATTGAGGACTTGTTGGGCAGGGAGCCCATCAAAGTTGATTTAGATAAGATAGCAGGATATTTGCATGACGAAGTTGTGCTGGTAACAGGTGGAGGAGGCTCCATAGGATCTGAATTATGTAGACAGATTGCCCAACAAAAGCCTAAAAAACTTCTAATTTTAGATATATATGAAAATGGTGCATATGAGCTTCAACAAGAGCTACTAAGAAAGCATCCGGATCTGGATCAAGAAGTGATAATAGCTTCTGTTCGAGAAAGATCTAGGATGGAATTTATATTTGATAAATATAGGCCTGGAGTAGTGTTCCATGCAGCTGCACATAAGCATGTACCCCTTATGGAAAAGAATCCAACAGAGGCAGTAAAAAATAATGTTTTTGGAACATTAAATACCGCTGAATGTGCAGATAAGTANGGTACCAAGCGCTTTGTATTGATATCTACGGACAAAGCTGTTAACCCCACCAATATNATGGGGGCTACCAAGCGTATTGCAGAAATGATTATTCAAGCTATGGATAAGCATAGCAAGACGGAGTTTGTAGCAGTACGATTTGGTAACGTTTTAGGCAGTAATGGTAGTGTTATACCCCTATTTAAAAAGCAGATTGAGCAAGGAGGACCAGTTACAGTCACTCATCCAGAAATCACTCGCTTCTTTATGACCATACCGGAAGCTGTGCAATTGGTTATCCAAGCAGGGGCTATGGCAAAGGGTGGAGAAATATTTATTTTGGATATGGGTGAGCCTGTAATGATTGTTGACTTAGCCAGGGATTTAATTAGGCTTTCTGGTCTTGAACCTGATGTGGATATAGAGATTAAGTTTACAGGATTGCGTCCAGGTGAAAAGTTATATGAAGAATTGCTTTTAGAAGAAGAAGGCTTAACTGCTACCTATCATGAGAAAATTTATATTGGAAAACCTATATCTATTAATTTAGATGAGCTTAAAAAAGAGCTAGAGACGTTAAGATTTATCACAATAGGCAGCAGTAGTGAGAGTGTGATTAGGTTTGTGAAACAGCTAGTACCAAGCTATAGAAGTGCTATATAGATAGGATAATGGACAAGGATGCCTATGGCATCCTTGTATTATTAGGTGATTCTAATGGATTTCGGAGGTAAATAATTCTTATGTACAAAAAGTTCGTTGATAGATTGTTGGGAAATACCTTATATTTTAAAGTCTTGTGGGCTATATTGGTGTTATTAAAAATGAATCCCATTATAAGCCGCATGACAAGTCCTCTATTTATTTTTTTAATTATCTATGGCTCACTAATAATATTCTATGATATTTTTGGTGATGTAAAAACATTACAGAATAAATATTCTATTTTTCTCTTGATGTTCTTGGTTTTTATAGGTATTTCTACTATTATTAATTATAAAAATGGTCTTATAGATAATATTAAATATTTCATAAGCATTGCAATTCAGTTTATTGTTATTGGAAGAATAGATATTAATCGTTCAAGAGACGATATAGCTAAAGAAATGGGACTTATTAACAAGATAATTATTACAGGAGTTACTCTTGCATCATTAATATCTTTAGGGTTGATATTATTTGGACTTAATGGTTCATATGAAGTAGCATCAGATAGCTCAAGCACGGGCAAATTATTATATTATTACGGCGTGGCTTATGGTGGAAGATTAGTAGGAATTTACTCAAATCCTAATCGTTTAGGGGCATTCGTTACCATTAGCATAATTTGTTCTATTATAAATTTAGGATTATTTAAAAATAGATTATACATGAAAGTTATATATCTTTTTAGTATAATTATAAACTTTATATGCCTTATCCTCAGCGGTTCTAGGAATTCCATTCTAGCTTTGCATTTATGTGCTTTTATTACAGTATTTTTGTTATTGGTATATAAAAATAAGAACGTTAGAGATAATTTTAGAAAGTATCTGAAAATAGTAGTAGCTTCAAGTATATGTATATTAATGTTATATAGCTCTGTTGTCGCAGTAAGGAAAGTATTAACCAACGTTTTAGAAAACATAGAGAGACCCCAAGGAGAATCTCAAGTAGTTCTAAACTTGGATAGAACAATAAAAATAGATAAATCAAATATTGAAAAAGTGTCAAGCGGAAGATTAACCATTTGGCAAGCTGGTTTGAACACAGCTAAATTGAATCCTGTATTTGGGGTGGGAGGAGCTAAATTAGATGAAATTGTAATAAATAACTGGAATGGTAATAGGATACCTTCAGGAATTGAGAAAGGTGGCTTACACAATATATATCTAGAAACCTTAGTTTCATATGGATTGCCTACCTTTTTGATATTAATTTGTTTCCTTATAATTCTTGCCATAGATTTTATAAAGAATATATTTACTATTTTGCATGAAGATCAATATCAATATTTTTTGGGACTATATATTATTGCCATGATTGGTCTTATTGCTTCGAACAATTTGTTTGAATCTATGATATTATATTTCACAAATTTAGCAAGTTTTGTTTTTGTGTTGTATATGGGTTATGCCATGTACTTTACTCAGTGGGATTCATCGAATAAAGGAGACAATATGCTTTATCGAATTTGGAAAAATTGGATTCGTCAATTAAGACTTATTTTGCGGAGCGAGGTGTGAGAAAAGAAATTCCCCATATTTGAATAGTTTTCGAAAGATTATATATGAAAACTACGCAATGACACCAGGAGGTTTTTATTATGATAGATTTGCATAAACAACAACTTGTAAATTCAGGAGTAGGTAATCAAAATAGGTACCTAAGCATATATAACCGTTATCTTAAACGTATAATAGGGTTAATTTTGGCTACTATTCTAATAATACCTTTATTGCCCGTTTATTTGATTATTGCTGTGCTTATTGTGTGTGATTCTGGATTTCCTGTATTTTATAAGGCTGAAAGAGGAGGTTATCTTGGTAAGCCATTTAAAATTTATAAATTCCGTACTATGGTAAAAAATGCCGATAAAATAGGCGGAGGAACAACAGCACTAAACGATAAACGTATTACTAGAGTAGGAAGAGTATTGAGAAAGACTAAACTAGATGAAATACCGCAGCTTATCAATATTATTAAAGGCGATATGAGTTTTATCGGCCCGAGACCAGAGCTGCTGAAATATACTAGTTTGTATAAAGGCGAAGAACAAAAAATACTAATGGTAAGACCAGGAATAACAGATTTTAGCTCTATTGAATTTATATCATTAGATGAGATCGTAGGAGCTGATAATCCTGATGAGATGTATGAAAAATATGTTCTGCCTAGAAAAAATCAGTTGCGTATAAAATATGCAGACTCAGTATCATTCCGAACAGACATTTATTTGTTCTTTAAGACGATAAGTGCTATAATAGAAAAGTTGATAAATTTGATAAAAGCACGTGGTAAAAAAATGGAGGATAAGCCATGGAATATACAAGGCTAGGTAATTCAGAACTAGAAGTTTCTAGAATATGTATGGGTGGATGCCCCATGGGAGGATATGGATGGGGCAAGGTTATAAAAAGTGATTTAAAAAAAGCAGTACACAAAGCCATAGATTATGGCATAAACTTTTTTGATACTGCCGACACTTATGGTTTAGGAGAATCTGAAAGACTATTAGGAGATGCTATAAAAAATAAAAGAGATGAAGTAATAGTCGCTACAAAGTTTGGTGTCCGTGTCATAAATGGACAAACAATATATGATAATAGTCCTGAATGGATTAATCAAGCAGTAGTAGCAAGTCTTAAACGACTTCAGACAGATTATATTGATTTATACCAAATACATTATAGAGATAATGTAACTCCTATGGAAGCAATTGTAGAGACATTAGAACGTTTAAAGGATAAAGGATATATTAGATATTATGGATTATCCAATGTTTATAAAAAGGACATGCCCGAATTAGAACCATTTAAGGATTATTTTATTTCTTTCCAAGATGAATACAGTCTAGCATGTCGAGAAAATGAAGAAGATATGATATATTTGTCAGAACATCTGGAGCTTACACCTATGACATGGGGAAGTTTGGGACAAGGAATTTTGTCTGGAAAGTACGATAAGAATTCTGTATTTGGACCAGATGACAGGCGATCTAGTGCAAGATATGTCAACTTTCATGGCAAGAAACTGGAAAAGAATTTGGAAATAGTAGAAGTAATGAGGCAAATTTCAAAGGAAATAAATAAGCCTATACCTGCCATAGCTATTCGTTGGATATTAGATTTTATGAAAAACTCAGTAGTTTTGGTAGGAATTAAAAATGAAGATCAGGTTATTTCTAATGCTCAGGCCGTAGGTTGGGAATTAGATCCCTCTGATATTCAAAAACTTGAAATTATATCAAGACCATAAATATTTCTGTAAACGATAGGAGCGCATAATATGAACAGTCTAGAGTTAGCTTGGAAAATTCGTAGACATGGGATAGAGATGACGCATATTTCAAAAGGTTCTCATATTGGTTCAATACTATCTGTTGCGGATATTATTGCGGTTTTGTATGCTGATATTCTCAATTACGATAATAGAAATCCTAAGCGTGAGGATCGAGATAGAGTTATATTAAGTAAAGGGCATGCTGGGGCTGCTATATATGCTGCTCTTGCTGAATGCGGTTTTTTTCCATTGGAGGAATTAAAAACCTATTATGCAAACGGAAGTAGATTGTCAGGTCATGTATCACATAAAGGTGTTCCTGGGATTGAGTTTTCCACAGGTTCCCTTGGACATGGACTAGCAGTAGGTGCAGGGATGGCATTAGCTGCGAAATTTGACAAAAAAACCCATAAAGTATATGTGATTATGGGAGATGGAGAATGTGATGAAGGCGCAGTTTGGGAAGCTGCTTTGTTTGCTAATCATTATAGATTAAACAACCTAATAGCTGTAATTGATCATAATAAAATGCAAAGCCTAGATTTTTGTGAAAATACTATAGAACTAGCTCCCTTTGCAGACAAGTGGAAATCATTTGGCTGGAATGTTATAGATATAGATGGTCATGATCACGATGAGTTATTGAGAGCTTACAAAACTGCTGTTGCCTCTGAGGACAAGCCTACTGTTGTAATAGCTAATACCATAAAAGGCAAGGGTGTTTCTTTTATGGAAAACAACATTTTGTGGCACTATAGAACACCACAGGGTGAAGAATATGATGCTGCAGTAGCTGAACTGGAGAGGATTAAGCCATGAGAGATACATTTGTAAAAACTATGATGGAAATAGCCAAGGACAACGAGGATATGTATTTAATTACAGGTGATTTAGGCTTTGGAGTTTTAAAACCTTATTGGGAAGCTTTTCCTGAGCGATTTATAAACGCAGGGATTGCTGAGCAGGCAATGACTGGTATTGCTGCAGGGTTAGCTTTGGAAGGGAAAATTGTCACAACCTATTCTATAGGTAACTTTCCAACTTTGAGATGCCTTGAACAAATCCGTAATGATTGTGCCTATCATGAAGTTAATGTAAAGATAGTATGCATAGGAGGGGGTTTTGTATACGGTGCATTAGGCATGAGTCATCATGCAACAGAAGATATTGCTATAATGAGATCTCTTCCTGATGTAGTCGTACTGACTCCCGGGGATTTGATGGAGGCCAAAGCAGCTACTAGGGCAATGTATGAATACCATGGTACCTGTTATTTGCGTTTAGGCAGAGGTGGAGAAAGACAAATTCATGATAAAGAACTTACTGATTTTAAAATTGGCAAAGCTATAAAAATTAAAGATGGTGAAAAAATTGCTATTTTATCTGCAGGTGGAATTTTAGACGAGGCAGCAGATAGCGTTGAAAAATTAAGAGAAATGGGTATTAACGCTGCTCAATATAGCTTTCCTACAGTAAAACCTATTGATACAGATACTATACAATCTATTGCAAAAGAATTTGAGTTAATAGTTACAGTGGAAGAACACAATATAGTTGGGGGCTTTGGAAGCGCCGTAGCTGAAGTTATTTCAGAGTTAGACGAAAAACGTGGCAAGCTTGTAAGAATAGGAATACCTGATGTATATTCTTCAATAGTAGGAGACCAGAAATACTTAAGAGAGGTTTATGGAGTGTCTTCTGATAAAATTGTTGAAAGAATATTAAAAGAGGTTAGCAGAAACTGAAGGGGCAATGAATAGGTATGGAAATGATAGATTCTTTGAAGGAAGTCCATCAGCAGCTATTATATATGCTGCTGGACTTTGACAGGGTATGTAAGGAAAATGATATTAAATATTCTTTGATGTGTGGAACCTTACTAGGAGCTGTTAGAGAAAAAGGATTTATTCCTTGGGACGATGATGTAGATTTAATCATGACACGTGATGAATATGAGAAATTTGCGGCTATTTATTATACCTGTGGGGCAGATGATTTAGTTTTAGATACCCAGGATACCTGGGTGCCTCGTATATTTAGGCGTGGAAAGAACAAGGATGGATTAAAAGAGCAGTGCTTCATTGATATTTTTATTTTAGATCCTATTTCCAATAATCCTATTTTGGCAGGACTTAAGATATTAGTATTAATGTTTTTGCAAGGGACTCTAAAGAAAAATGTAAAATATGAAAATTATGGTTTTATATACCGCATACTTTTGCGATTAACTGGATTTATAGGACGTTTCTTTAGTCACTCACGTAAACTTAGGTGGTATAATTATATTTCCCAAAAATTTTGTGTTGGTAAGAAACAGTCTTTTCATATGTCTAATGGTGCTTTTGACTTATTAAGTCAACGATGGCCCCAGGAATTATTTTCCACATTCGAAACTGCTGAATTTGAAGGGCATCATTTTATGATAACTACCCGTTATCATGAAGTTCTTATAAAACTTTATGGTGAAGATTATATGACACCACCGCCAGTAGAGCAGAGAGTGGCAACTCATTTGTCTTTTGAATAGGGGTGGATGACTATGATAATAAGCGTTATAGTACCTGTATATAACGCAGAAAAATGGTTAAGAGAGTGCATAGATAGTATTCTGACACAAACTTATTCTAATATTGAACTAGTGCTAATCAATGATGGTTCTACCGACAACAGTTTGGCTATTTGTCAAGAATATGCCCGTAAAGATGATCGAGTTATAGTATTAGATCAAGAAAATGCAGGACCTTCTGCTGCACGTAATAATGGAATTCGAAACTGCAATGGGGATTATTTATGTTTTGTCGATTCAGATGATTGGCTTGAACCTGATGCATGTGAGCAGTTGATTAAAGCCGTATATGATACAAATGCTGATATGGTGGTATATGGATATAATAGAGTGGAAAATGGTGTTAAAAAACTCGAAAACGTTAATGTGGATCCAGGATTGTATGAGACAAAAGAGGAATTAAAAGGACTAGCATTGAATTATATATATAGCCCAATTTCGAAAAAAGTTAAGGTGTTTAGTTGGCTTAGATTGATACGGAAAGATATTATGATAAATAATAACATATGGTTCAATGAGGATATATATCGTGGAGAAGATTATCTTCTTTTTGCACAGATACATCTTCATGTTTCTAAAGTCTATTCTATGACAGATAAAGCCCTTTATAATTACAGATATGTAGATGATTCAATAACAAATACTTATGTAAAGAATATGTGGGATATGGCTTTAAAAACCTATGAAATACTTAAATGTAGTGTTCATGGTAAAGGAAAGGATTACTATGAACGGGTTAATTGTATGTTAATCTATAGGGCTAGACTATCTATAAAAAACATAATGCAGTCCCAAATGGGCTTTCTTTATAAAATAAAGGAACTCAGAAAAATTGTTAGATCAACTCAGCTTCAAGCAGCATTAAATATGGAAAAAGATAATCCATTATTATATGAATTAAAGAATCACTGGCGTTTGATGAAATGCAAGAGTAGTTTACTTGTTTTTCTCAGATATTGGATAAGAAAAGAAAATTAGAATAAAGGAGTAGGCTGCGGGAAATGACAAATTCAGAACTACGAGAGCATCAATTAAGAGCATTAGAAGCACTAGATCAAATTAAAGATATTTGTGATAAACATGGGATTAAATTTTTTCTTTTAGCGGGGACTGTTTTAGGAGCTGTTCGTCATAAAGGTTTTATTCCTTGGGATGATGATATAGATTTAGGGATGCTGCCTGATGATCTTGAAAAGTTTAATAAGGTGATGGAGGAATCATCTCCTGAAGGTTTTACATGGCAGACTCCGGAAAATGACTGGTATCATCCAAGATTATTTGGTAAATTATTATGGAATGGACAGCATTGTATTGATATTTTTCCTATAGTAAAGACATCAAATAATCCTATTCAAAGAAGGACACAATGGTTTATTAGAAAGTTTATATTTCAAATTTATATGAGGAAGATAAATTTTATTCCCGCTGTTGGCTATAAGGGAATAAAACGAAAGTTGATCTTTATAACTTCCTGGTTTTTTGCCCATTTTTTTAAGCGAGACTGGGCTGTGGCTATTGCTAGATGGAATGAATCTCGTTTTAATGATATAGATGCTAAATACTATATAAATTTATATAGTCGTTATACTATGAAGAAGGAAATGATAAAAAAAGAATGGGTGGAAAACCTGGCTCCAATTGTCTTTGAAGGCAAAGAATATCTTGCTTTTAAAGATACGGATGCATATCTAACTCACTTATATGGTGATTACATGCAGTTACCTCCAGAGCATTTAAGGGTTCCAACTCACGGAGAAATGTGAGTAATCTATTAGAAATGAGGGAGAGTAGTGAAGGCAGTTATATTAAATTCAGGTACCGGTTCTAGAATGGGCTCTTTTACAGACACTAATCACAAGTCTATGGTAGAAATATATAAAGGGATGCCATTGTTGAAATATCAGATTAACACTATTGCTAATGCAGGTATTGAAGAGTTTGTTATTACAACAGGGCATCTTCACAAACAAATAGAAGATAGAGTTAAAAAGTGGTTTGGTGAAAAGTACTCTTTCACCTTTGTTTATAATCATGAATATAAAACTACGAATTACATTTACTCAATATATTTAGCAAGGGAATTTATCAAAGATGATATTCTCCTATTACATGGAGATCTATACTTTGATCAAGAGGTTTTGGAGAAGGTTCTGGAGGAAAAAAATAGCTGTCTTGTGATTGACAGTACCTTACCTCAACCAGAGAAAGACTTCAAAGCTAGGCTGGAGGAGCAGAGAGTTTTAGAGGTCTCCACTAGTATTTTTGATGATAACTGTGTATATTGCCAACCTCTATATAAATTGACAAAACAAGATTGGATAATATGGTTAGGCAAGATAGAAGAGTTTTGTAACAATGGTATTAGAGATTGCTATGCGGAAAATGCACTTAATACTGTTACTAATAAGGTAGAAATTAAAGGGCTAGAACTTGAAGGCAAGCTTTGTATGGAAGTAGATACTCTAGATGATCTTACTGTATTACAAAATAAGCTAACTTTAAAAAATAATTAAATAAGAAGAAGGTGAATAAGATCATGAAAAAGAAGGTTTATATGGCTTTTAGCACTGATATTCTACATTCTGGACATTTAAATATTTTAGAAAAAGCTAGTCAACTAGGCGAACTAACTGTAGGTGTACTATCTGATGAAGCTATTGCTTCCTATAAAAGATATCCTCTTATGAACTTAGAACAAAGAATGAAAATTATTTCTAGTTTAAAGATGGTAGATAATGTTGTAGTACAAAGAGATCTTGATTACACTGAGAACTTGCGTAAACTCAAGCCAGATTATGTAGTTCATGGAGATGATTGGCGTGAGGGAATTCAACAACATATAAGGGAACGAGTTATAGAAGTTTTGAAAGAATGGGGCGGGGAACTCATTGAATTTCCCTATACCAAGAATGAAAGTATTGATCTATTAAACGAACAGGTTTCTGAAATGGGTACTCTGCCAGAAGTTAGAAGAAAGAGATTATCCCAGTTACTCAAAGTTAAACCCCTCATACGCGTTATGGAAGCCCATAATGGTTTAACTGGGCTAATATGTGAGAAAGCTAGTGCAGTTAGAAATGGAAGCGTAAGAACATTTGATGCTATTTGGGTATCTAGTCTTTGCGATTCTACTGCCAAAGGAAAACCAGATATAGAGCTTGTTGACTTAACTAGTAGAATAAACACTATAAGTGAAATTATGGAAGTTACTAGCAAGCCTATTATATTAGATGGAGATACTGGCGGATTAATTGAACATTTTGTGTTTAATGTTAGGACTCTAGAACGTATCGGTGTTTCTGCAATAATTATTGAAGATAAAATAGGATTAAAGAAGAATTCCCTGTTTGGTACAGAGGTACAACAGCAGCAGGATTCTATTGAGAATTTCTGTAAAAAAATTAATGCGGGAAAGGCAGCTCTCAATAGTAGAGAATTTATGATAATAGCCCGTATTGAGAGTCTTATTCTGAACGCAGGAATGGAAGATGCATTGACCCGTGCAAAGGCTTATATAGAGGCAGGTGCTAGTGGAATAATGATTCATAGTCGCCAAAAAACGCCTGATGAAATATACGAATTTTGCGATAAATTCCAGGAATTTGGTAGTGGAGTACCGCTAATTGTTGTTCCAACTACTTATAATCAAGTGACTGAATCAGAGTTAGCCGCTCGCGGTGTTAATATTGTTATCTATGCAAACCATCTTATTAGGAGTGCGTTTCCAGCCATGATGAAAACTGCGGAGACTATATTGGCTAATGAACGTAGTTATGAAGCGGACAAGTATTGTATGCCAATTAAGGAAATATTAGAGCTTATACCTGGTACAAAATAATCTTAGACAAAAAAATCCATAATAGGATTGTTGGTGGAGGTTCTTTATGATTAATGCATCAGAATTTGTTAAATTATTATTAGAGAATGATATTTCCTATTTTACTGGGGTACCAGATTCCCAGCTTAAACCTTTTTGTGATTATATAACTAATACTTTTGGTGTTGGAAAGGAACATATAATTGCTCCCAATGAAGGGAATGCTGTTGCATTAGCTGCAGGATATCATCTTGCTACAGGTAAAATTGGACTAGTTTATATGCAAAATAGCGGCTTGGGAAATGCAGTCAATCCCATAACTTCGTTAATAGATACTAAAGTATATGCAATTCCAACTGTGTTTTTAATTGGCTGGCGAGGAGAACCTGGTGTTCATGATGAACCACAGCATAGAAAACAAGGTGAAATTACTTTAGATTTATTAAAGATTTTAGATATAGAATATTATGTCATCACTAAAGATACAAAAATTGAAGATATAGAAAAAGTCTTTAAAGATAAATTTGATGATGCTCTAAAACAAGGACGTAGTGTAGCTTTCGTTGCTAAGAAGGGTGTATTTGAAAAAGAGCAACCCTATGTGCATCCAGTTTCCTTTACTTTATCAAGGGAAGACGCCATTAAGATTATTTTGGACAACATTGGTGAAGATGTAGTAGTATCTACAACAGGCAAAACATCTCGTGAAATATATGAATACAGGGATGCAAAATTCCAAGATCATAGTAGAGATTTTTTAACTGTAGGATCTATGGGGCATGCAAGTATGATTGCATTGGGTATAGCCCAGAACAAACCGAGACATAGGGTATGGTGTCTTGATGGTGATGGTTCTATATTAATGCACACAGGAACTATGGCTCTTATCGGAAGTTCAAAACCAAACAATTTCATCCATGTGCTTCTAAATAATAGTGTACATGAATCAGTTGGTGGTATGCCTACTGTTGCGGATAATATAGATTTTGGAGCTATTGCTGCTGCTTGTGGGTATAGACACCAATACAAGACCCATACCCCTGAGGGTATAGTAGAAATTATTGAAGAAATTAAAGAAAAAGATGGACCTATTTTCATAGAAATTAATGTAGCTAATGGTTCTAGAGCGGATCTAGGACGTCCCAAAACAACGCCTCAGCAGAATAAGGAAAGCTTTATGGCTTTTCTAAAACATGATAGTTAAGCATTAACTATAAAGTATATATTGGAGGTAAAATATGAACAATATATTTAAATCTCCTACAGAGATAAAATTATGTGATAAGACAGTATTTTATGATGAAGTCATAGATCTAATAAAAGGGAAATCAGTATTGTTTTTTATTGAAGACTTTCTTATAGACAAGCTGGAATTAAAGGAGCAGCTTGAGGCTTTTAAAGAAAAAGGGAATTTGTTTTTGGTGACTAATATACCAGCCAATCCAACAGACCTAGACGTTTTTAATACTTTAAAAAACATTAGCTGTGAAAAAGCAGATCTTATAATAGCTGTTGGAGGAGGCAGTACCATAGACTTAGCAAAGGCATGTTCTGGTTTATGGCATCTAAGGCAATCTGGAAATTACAGTTTAGATACTGTGACCGATGTAATTGCCAATAATGATATAAAAACTGATAATGTTAAAATTCCCATAATAGCAGTTCCAACTACAGCTGGTACGGGTTCTGAAGTAACAAAATGGGCTACAATATGGGATCATAACGGAAAATTAAAATATTCTATTGATGATGATTCCTTGCAACCAAAACAAGCCATAGTTGTCCCAGAATTTACTATGACTATGCCAATGAGTTTAACTATATCCACTGGGCTTGATGCTTTATGTCATGCGGTAGAGGCATACTGGGCCAAGACAAGCAATGATATGGTGAGGGAAGTTTCGAAATTAGCAATATCCCTTATTGTTAATAATTTGCCTAAGCTAATTAAATGTCAAGGCAAGGATCTTGAATTGCGAAAGAAAATGTGTCTTGGATCTGTTTTTGCTGGTATTGCCTTTTCTAATACAAGAACAACCGCTTGTCATTCTATTTCCTATCCATTAACCATGCAATATAATGTACCTCATGGCTTTGCATGTGCAATGACATTGGCACAGGTTATGGAAATCAATAGGGATAAAATAGTTGAATATGAGGGGTTACTTACAGCTCTTCAAGTTTCCAGTGCTGAAGAATTTCAAGCATGGCTTGATAGCGTAGTTAAGCCAGTTACAAAGCTAAGATTAGAACACTATGGTGTTGAAGATATAGACAGCCTAGTATCTAGCGCCTTCAATAAGGGAAGAATGGGCAATAACCCAGTTGAATTATCAGCTGATGATGTTAGAGATATTTTAAATAAAATTTACAGGTAAAAAGATATTAACTGCTAAAAATCAATACCAATATAAACACCTTAATATAAGCTGCATCTATTAAATCAGGGGTGATACTATTTGGAATTAAATGAGGAGATACTTCATAAGCTCCAGCGAAAGCAATTAGAAATATTATTAGAATTTGATAGAGTTTGTAATGAAATGAGATTAAATTACTCCATTTCATCTGGAACCCTGTTGGGTGCAATACGTCATAAAGGTTTTATACCATGGGATGATGATGTAGATGTTGTCATGTTGAGAGAGGATTATGAAAAATTTCTAGAAGAAGGCAAGCGTTATCTACCTAAAAATTATTTTATTCAGACATATGAAAATGACAAAAACTATCCACATAATTTTGTAAAAATAGTGGATATATCCACAACTTTAAGAGAAGGATATACTAGTAATATTGACATGATAAACGGTATATTTATTGATATATTTCCTATTGACAGAGTATCATCTAATAAAATAATAAGGCGAATAGATAATTTATTATTATCAATTATATATCTTGTAAAACATTCATCCAATCCGGGATGGATAAAAAAACAAAGCGTGGCTATAATAGGCTAATCAAGTACTGCATCTTACCATTATCTAGATGTATTGGAACAAGGAGATTAAATCGTCTGGAAACTTATATAAAGACTAAGAATAATAAGGAAGGCAACAACTACACATATGGGGATAATTATGTAATCCCTCTAATTAATCTTAATAAGGCAATGTTATTACCTATAGAAATATTTAGTGACTGTGAGTATATTGATTTTGAGGAATACAAGGTTAAAGCTATAAAAGAATATGACATTTATCTTACTGCAATATATGGTGATTATATGCAGTTACCACCAACAGAGAAAAGGAAACCTACTCATAACATTGTTGAGTTGAAGTTTTAATTAATATAAGCAAATTAATTTTTACATTGAGACTACAAGAGGTAAGTGTATGAAGAAAAATACTATTATTTTAATTATTTTAACCATTGTTTCTAAACTATTTGGATTCGTTAGAGAGCTTACATTATCTTACTATTATGGCGCATCCGGTATTAGTGATGCCTATTTAATATCCTTAACAATACCTTCAGTAATTTTTTCTTTTGTAGGTACAGGATTATATACTGGCTATATACCTATGTATAACAAAATTCAGATAAATAATGGTAAAGATGAAGCTGATCAATATACTTTAAACCTTATAAATGTTTTAATAATTTTCTGTACAATAATAACTGTATTGGTTCTTATATTTACCGAACCAATAGTAAAAATGTTTGCTATAGGATTTGAAGGTGATACATTAGCTTTAGCTGTTAGATTTTCTAGAATAAGTATATTTGGTATTTATTTCACTGCTTTAATGTATGTATTTAATGGATATCTTAGATTACATGGGGACTATGTTTCTCCCGGATTAACTGGATTTCCTTTGAATATCATAACTATATTGGCTATTTTTTTAAGTGCAAAGTTCGACCTTATGGTTCTAGCGATAGGATCTCTTATAGCAATATCTTCTCAATTTATCATGTTAATACCGTTTTCTAGGAAAAAGGGACTCAGATATAGGTTTTTACTGGATTTAAATGATCAAAATATAAGGGAAATGATAATAATTGCACTACCTATTATTATTGGTGCATCCATAGATCAAGTTAATAACCTTATTGATAAAACCATGGCTTCTAGCATTGCCGTTGGTGGTGTATCAGCCCTTAATTATGGCTCAAAGCTCAATGGCTTTATACATGGAATTTTTGTTTCATCCATTTCCACAGTTATGTATCCAGCAATATCAAAGATGGCTGTAGAGAATAATTTCAAGGGAATGAAAGCTACTATAAAGGAATCCATCAATATGATTAGTTTACTAGTAGCACCTGCGGCCTTGGGATGCATGGTTTTAGCTGAACCTATAGTTGAATTTCTTTTTGCAAGAGGGGCATTTGATATAGAAGCTAAAATAATGACGGCATCAGTTTTGTTTTTCTATTCCGTTGGTTCATTAGGATATGGCTTTAGGAATATCCTTTCGAGAGCTTTTTATTCAATGCAAGATACTAAAACACCAATGATAAACGGAACTATTGGAGTTTTAATTAATATAATATTAAATTTTATTCTATCAAGGTTTATGGGATTAGGTGGTCTTGCATTAGCTAGTAGTATATCCGCTATAGTAACTACTATTTTGTTAGGTATAAATTTGAGAAATAGAATCGGGAGATTAGGCATAAAGGATATGGCAATTACCTTGTTAAAAATTTTGAGTGCTTCTGGGATAATGGGAATTACCGTTAAACTACTATTTGAGTTCTTCCAAGTTTATTGGAGCTTCAAATTTTCATTATTAGCTTCCATAGGGGCAGGTATTATTGTATATGGTTTTGTAATTTATTATATGAAAATCCAAGAAGTATATAGTCTAATTCAAGACATAAAGAATAAAATAAAAGAACTTAAAACAAAAAAACTATCTAATTTTTGATTTATAAGCCTCTTTTCAAAAGTTTTTCTTGAAAAGAGGTTTTTTTTATGGATTGGTGACTATTATCTATTAGAAGATGGTCGTATGGCCAGAAATGAGTGGATTGGTGAATCATATGTTGATGAGAATGGCAAAAAAGATAAGTCTATTACAAGGAAATTGGCAAGCAACCTAGATATTGAAGGCTTGTCACTGGGTAGTTATGAGTTTATTAATAGTTATAAAGGGATTTATCCTAACATAAAATATTTTTCAGTTAAGCATAATTATTCTCAACCTGATAAGCTGTATTACTACTTAGATTCAGGGGGCAATATCAACGTAGTGGCCTATGATCACACTGTAGATTTCTGGGGATATAATGGGAATAAAAAGCTTGTAATTAATAAATACAATAAGGACATGAAGTTTTTAAGCCAAAAGATAATTGATCTTCCTTATGATTTATGGGGTGGATTTTACCAAGGAAAAGATGGCAACTTTTATATAGTTTGTGGACAAGAAAATTCCGAATGCAGTAGAACCAAATCTGTATTAAAGGTATTAAAATATGACCAAAACTGGAAATTAATTGGCTCAACTGATATATATGGTTCTGCAACGAATGTGTACGAAGGAATACAACTGCCTTTTCGTTCTGGAAATTGTCGTATGGATATGAAGGATAATCTGTTGATTATACACATGTCAAGGTTAATGTTTCCAGCTAGCGATGGAATATCTCATCAAGGAAATATAACCTTTATTATTGATGTAAATACCATGAAGGAAGTTAAAAACATTCCTATACCCTATGTAAGTCATTCTTTTAATCAATTTGTTAAATATGACAATGATAATATGTTATATATTGATCATGGGGATGCATATCCCAGATCCATATGTGCAACCTTAGTAAAGAAAAATGGTCAGGTAAAGGAACTTGAACTCTTTAAATTCCATAGTGGAGTTGGGCATTATAATTATACAGGAGCAATGCTATCAGGATTGGGTATAGGGCTTAAGAACAATATTATTGTAGGCATGGCTCAACCTCACGATTATGAAATTGATGGAATAACGGGATATGGTAATGATCTGGCCTATAACATATACCAAATAATCATAGATAAGGATCTTAATAAATCAACCTTTAAATGGATAACTCAATATAATCCAAAAAAGACCACCAAAGTTGTAAATGAACCTCGACTTGTTAAGATTTCAGATAATAGGTTTGCTGTTATTTTTAGCGAGGAAGATAACGGAATTGATACACTACAGTATAGATTGATTGATGATAATGGTAATATCCTAGCATCTCATTCATATAGAGGCATTCATTTTCCAGCTAGCAGCGATCCAATAATTGTTGATAACAATATTGTTTGGGTTGCACCGGATAAAGGGGCACATACATCTAAAGTAAATTATTTCTATAAGATACCAATATTATATAGATAATATTATTAGATATGTTTAATACTGTGTGATATTAAAGTATGTAAAGAAGGATTACCCATGGTAGTCCTTCTTATATTTTTTGAAAGAAGTATTGACAAATATTTAA
>JGI24713J26584_10001166_pt1 | contig 19411 bp, 18 predicted proteins | sample BioPla4DNA1_FD_26584 | JGI IMG/M metagenome (IMG submission 26584) | reverse complement strand
AATTACTAAGGAATTATCTCCTTAGTAATTCTACCTTATCTAATCTCTCCCATGGTAAATCTAAGTCTTCTCTACCGAAATGTCCATAGGCTGCTAGTTGTTTATATATTGGTCTCTTTAAGTCTAAGTCTCTTATTATGGCTGCTGGTCTTAAGTCGAAATGTTTGTTTACTAGGTCCTTGATTTCCTCGTCAGAAATCTTTCCAGTGCCAAAGGTATCAATATAGATGGATAGAGGTCTTGCTACTCCTATGGCGTAGGCTAAACCTACTTCACATTTGTCTGCTAAGCCTGCTGCCACAATGTTTTTAGCCACATATCTAGCTGCATAGGCTGCTGACCTATCTACCTTTGTTGGGTCCTTACCTGAGAAAGCTCCACCACCATGTCTTGCATATCCACCATAGGTATCTACTATAATCTTTCTACCTGTTAAACCTGCATCTCCCATTGGTCCCCCAATAACAAANCTACCTGTNGGNTTNACATAGTACTTTGTATTTTCATCTAATAATTCATGGGGAATTACTTCCATTATAACATGTTCTATAATATCTTCCCTAATAGTTTCTAATTGAACACTTGGTTTATGTTGGGCAGATACTACTACGTTTTCTATCCTAACTGGCTTGTCGTCTACATACTCTACTGTCACTTGGGTTTTACCATCTGGTCTTAGATAATCTAATATACCATTTTTCCTTACATAGGCCAATCTCTTAGCTAATTTGTGGGCTAGGGATATTGGCAGTGGCATGAGTTCAGGTGTTTCATTACATGCAAAACCAAACATCATACCTTGGTCTCCTGCTCCAATGGTGTCAAGTTCATCTCCAGGCTGGGTTTTTAGCTCCAATGCCTTGTCTACTCCCATGGCTATGTCAGGAGATTGCTCATTTATAGAAGTTAGAACTGCACAAGTGTCAGCGTCAAAACCATATTTTGCCCTTGTATATCCTATTTCTTCTATAGTATCCCTTGCAATCTTTGGTATATCAACATAGCAGTCTGTAGAAATTTCCCCTACTACCAATACCATTCCAGTAGTAACTGTAGTTTCACAGGCAACCCTAGCTTCAGGGTCCTTTGCCAATATTGCATCTAGTATTGCATCAGAAATCTGATCGCATACCTTGTCTGGGTGTCCTTCTGTAACTGATTCAGAAGTAAATAACCATCTTCTCATTCGCTTTCCTCCTATTTATATTATAGTTTTTCTGAGTTAGGTCATAAAAAAACCTTCAAGAGAAGGTTACAAACATCTTACCTCATCTCTCAGAACTAGTTCTGTGGGATTTAGCACCATGTACAAATAAGTACTGGTTGCTGGATTTCATCGGGCCCTTCCCTCCATCTCTCTTGATAAGGAACTATATTCATTTTTTCTTTAGCCATCATTGTATCATATGGTAATCCTACAGTCAATAATTGTAGAATTATTGCAGATCAAAATATAGTAATTACCCCATAGGATACAGTAAGTACAATAATCCCTGCTATTATTATGCCTAATGCCATAGCAAAAAATGCCTTTTTATGGTCTAATTTTAATAAAGATGCTATGACAGAACCAGTCCATACTCCAGTAGTAGGTATAGGCACTGCCACAAATAGACAAAGACCTATTAGGCTGTATTTCTTTACTATAGCTGCCTTTTTCATAGATCTTTTCTTTACCCACCCTATGGTTTTAGAGAAGATATAGGTTTTTTCTAAAAATTGCATAATCGGTTTTAGTAGTTTCAACAAAAAGGGTATAATGATTATGTTCCCAATGATACTAAGTATTGCACTATGTACAGGACTTAGACCTAAGGATATCCCTAAGGGGATACCACCTCTTAGTTCTATTATGGGTAGCATTGAAAAAAAGATTACAAATAATTCCCTTTTTATTTCTTCTAATATATCTAGCATAAGTATTCCTCCATTAGCCATAACTACATTATACACCCTTAATTTGACAATTGGCAACGGTAATTGAGAAAACTGAGTCAAGTTTCCAATAGATTTTTAGAATCCTATATAAAAATTATTTTAAATCAAAAATCGAAAAGCAAGATTTAAGAAGAAAAACAAAGATTTAGCTTGTCTCAGTTCAAATGAATCAGCTTTTGAAGCAATATACTTGAATGTTGCCAAGTTTTTCCTAAAAATTTATTTAAAAAACCTATTGCATTTTTTTTAAGTCTATTATATACTNTAATAGTCGGGCGAGCGACGGGGTGTGGCGCAGTTTGGTAGCGCACGTGGTTTGGGACCATGGGGCCGGGGGTTCGAATCCTCTCACCCCGACCATACCGACAAAAATGGCTGATTAAATTAATCAGCCATTTTTTATTTTTTGTTTTTGCCAAAGCAAGCCTTTGGCATTTTTTCATATTCTCTACAATATTTTTTCCTTTTATCCTTATTCTCCCTCAACTACATATAAACAGCAATACTACCAAATGTATATAACTTGTAATATGTTTGTAACCCAATTGATATATAAAAGTTATATAATTAATGTAGATTTTTTAATGAAGGGGGGGAGCCTTTATAGTTAGCTAATACTAAATTGTTCACAGCGAGGTGATTTGCATGAAAAGAAAGATTAAAGGTTTAATAGTATCTTTATTGGCTTTTGCCATTATCTTCACAGCAGCTGGTCCTTCCATGGCCAATGGCGTTACTATAAATATGCCAACTACTATCTATGAATCTGTGGAAAGGACTAATATTGCATCAGGCACAACCTATGAAAAGATAATGAGGTTTACAACTGCTGGATGGTGGAATATAAATGTCCTGAGGATAAACCTCCTAGACCCATATGTAGAAGTAAAAGGACTATATAATTCCGATTCCGTTACCAATAGAACTAAAGTAAGTACCTTAGTTGAAAAAAATGATGCTGTAGCAGGCATAAATGGCGATTTCTTCTATTTCAATAGATTTACAGGCCCCGTTGGCTCCTTAATAGAAGATGGAGATCTAGTAGTAGTTCCAAGGGACAGCATACATGAAAAACTACCAGGATTTTTCATCGACACATTAAATCAAGCCAATGTTATGGACCTGTTTAGATGGGAAATTTCAGTTACCAACAATGATACTGGTAATACAGTAAAAGTAAATGCAGTAAACAATATTTATGGAGACTTCAATGCAGTTACTATGTTAAACAGGCATTGGGGAGAAAAATCTCCAGGCAATACTTATGTAGCTGACTTAGTTGAAGTCTTTGTTAACAAGGATGGCATTGTAACTAATGTCCGAACTGGAGACAGGCCATTAAAAATACCTGAAAATGGCTATGTACTAGTAGGCAATGGAGAAAGGGGCCAACAACTCTTAGATTTCTCCATAGGAGACAGAGTTGGCCTAAATATATCTAGTAATCCAGATATAGAAAAGATCAAATTTGCCATTGGTGGAGGCAATATAATCCTGGATAATGGTGATTATGTAACCCTAGACCCTAATTCGGCTGGAGACCCAAGAGGAAACCATCCAAGAACTGGAATTGGAATAAGTGAAGATAAAACAGAAATCATCTTAGTAACCATAGACGGTAGAGATACTTCCTTCAAGGGTGTTAGCCAGCCAATGTTTGGGGCCATAATGAAGGAACTAGGAGCTCATAATGCCATCAACCTAGACGGTGGCGGTTCCACTACTATGGTGGTAAAACCCCTAGGCGAAAGCAAGGCTACTGTTGTAAACAAGCCTTCTGATGGTGCAGAAAGGTCTGTAATAAATGGTGTAGGAGTATTTTCTAACGCTCCAAAGGGCAGCTTATCATCAATAAAAGTAACTACAGATGATACTAATATGTTTGTTGGCACTAGTAGAAACCTTACTGTAAAGGGATATGATGAGTATTTCAACCCAGTAGAACTAGATGAAAGTAAGCTCCAATTTACAGTAGAAGGCGTTGAAGGAGAATTTGTAGAAAACAAATTCAAAGCCTTATCTAAAGGAAATGCTAAAATAACAGCAAAATATGATAATATAGAAGCGTCTTTAGACTTAAAAGTATTGGACAATGTAAAGGACATAAGCACTAATATATCTAGCTTCAATATAGATATAAATAGTGAAAGATCCTTACCTACTTTCTATGGAGTAAATGAAGATGGCTATAAGGCTAAAATTTATCCAGAAGATATTGAATTTTCCACTGTTAAGGACATAGGCTATGTGGAAAATAATAAGTTCTACAGTGGATCAAAACCAGTTGCAGGTGCCTTAACTGCCAAGTTTGGTACAGGCCTTAGAAACATCCTAGTATATGTAGGTGACGAAGGAAAACTACTACAAGGCTTTGAAACCCTAGACAATATAAATTTTGCAGTTTATCCTAAGGAAGTTACAGGTGAACTAAGCATTACTAATGATGCCAAAGAAGGTAAAACTTCCCTAGTATTAAAATATGATTTTTCCAATGGTGAAAACTCTAGGGCTGCCTATGCTAAGTTTGCTTTTGAAGATAAGGCTGGACTTCCTATAGAAAGGCTACCTAAGAAATTAGGCCTATGGGTTAAGGGAGATAACATGGGCAGCTGGTTAAGAGGAACCTTAAGAGATGCTAAAGGTGAATCTCATAAAATTGACTTTGCAAGACATGTTGACTGGGAAGGATGGAAGTATATAACCGTAGAACTACCAGCTAATATGACCTATCCAGTAGCATTAGAAGAAATCTATATTGTAGAAACTGATGTCCAAAAGAGACATGCAGGGGAAATAGTCATAGATGGCTTAACTGCCCTTTATGCTCCTGAAATTGGCAATATAGTATTACCTACACCAAGTACTTTGAAGGATAGTAAAAATGTAAAGGCTAAGGTAGAAACGAATGGCTTTAGCTTTGGTGTAGTTGCAGAACCTAAGAACTTAAATGAACTAGTTAAATACGATGCCCTATCTAGGGTCATATCTAGGGTAAATGAGCATGAAACTGCTGTATTGTTAAATAGTGTGTCTAAGGAGTTTAATAATGGCATAACCAGCCCAACAAAGATAAATGCTTCAGGTGGTTATAATAAGGTTAAGAAGGGAGACATGACCTTCCTATATGTAAATACAGAAAAAGGTGGAATTAGGTCAACAGATTCTAACCAATGGAATCTATTAAAAGAGGATCTAAATAATGATGAAAATAAGAATATTGTACTTTTCTTCTCATCACCAATCTTTAATCCTGGTGGATTTACAGACCAATTAGAAGCAGACCTTCTACACAAATACCTAGTTGAAGCTTGGGAAAAAGGAAAGAATATCTTTGTAGTTTACGGTGGCAATGCCAACAGCTTAGAACTAAGAGATGGAATCAGGTATATTGGACTTAAGACTACAAGCCTAACAAAAGCTGAAGAAATTTACGATGTATCCATAGTAGAATTTGTAGTCAACGGTTCAAACATAACATACCAAATCAATCCAATATTTGAAAAACCAAGTGTAAAGGTGTCGCCTTAAGCGACACCTTTATAATTTTACTCTTCCATTTTTGAATTGTTCATAAAGCATTTTTGCTATACCTAGGCTATTTTCACCCTTTGACATTTCCTTAGACAATTCTTCAAAATACATATCCTCAAATATACGGCTTCCTTGAGATTTTTCAATAAGTCCATCCTCTGGTACAGTTTTTTTCATTTCCTTTAACATCATATATACGAATACGCTCTCAAACTCTCTACATACTTCCATTAACTTCTTATCATCATCTTTATTTACATTAGCAATCTTTTCCTGAATTTGGGAAATGTCCTTGTAATTATCTATCATATTATTGTTTGGTAATATTTCCAATTAAATCACCAACTTTATCTAATCAAATTATCTTATCAATTCATCAGTTCGCATTATTAAGCATTAGCTAACTTCCTAACCCTATCTCTTTAAATTGTTTGCCATCTGCATCATTTCATCTGCAGTAGTTATGGTCTTGGAGTTGATTTCATAGGCTCTTTGGGCAGTGATCATCTTAACCATTTCATCTACTACTTGCACATTGGAGGCCTCTAAATAGCCTTGTACAACTCTAGTATTCATCTCCTCAGCCTCTAGGATTATGGCTTCTCCTGAAGCCTCTGTTGCCCTATAGAGGTTTTGCCCATCTGATTGTAGGCCTTCTGGATTCATGAAATTTGCAATCATAAGCCTAGCTATCTCCACTAATTCATCATCTTCATCTCTTCCATAAATATAGCCTAACTCATCTACACTTATATCGGTTATGCCTTCTTCTATTACAATATAGTCTTCATCTTCACTAAGTACATAGTAGCCCTCTGATGTAACCAGGTAAGCCTCTTCATCTTCCATACTTAACTTAAAGCTTCCGTCCCTAGTATACCTAATATCTTCATTAGGTAACAATACTGCAAAGAAGCCTTCACCGTTTAAGGCAAAGTCAAAGGTATTTTGAGTTTCAACAAAGCTACCAACCCTAAAATCCCTTTTAGTAGCCACAGGCATAACTCCATGGCCTACTTCTAAGTTTACAGGCCTACCACCTTCATCTAGGATATTAGACCTTTTAATACTGGCATAGAATAAGTCCTTAAACTCTGCTCTTTGTACCTTATAGCTTGTAGTATTTACATTGGATAAGTTGTTTGAAATAGTGTCTATATTAAATTGCTGTGCCTTCATTCCAGTTGCTGCAGTCCATAAAGCTCTCATAGTTTACCTCCTATACTCTACCTATTTCATTGGCTGCTCTTTCAAGCATTTCATCCTGCATCCTAACTACCTTCTGATTGGCTTCAAATTCTCTTAAAAGATTTACCATTTCCACCATGCCACTTAAGGGGTTCATATTTGATGATTCTAAATAGCCTTGGAGTACTTCACCTTGGAAAGGCAGTTCTTCAATAGCTCCATTTTCTACTACATAGAATAGGTTGTCCCCTCTTTTTCTAAGAAATTCCTTATTATCAATATCTACTACATCTAGTACATCTACTAACTGGCCATCTAACCTAATCTCTCCATTGGCTAAAATATCTACCTCTCCACCGTTTAAGAAGATCTCTCCATTTTGTCCAAGTACCCTCCTGCCATCTAGGTCGGATAGGTAGCCATCTGTTATGGCAAAGGACCCGTTTCTAGTATAAAGTATTTCTCCATCTTGTCCTTGGACTTTGAAGAATCCATCTCCCTTGATGGCAAGGTCTAATTTGCCACCTGTGTCCATTATATGTCCACTTGTGAAGTCGATAAAGAGCTTTTGAAATCTCACACCTGCACTCATGGTCCCGATAACGTATGGTGGTGGATAGTAAAGGGATTCTTGCAGTGTATTTAATAGGTCTTCTGCACCTTGTAGCCTATCACCATTGTTGTTTATTACATAGTTTTCATAATCAGTCTTGTTTTCATCCTCTAAATTCTTATATGATGTTTTTAAGTAACCTTCCTCATCTATGACGAATTCTATCTCCTTTACATAGGATTTTCCTAAGGGAGTTTCCAGTACAAAATATCCGTCTAAAGTCCTAGCCCTATAAATATCACCTTGAACCTCTTCAAATTGGATTTCATTTCCCCTTGGTATATTGTTTAATTCAGGGGTTTTACTCATCTTAGACAAGAGTTTTTCTGGAAAGGACTCAGCTAAACTTATATCCCTTTTATATCCTGCAGTATTTATATTGGCTAAGTTGTTTGCAAGTACATCTAATCTTCTTTGATTGGTCAATAGCGATGTAGCCCCTATGTATAGGCCCCTATTCATATATATCACACCCTATTATAATCTCTATTATATTATCGTCTTTATTCTACAAAACTTTAGTTTTTCTGTCTTTTTCCTGTCCCTCTTTCGATTATATTGTTATCAAATACATGGATCCAGTCTAAGGCCTTGCCAGTACCCCTGGCTACACAGGATATTGGCTCATTGGCAATTTTAACTGNTATGCCTGTTTTTTCAGTAATTAGCTTGTCCAAGCCATAGAGTAAGGCTCCCCCACCAGTTAAAATTATACCCTTGTTACTAATATCTGCAGCCAACTCTGGTGGTGTTCGCTCAAGGACTGCATGGACTGTTTCTACAATTTCTTGTATAGGATCTTTAAGAGCTTCTATCATATCAGTTGACGAAACATTTACTGTTAAAGGAAGTCCAGTTAAGAGGTTCCTACCCCTAACTTCCTTATATTCTTCCTCTTCCCTTTTGTATGCTGAGCCGATACTTAACTTTAATTCCTCAGCTGATCTTTCACCGATCATCATATTATATTTTTTCCTAATATATCTTGATATGGCTTCATCACATTCATCACCGGCAATTTTTATAGACCTGCTAACCACTATACCGCCTAAAGATATGACAGCCACATCTGTAGTTCCACCACCTATATCTACAATCATATTGCCACTTGGCTCCGTAATATCTATACCAGACCCTATGGCAGCAGCAATAGGTTCTTCTATTAAATAGGTCTTTATAGCTCCAGCTTGATTGCTGGCCTCTATAACGGCCCTTCTTTCCACTTCAGTAATACCACTAGGAACACAAACTATTACCCTAGGCTTAAACAAAGTCCTGCCTATGGCCTTTTTTATAAAGTATTTTAACATTCTTTCCGTTATATCATAATCCGATATTACTCCGTCCTTCATAGGCCTGATGGCCACTATATTTCCAGGAGTCCTTCCTAACATCCTTCTAGCTTCTTCTCCCACAGCAAGGAATTTATCCGTATTTTGATCTATGGCAACTACTGAAGGCTCTTTTAAAACTACTCCTTTTCCCTTTACATAAACAAGTACACTGGCAGTACCTAAGTCAACACCTAAATCAGCTCTTAATGCGCACATTTAAGTTCCCCCTTATTTTTCCTTATCTTATATTATATACTACAAAAGTTCAAAAACTCCTGCTATTTTTCAAAATTATTTCAAAAAGTGTCAAAAAAACCAAAAAGTCCCATCATTGGGACCTTCTTTATTCTCTAGATGCGGTGTACTTTAATTTGGTGGCTTTACCACCTCGGATATGTCTTTCTGCTTTATTTGTTTCTAAAATATCTCGAACCTTTTTTGCAACAAGAGGGTTTATCTTAGGTAGTCTCTCCGTCACATCTTTGTGTACTGTAGACTTACTTACGCCAAAAACTCCTGCTGCCTGCCTGACCGTAGCCTTTTCTCTTACTATGTATTTTGCAATCTCTAAGACTCTTTCTTCTATATAATCTTTCACTTCATCAATCCCCCCTTGACTTTTTGGGTTTTCACTAAATATTTATGCATTTTCATCGAGTAATAGAACGAGGATCTACTAAATTTCCATTTTTCCTAACCTCAAAATGAAGATGAGGTTCCATTAGCATTTCAATTTTAGCAGTGCTGCCTACCTTTGATATATGATCCCCCTGTTTTACCTTTGTACCTTCCTTTACCATCTCCTTAGTCAATAAATTTGCATACTTGGTTTCCAGCTGGTTACCATGGTCTATTACTATTACTATCCCCCATAGTTCATCTTCATATACCTCTTTTACTGTGCCATCTGCTGCTGCCTTAACTGGGGTACCTACTTCAGCCCCTATGTCTATTCCAGCGTGGCCAACCCAAGCTTCTAAGGTTTCAGAATACACTAATACGTCAGATGTATATTCTGTGATTATAGGGCCTTCTATGGGAAGGATGATTGTACCACTGGAAGTGCTCACGAGGTTTATATCATCCACCTCTTCTAATTCATCAATATCATCTTCAAACTCTAATTCTTCTACATCACTGGAACTAGTCTCTATTACCTCTTCCTCATCCTCTGAACTAGTTTTTACTACCTCTTCAAACTCCTCCTGTGTAATCTCTAGATCTTCTTCCTTTTCCTCTCCTACCTCTTCAAACTCTTCTTCTGCACTTAAGGTTTCCTCTAAGCCAGAGTTTTCATCTTCTGTATAAGCTCCAGTTCCAGGGGTGTCATCTAAGATTACAAAATCATCCCTTCCCATATTTAAGTCTCTGTTTAAGCTTTTCATAGATAAATATAAGGTTCCGCCTGCAATAAGGCAGACTATTATAAACAACATAATTATGAAGCCATTTTTTTCCATCAATTTATTTAGTTTATCCTTCATATTTCCACCTCCATTACCTAGTATTTCCACATTATGAAAATCCATACAAAATAAATTATTATTTTTAAATTTTTTTCTAAATACTAAGTCAGCTATCCTAATTTTAACCACAAATAAAATATGCCAATAATTAAAGCATAAAGCCTTAACCATTGGCATATTAATATTACATACTATTATAGATGAGGGGAAAAAGATGAAGAAACTTGGATTTTATATACTTACAGTCTTAGTAATAACTATTTTGCTTCCTACAGTTATTGTTAAGACTTTTAATTTTGTGCCTAAGGAAACCCCATCCATTGGAGTTGCCTTAGAAAAAGAGACACCAGAAGAAAAAATCGAACAAGAGAAAGAAGAAAAGGAGCCTGTAGAAATAAATTATGATTTAGAAAAAGTAAAGGTCTATAATCCTAAAACCAATGCGGTGGAGATCATACCCATCGATGATTATATAAAGGGGGTTGTAGCAGCTGAAATGCCTGCCGAGTTCCACATGGAAGCCCTAAAGGCCCAGGCTGTTGCTGCTAGGACCTATGCCATATCTAGAAACTTAAAGTTTGAAGAGGGACATCCTGACCACAAGCTGGCCCCCCTATGTACAGGAATCCATTGCCAGGCTTATCTATCATTGCCACAGCTTGAAGACATCCATGGAGAGTCTTGGGTAAAAAAATATTGGTCTAAAATAGAGGAGGCAGTAGAGTCTACTAACCACCTGGCTATTTTCTATGATGGAGAAATAATAGAACCCCTTTACCATTCTACTTCTGGTGGAAGGACAGAAAATGTGAAAGATGTATTTGCCATTGACCTACCTTATTTAAAATCAGTTTCTAGCCCCTATGAAGAAGGAGCCCCAAGGTTTANAAATACTGTAACCATGAGCATAGATGACTTTGTAAAGAAAATAAAATCAAAGTATACAATGGCAAATATAGACAAGAACAATGTCCATGAGAAGATCAAGTTAATAGAAAGGACTGCCACTGGAAGGGTAAAAAAAGTGGCCATAGATACTCAGGTAGTCGATGGCAGAGAACTAAGAGACCTGTTTGAATTAAATTCAACCAATTTTACCATTTCCTTAGATAGGAAGTTAAATATTATTGAAATAGAAACCTATGGCTTTGGCCATGGAGTAGGTATGAGCCAGTGGGGAGCCAATGGCATGGGTAAAAATGGAAAGAACTTTGAAGAAATCCTAAAACATTATTATACAGGAGTAGAGATTTTGCCTATTAAATAAAAAAGTCTTGGTTTCCCAAGACTTTATTTTCTGTATATCTTTGCCCCTAGGCTTGATAGTTTTTCCTCTATGCCGTCATAGCCCCTATCTATATGATAGATATTGTCTATTTCAGTAACTCCATCGGCTACTAGGCCTGCCAATACTAAGGCAGCACCTGCTCTCAAGTCTGATGCCTTAACTGGGGCAGATGTTAACTTATCAACACCTTGAATGATTGCAGACCTACCGTCTATCTTTATATCGGCACCCATCCTTTTCAATTCATCTACATGCATAAACCTATTTTCAAATACGGTTTCTATAACTACACTGGTGCCTTTACACAGGCTCATCAAGGTCATGAACTGGGCCTGCATATCAGTTGGGAAGCCAGGATATGGTAGGGTCTTTATGTCAGTTGGTTTTAGGTCCTTATTGCCTATTACCCTGACGCTATCTCCATTTTCTATTACTTCACAACCAACTTCTTTAAGCTTTGCTATTATAGGCTTTATATGGCTTGTAATAACATTTTCTACAGTAATATCTCCACCAGTTATGGCAGAAGCAACCATAAAGGTTCCAGCCTCTATCCTATCAGGTATGATGGAATGAACTCCACCACCTAACTTCTTTACACCCTTTACCCTAATGGTGGAGGTACCAGCACCCTTAATATCGGCACCTAATTTATTTAGGAAACTGGCTAAGTCTACAATTTCAGGCTCCATAGCTGCGTTGTCTATTATGGTTTCTCCTTCAGCCAATACTGCTGCCATAATAATATTTTCTGTGGCACCTACTGAAGGAAAGTCTAAATATATCTTATCTCCAACTAACTTGTCAGCATAGGCACTTATATTGCCATGGTCTGAGTTGATAGTAGCTCCCAAGGCTTTAAAGCCCTTTAAATGTAAATCTATTGGTCTTGTGCCTATGGCACAACCTCCAGGTAAGGACGTTTTAGTCTTGCCTAGCCTGGTTAATAGGGGGCCCATGACTAAGAAGGATGCCCTCATTTTGCTCATTAACTCATATCTAGTTATATAGTTATTTATATTAGATGAATTAATCTTTATTATTCCCTTATCTAATTTTTCAACCTTAGCTCCCAAGGAAGTCAATACTTCACACATTACTTCTATGTCTTTTAAATTTGGCACATCTTCTAAGATTATGTCTTCTGTCCCAAGCAGTGATGCAGCCAATATAGGAAGAGCTGAGTTTTTTGCACCAGATATTCTTACCTTCCCCTTTAATGGAGGGCTTGTTTCCACCATTATCTTTTCCAAATGTATCTCCTCCGTTCTTTAATATCCCGTAGTTATTATAGGTGTTCCTATCCATATATAGGTCTGATTTTCATATTCATTATACCTTATTGCCAAGTTTAAATTAACTCTTTTCTCTAAAGAAAAAATATAATTTTCAATATAAGGTGTATATACAGTATAGCTGGTAACCATTGGATCTGTATACTTTTCAACAACCTTACCTTTGAATTTTTTTAGGGCATTGTTGGCATACTTTTCTATGTAATTGTAGTCCAACTTTCCATCTACTGTTCCTATAACACAAGTAGTGATCTCTGCTGTCTTGCCAAAGCTCCTAAAAATATTTTCTACACTTCCTATTATACCATTAATGTTGAAATTTTTCTCATCTCTTATTACATTAATGAATAAGGTTGTTTCACCTATATTGATTTCGGGACTAAAGTAGGAGGATAACATGATGGTTACGGGATTTTGTTCAGCACTATATCCATAAATTATCAGGTGGTTAAAGCCCTCCTCATAGATTTCCTCTATGAGGTAATATTTTCCTTCTAAAAATAAATCTCCCCTATTTTGATCTAATTCCTCACCAATTAACTCTAGCTCATCCTTAATCTCCTTTCCAATTTCCTTTATTTTCTCTTTAGATATGAATTCATCTAGGATTACTCCCCCAATATTAATTTCTCCTTCTAAGAATTTACCCTTAAATTCCTTTAGGATTCCTGTTAAAACATCATTTTCACTGTATTTAGTATTGGCAACGGAAAATGTAGGTACTAATAAAAATACTATAATTGCAAAAATAATTATCCTTTTCATTTAATTCCCCTCCTTAAAAAGAGTAAATTAAAGGAAAGGATACATCCTAAAAAATGTAAAGGGGGACAAAACATTATTTAAGAAAGTACCCTTTCCTTATGGTAAAAGTATTACCAAAGAAGGGTACTTTTTATACATATAACAATTATTTTTTTCATTGTTTTTTAATGTCATTTTGTGTAAATTTTTTTAATCTATCACCTTTAAACAAAAGAAAAAAAGCCTCATATTTGAGGCTTTATCTATGCTTCCTTTTGGATCATATCCTTAACCTTCATCAACCTAGTAATTGATGATCTTTCATTTTCATCTAGTTTCATCCTGATAAATCTGATGGTTTCTTCCAAATCAGGGATTGTTCTATATTCTAGAGCATTTACCCTTCTTCTAGTCTTTTCGATTTCATCTGCCATTAGTTGGGTTGCCTTTTCTATTTCTGCTAATTCCAATAGCTTTGGCATAATTCCATAAAGTTTAGAAATGGCATCGTCTAATTCAGATGAAGTTTGAACAAAACCATAAGGATAAATACTACCCTCATCTCCCTCAAGCTTTCTAATGAAGTTCATGGCGGGAACGTTTACGCTCATTATATTCTTCTTCTTTATTTCTACTGAAATGCTTTCCTTTGGAAAGGATACAGCCTGTTTCAGTATTTCTGGAGACATAACAGCACTGGCTAATAAAAACTCTTGAAAGGATTCATGTAATTCCTTTTCTACTTCCATCCTTAAGGCTTTGTTTTTTCTAATCAGCTCTATAAACCTTCTCATGAGCTCATCTTGCTTATCCTTTAGAAGCTTATGGCCTCTTGTAGCTGTAGCAAGCCTTTTTCTAAGGGTTGTAAGCTCCATACGAGTAGGTTTTACATTTAAGATAGCCACTATTTTTCAACTCCTTCAGTCTCCAGCGGAAGATATTTTTCAAGATATACGTCTCTAATTCTCTTAAGTTCTGTTCTAGGTAATAATTTGAGTAGCTCCCAACCTAAATCAAGGGTATCTATAATGGATCTATTGTTGTTATATCCTTGGTTTACATACCTATTTTCAAACTCCTCTGCAAATTTAGCAAAGGCCTTGTCTGTATCTGATAATGCAGCATCTCCAAGGATAACTGCCAACTCTCTAGCTTCCCTACCTTGAGCATAGGCTGCAAATAGCTGGTTCATAGTATCTGCATGGTCTTCCCTAGTCTTACCTTCACCTATACCCTTGTCTTTAAGTCTTGACAAGGAAGGTAGTACGTTTATTGGAGGTTCTAGCCCCTTCTTGTATAATTCCCTAGAAAGTATTATCTGACCCTCTGTAATATATCCAGTTAAGTCTGGTATAGGATGGGTTATGTCATCCTCTGGCATTGTAAGGATTGGGATTTGAGTTATGGAACCTGGTCTACCCTTTATCCTTCCTGCCCTTTCATATATGGTAGCAAGGTCAGTATATAGGTATCCTGGATATCCTCTTCTTCCTGGAACTTCCTTTCTAGCCGCGGAAGTCTCACGAAGTGCCTCCGCATAGTTAGTCATGTCTGTTAGGATAACTAGAACATGCATATCCCTTTCATAGGCTAGATATTCTGCACAGGTTAGGGCCATACGTGGAGTAGCAATTCTCTCTATGGCAGGGTCATCGGCCAAGTTTATAAATAGGACTGCCCTGTCTATGGCACCTGTTCTAGTGAAGTCATCGATGAAGAATTGGGCTTCTTCGAAGGTTATACCCATGGCACCGAATACTACGGCGAATTTTTCACCTTCGCCTAGTACCCTAGCTTGTCTTGCAATCTGAGCAGCTAGTTCAGAGTGTGGCAAACCTGAACCTGAGAATATAGGTAGCTTTTGCCCTCTTACTAGGGTGTTAAGTCCGTCTATGGCAGATACACCGGTTTGAATAAACTCTGAGGGATAGTCCCTAGCCACTGGGTTCATAGGTACACCGTTTATGTCCAGTCTCTTTTCTGGGATAATCTTTGGACCATCATCTATTGGCCTACCTAGGCCGTCGAATACCCTTCCTATCATGTCACTAGATACTCCTAATTCCAGTGGCCTACCTAAGAACCTAACCTTGGTACCCTTTAAGTTAATACCTGCGGAACCTTCGAAAAGCTGAACTAAGGCCTTGTCTCCTTGTACTTCTAGAACCCTACCTCTTCTCATTTCCCCAGTTTGGATTTCTATTTCTACAAGTTCCTCGTATTTAACTCCTTCTACGCCTTCAACCATCATCAGAGGTCCTACAACTTCAGTAACTGTTCTATATTCTTTAAGCATCAAGGATACCTCCTTTGCTTATAAGCTCATCTATATTGTTTTTGAGCTCATCTATTATATTTTCTATTTCTGATACCTTATCTTCTCCTATGAACTTAGCTCTAGCGATTTTTTCTCTTACTGGAAGATCTAATATTTCATTTAGGTATACTCCATTGTCTAAGGCCCTCTTTCCTTCATCGTAGAAGGCTAATACCATCTTTAACATTAGATTTTGCTTATTTAATGAAGTATAGGTGTCTTCCTCATGGAAAGCATTTTGTTGCAAGAAGTCTTCTCTAATAGTTTTTGCAGCTTCTAGTTTCAATTGGTCACCTTCTGATAGTGAGTCCCTACCTACTAGTCTAACTATTTCCTGCAAGCTAGATTCTTCCTGTAAAAGAGTCATTGCCTTTATTCTATTCTTAGAGAAGTCTGGATCTATATTCTTATCCATCCACTCATCTACTTTATTTTGATATAGGGAATATGAATTCAGCCAGTTAATAGCTGGGAAGTGTCTCCTGTAGGCAAGACTTGAGTCTAGTCCCCAGAAAACTTTAACTATTCTTAGGGTTGCCTGGGATACAGGCTCTGAAATATCTCCACCTGGTGGGGATACGGCACCGATTACAGTTAAGGCACCTACTCTTTCGTCATTACCTAAGCATACTACTTTTCCAGCTCTTTCATAGAACTCAGCAGCACGTGATGCTAGATATGCTGGATAACCTTCGTCACCTGGCATTTCCTCTAATCTACCGGACATCTCTCTTAGAGCCTCTGCCCATCTAGAAGTAGAGTCAGCCATTATAGCTACTGAATATCCCATATCTCTAAAGTATTCTGCAATTGTAATACCTGTATATATTGAAGCTTCTCTCGCTGCAACAGGCATATTAGATGTATTTGCAATAAGTATAGTCCTGTTCATCAAGGATTCTCCAGTTCTTGGGTCCTTGATTTCAGGGAACTCCATAAGTACATCTGTCATCTCGTTACCACGTTCGCCACAACCAACATATACTATGATTTCAGCGTCTGCCCATTTAGCTAATTGGTGTTGAACTACAGTCTTACCAGAACCGAAAGGCCCAGGTACGGCAGCTGTTCCACCCTTAGCTGCAGGGAAGAAGGTATCTATTACTCTCTGTCCAGTTATTAATGGCTCATCGGGATTTAATTTTCTAGCATATGGTCTACCTCTTCTTACAGGCCATTTTTGCATCATTTGAAGATTGTAATCCTTATCACCTTCAACTACGCATACAGTATCTACTACAGTAAATTCTCCTTCTTCAATGGATTTTACCTTTCCTCTTACTCCTGGAGGTACCATTATTTTGTGTAATACTACTGTAGTTTCTTGTACTGTTCCTATGACATCTCCTGGCTCAACTTGGTCTCCAACTTTTACAGTTGGGGTAAAATGCCATTTCTTTTCCCTATCTAGACCTGGCATCTCTACACCCCTAGTTAAGAAGTCACCTGCTATTGCCCTAATAGCATCTAGAGGCCTTTGTATTCCATCAAACATGGTTGTAACAAGACCAGGTCCTAATTCTACTGATAGAGGCTCACCAGTTGTATATACTGGCTCACCAGGACCAATTCCTGTAGTTTCCTCATATACTTGAATAGAGGCTTTATCTCCTCTCATCTCAATTATTTCTCCGATGAGCTTATTATCTGAAACTTTAACAACGTCATATACATTAGCTTCGTCCATACCCTCAGCTACTACTAAGGGCCCGGATACTTTTATTATTCTTCCTACTTTCAAGATAAGCCCTCTCCTTTTATAAAATATTTGTTCCTACAGCTTTCTCTACATTCTTGTTAATCATATCCATACCAATATTCAAAGTTCCTTGATTACTAGGTATTAAAATCACTGCAGGAAGCATTTGATTATTATACCTTTCAATCGTTTCTGGTATTAAACTAGCCGTTTGTTCAGTTATAAAGATGATCCCATATTTATTTCTAGCTAGAGTATCAACAACTCTTCTAGCTTCGTCTTTTTCAATAACTGGGTAAACATCTATTCCCAGAGCCTTGAAGCCAAGGATTGAATCCTTATCTCCTACTACTGCAACCTTATACATATAGATCACGCAACCTTTCTCTAATATCCTCTGGAGAAAGCTTGTTAACTTTTGAAACCATAATAATTCTAAGTATTTTAACTTCTGTTTCCTTGGCTATAATATATGAAAATATGGGTTCAGGTCCAAAGTTAACATACTTAGATGGTTTGTTTAACTCCATTAGATAATCATCCATTAGTCTTTCAAACTCTGACAAACGACTAGTATTTTGGTAAATTTCTAATCCCTTTTTAACTTCGGGACTAATATCATAGCTTCTGTATTTGCTGATAATAACTTCTATGGGTTCATTTAAGGATAAAACCAATTCATCTATGCCAATATTTCCATTAGGAAGTAAGACTTCCTCTAAGAATTTCATATCTTTTTTCTGTTTCTTCACCCTTATTAGGGTCCTAATATTTGTGAAATCGATTGAATCCTTAACATATTTAATGAATAATGGTATGTCTGTTTCCTTCGCTAGTTCGTATAAGTGGTTGAAATAATATCTATCAAATAGGATATCGATTCTTTGAGGATCTTTATTTTCATTATAATCCCTTTCAACTTCCTCCAAGGCTTCTCTAATTCTTGGCTCCAAATATTTTAGGTTGCCAGTTAGATAATCTGTTTTTAGCCTTTGGAAGTCCGTAGTACTTATTGGCACATACATGTCACTTAAGTCAGTTCCTAGGACTTTCTCCTTAAACATTACCTTTAGATTGTGGTAATCATATTTTAGTACCAATAAATCTACTACAACTTTATCCTTAGACATTTCATACATTAATTCGTAGACTCTCTTTAATTCAGAAGAAAGTATGTTTTCATAATCTTCTACCCTAGTTACACCTCTCATTACATTGGCATACTCGGTTTCTCCTAGGATTTTAAATACTTCCTCCNTATCTTTGGCATCTACCATTCTTTCAATAACCGCCCTTGAAAGGAGTCTAGTTTCAAGGACTCTAGTTCTAGTTACAGCTTGGATATAATCCATCCTGTCCATGAAATCACTCCTATTCCTTAAAGAGCTCTTGGGCTAATTCTGTTACCATTTCGTCCCTGTAATGTTCCACCAAAGAATCAAAGGTATAGTTTAAAATTATCCCTTTGTCCTTAATTAGGAAACCTGACTCTACAGTTTCATCCTCTGAAACCTTAAGAGCTATGCCAAGTTTTTTTACTGTATCTTTCATATTTTCTGGAACGACTAAAACTTCTTCACCAGTTAATTGGAGTCCTTTTAGTACGTTCTTTAAGAAAGATACATACTTGTCTTCTTCTAAGGCTCTTAACCTTTCCTTAGCTAGGTTAAATACCCTTTCCATTATTTGCTGCTTAGCTAGTAGCTTTTCATTTCTTACCTTTAATTCAGCACCAGAAATGATTCTTTCCTTAGCTAAATCAGCTTCCCTCTTAGCTCTTTCTAATAGTCTTCTTTTATTTTCATTGGCCTCTTTTTCCTTTGAGGCAATTATTTCATCCTTAGCCTTATTGGCCTCTTCCATAATTAGATTAGCTTTTTCTTTAGCTTCATCAATTATCCTTTGTACTAGATTCTCTAAGTTTGACATCTCTTCACATCCTTAGCTAAATTAAAAACTAACTGCATTTACAAGTATTAGTGAAACAACGAATGCTAA
>JGI24713J26584_10001161_pt1 | contig 19459 bp, 16 predicted proteins | sample BioPla4DNA1_FD_26584 | JGI IMG/M metagenome (IMG submission 26584) | reverse complement strand
TTTATGCCTTTTTCGATGAGCATTTTGTCAATGAGACTCATCAAGGCCATGCCGACGCCGATGTTGTTGTAGGCAGGTCTTACACCGAATCTGCTGAGATAAGCGGTATTGTCGGGCAATATGGCCACTCTTGCGCTGCCTACGGCAATACCGTCGATAAGCGCGATGAAGACTTCCTTTGTCCTGATATCGTCTATGATATCATCCAGTGTTTCCGTCAGGGCATCCAAAGGTTCCTTTACATCTGTGTCCTTCATATATTTCTTAAAGGAGTCCTGCATGATCTCATATATGGCAGGAGCATCGGATTCCACAGCCTTGCGGATCATAAAAGTATAGTTGAACATGTTAAAAACCTGCCTTTGCCCAAACTGTCAGCCCATCAGCGTTACCATGATGGCCTTCTGCATGTGCAGCCTGTTTTCCGCCTCTTCAAAAACATCCGAATTCGGCCCGTCTATGATATCTTCTGTGACCTCGTAGCCTCTGTATGCAGGCAGGCAGTGCAGGAACATTGCGTCTTCCTTTGCCAGTGAAAACAGCTTGCTGTTGACCTGGTAGGGCATGAATATTTTGAGACGCAATTCCTTCTCAGCTTCCTGTCCCATGCTGATCCATGTGTCGGTGTAAACGACATCTGCATCCTTCATCGCCTCTTCCGGATCTTCAGTCANCACCACCTTGCTGCCTGACTTTCTGGCGTGATGTTTTGCCTGCTCGATTATGGTGGCGTTACATTCGTATCCGGCGGGAGAAGCCACACAGATATCCATTCCTGTAATTGCGCAGCCCTGCAGCAGAGAATTGGCCACATTGTTACCGTCGCCCACATATGCAAGCTTCAGCCCTTTTAGTTTACCCTTCTTCTCGTATACAGTAAAGAGGTCTGAAAGTATCTGACAGGGGTGCATCAGGTCCGTGAGGCCGTTTATGACCGGGATCGTCCCGAATCTTGCCAGATCCAGCACATCGTCCTGCTTGAAGGTCCTGATCATGATGCCGTCGATATAGTGGGAGAGGACCTTTGCCGTATCGTGTATCGTTTCGCCNCGGCCCAGCTGGATGTCGCTGGAGCTCAGAAAAATGGGATAGCCGCCCAACTGGTACATGCCGACTTCAAATGACACTCTCGTTCTGGTCGAGGATTTGGAGAATATCATACCAAGCGTCTTGCCTTTGAGCAGGTGGTGTGTGATCCCTGCCTTAAGCTCTTTTTTAAGTTTTGCCGCCAGTGTGAACAGGCTTTCGATCTCCTCAACGGTCAGATCGTTAAGGTCGATAAGATGTTTCATTGTTACAGCTCCTTCATTATTCTTTTTCCGGCCGTCTATACAGAAAGATTTCGGCCATCTATACTGAAAAACATCTGCTCCGGCCGTATTTATCGGATCCGGTCAGACCGCTGAATGCCGTATCAAATCATTTCCGGCCATTATATCTCGAGTATTCATCCAGTGCATAGACGCCGGGCTCATTGCATTCCGCCAGGTGCTCCAGCACATCGAGTATAGCATTGGCTGTGTCCAGCGATGTGAGGCACGGAGTATTGTATTCCATGGAGGTNCTCCTGATTGNGAAGCCCAGTTTTCCGGGCACGCCTGCCTTCGCATATGTGCTTATGACCAGCGATACCTTGTCTGTTTTGATATAATCGAGGACTCTGTCTTCAGGTACCAGTTCCACTTCCAGACCCGCATCCGAAAGCCAGCCGTAATCATCCTCCACTGCCAGCAGTCTGAAGCCAAGCCTGTCAAGTTTTTTCGAGATGATGACGCAGTCCTCCTTATCCCACTCGCCTGTTGCCATCAGTACGCTGCCGCCCCTGGGGATGGACAGACCTGAGGCGATCAGTGCTTTGTAAAGTGCGATGCGATAATCCCTGTCCACGCCCATCACTTCTCCTGTGGACTTCATCTCCGGACTNAGGAAAGTATCGACTGTCGACAGCTTCGCGAATGAGAAGACCGGAGCCTTGACCGCCGAAAAAGCGGACTCCTCTGCCAGACCCGGCTCATATCCGAGGCTGCGCAGTGTGCTGCCCATTATGAGCTTTGTGGCGACATTTACCATCGGGATGCCCGTGATCTTGCTCATTATCGGGATAGTCCTGCTGGCACGCGGGTTGACTTCGATTACATAGACCCTGCCATCGCCATCGATGACGAACTGTATATTGAACAGGCCGACGATCTTCAATGCCCTGGCGAGTCTTATCGAATAATCCGCTATCACTTCCTTTGTTTCCCGGGAGAGCGTATGCGGGGGATATATGGCGATACTGTCACCCGAGTGTACTCCTGCCCTTTCAACATGCTGGAATATCCCCGGGATCAGTACGTCTTCTCCGTCACAGATGCCGTCCACTTCTGCTTCGATACCATTTATATATTTGTCGATAAGCACCGGATGCTCTGCGGACACATCCACCGCCATCTTCATGTACTCCTCCAGTGCCCTGTCGTTGTATACTATCTCCATGGCCCTTCCGCCCAGCACATAGGAGGGCCTTACCAGCACAGGATAGCCGATCCTGTTGGCTATCGTCTTTGCCTCTCCAAAGGAATGGGCGGTACTTCCCTCTGGTATGGGTATACCGAGCTCCTCAAGCAGCCTGAGGAATTTGTCCCGGTCTTCGGCAATGTCGATGCTTTCCACCGAGGTACCCAGTATCTCTACGCCTTCCTTGTGGAGCGTGCCTGCCAGGTTTATGGCAGTCTGGCCGCCAAACTGGACTATTATGCCCTCGGGTTTTTCCTTGTTGACGATATCCAGTACGCATTCCTTTGTCAGCGGCTCGAAATACAGCTTGTCGGAGGTGTCGAAATCGGTGCTGACAGTTTCCGGGTTGTTGTTTATTATGATGGACTCCAGGCCCAGTTCCCTCAGCGTCCTGACACAGTGCACGCTGCAATAGTCGAATTCTATGCCCTGGCCTATCCGGATGGGTCCCGAGCCTATGACGAGGACCTTCTTCCTGTCGGATACGACGACATCGTCTTGTTCCTCATAGGTGGAATAATAATATGGGGTGCGAGCCTCGAATTCGCCGGCGCAGGTGTCCACGAGCTTGTAGACAGGCTTGACCGGATATTTTTCCCTCAGCTCCAGAATAGTATCCAGCGNCACATTGACCAGATTGGCTATATAAGAGTCACCGAAACCGATCTTTTTGGCCCGTATGTAAAGGTCGTAATCCAGCCATGCGATCCCTGCATTCTTCACATCTTCAGCCACCTGTACNATGTTTTGCAGCTTGCTGATGAAGAATTTGTCCACCTTTGTTATCTCAACGATTTTGTCCACCGGGATACCCTTCTGCAGTGCCTTGAAAATAGCGAATATCCGCTCGTCTCTTGGTGACGCCAGCACTTCAAGGAGCTCATCGGCAGTATAATTGTCGAACAACTCAAGTCCTAACTGGTAGTTGAGCTTTATATCGAGCGAGTCTATGGCTTTCAGCAGCGATTCCTCGAATGTCCTTCCTATTGCCATGACTTCGCCGGTGGCCTTCATCTGTGTACCCAGGGAGCGGTCTGCCGACGAAAATTTGTCGAAGGGCCAGCGGGGCACTTTGGTAACGACGTAATCTATCGTGGGTTCAAAGCATGCATATGTGTTTTTGGTCACCGGGTTCCTGATCTCGTCCAGGTTCATCCCAATGGCGATCTTGGATGCGACACGGGCGATGGGATAGCCGGTGGCCTTGGATGCCAGCGCGCTGGAGCGGCTGACCCTGGGATTGACCTCTATGACCACATAGTCGAAGCTCTTCGGGTCAAGTGCAAACTGGATATTACAGCCGCCTTTTATATCAAGTGCACGGATTATCTTTACCGAGGCATTGCGCAGCATCTGGTACTCCTTGCTGGAAAGTGTCTGGCAGGGGGCCACGACGATGCTGTCGCCGGTGTGCACTCCCACGGGATCGAGATTTTCCATGCTGCATATGATGATGCAGTTGTCGGCACCGTCCCGCATGACTTCGAATTCGATTTCTTTCCAGCCGGCAACGCTCTGCTCGAGAAGGACCTGGTTTATCATGCTGAGCTTGAGCCCTTTTCCGCAGATGTATCTGAAATCATCCATGTTTTCCGCTATGCCGCCGCCGGTGCCGCCCAGGGTGTAAGCCGGTCTTATTATGATGGGGAAGCCGACCTCTTCAGCGAATGCAACTGCGTCATCCAGGTTTGTGACTATGGTGCTCATGGGGACTTTTTCGTTGATACTCTGCATGGTTTCCTTGAACAGTTCCCTGTCCTCGGCTCTCTTTATCGACATCAGGGATGTCCCCAGCAGCTCTATGCCGAGCCGGTCCAGTATACCATCATTGGCAAGCTGGACTGCCATGTTGAGACCGGTCTGGCCTCCAAGGGAAGCGAGTATGCCGTCCGGTTTTTCGCGCTCTATTATCTTCTTGACCGCATCAATGGTTATAGGCTCTATATAGACGCGGTCGGCAGTTTCCCCGTCTGTCATGATGGTGGCGGGATTGCTGTTGATAAGGACGACCTCGATGCCTTCCTCTCTCAGAGATTTGCAGGCCTGTGTGCCGGAGTAGTCGAATTCGGCTGCCTGCCCTATGATTATAGGTCCTGACCCTATGACCAGTACCTTTTTAATGTCCTTGTTTCTTGGCATATGGACCTCCATGCGATAGCTGATAATGTTTTACAGCGCCTTCAGGAAATCTTCCAAAACACAGGCAGAATCCTGCGGGTGATCTGCCGGTCCCGGGCAGTACTGGACCCCGGTCACAGACAGTTTTCCATGCCTGAAGCCTTCCACTGTATTGTCATTGACATTGATCCGGGTTATTTCAACGCCATCAGCCATATCAGCATCCAATGCGTAATTATGGCTCTGCGATGTTATATAGCATTTTCCTGTCGTAAGATCCTTCACCGGCAGATTGGCCCCATGATGGCCGTATTTCAGCTTAAAGACTGTCCCGCCCAGGGCCAGCCCCAGCAGTTGATGTCCCAGGCCGATGCCGAGAATCGGCATTTCGCCCATCAGTTTTTCCAGCAGCAGCCTCTGCTCACCCAGTTCCCGCGGATCTCCGGGGCCTCCCGATATAATCACTCCGTCAGGGCTGCACGCCAGCACATCTTCATATGTGGATGATGCAGGGAGTATGTGGATATCGCAGTCGTACCTGCGGAGAAGCTTCGTGAGGGTCTTTTTTACACCGAGATCCAGCAGTGAGATCCTTTTCCCCTGTCCCTTTATGCGCACAGGTTCCTTCGCGGTGACCTCCATGACAAGGCTGCGGCGCTTTTGCATACCATCCCTGAGCCTGTCGAGCAGCACGTCCACATTGCCGCATTCGGTGGATATTATGCCAAACATGCTTCCATTGCTGCAGATGTGCCTGACCAGTGCCCTTGTGTCGATGCCCTTCAGGCCGATGATATTATGCATTTTGAAGTATTCATCGCCACCGATGGAACACCGCCAGTTGTTGGGATGGTCGCAAATCTCCTTTACTATGAAACCCTGGACGTGTGCGCTGTCGGATTCGCTGTCCTCTTCATTGAAGCCGCTGTTTCCGATCAGCGGATAGGTCATTGTCACGATTTGCCCTCTATAGGATGGATCGGTGATGATCTCCTGATATCCTGTCATGGATGTATTGAACACCACTTCGCCTATGGTCTCTCCCCCTGCACCAAAACCTAGCCCGGGATAATATGTTCCGTCCTCCAGGACCAATACTGATTTCATTCCAAACTCCCCCTGTCTGATCAGCACATGTTAAAATGCCGTTGGCATGCCGGAATCACTGTGACGCCAATTCTTCATCCAGCACTTTGATGAATGCATCGATATCGTCTTTCGTTATGATCAACGGAGGAAGCATCCTGATGATGGAAGTCCCGACGCTGCCGACCAGGAAGCCTTTTTCGAACAGCCTGTTCTTCAGTTCGATGGCNTTATCCTGCGCCAGCTGGATGCCTATCATCAGCCCAAGACCNCNGATTTCGCCTATAATGCTGTGCTTTTCCGACAGCTTCGCAAGCTCGCCCCTGAAGTAGCTGCCCATCGTATCAGCATTTGAAAGCAAATCATCATCGAGGATCGTCTTCAGTACAGCCAGGCCCGCCGAGCAAGCCAGCGGATTGCCGCCGAAGGTGGAGCCGTGGTCCCCCGGTTCGAATGCCTGCGCAACAAACTCTTTTGCACAGAGTGCTCCGATGGGAACTCCGCCTGCCAGCGCTTTGGCCAGCGTGAATATGTCAGGCTCGACTCCGTAATGCTCATAGGCAAAGAGTTTACCGGTCCTGCCTATACCTGTCTGGATCTCATCGAATATGAGCAGAAGCCCCTTTTCGTCACACAGTTTGCGGACAGCCTGCACATATTCCGCATCCAGCAGGTGCACGCCGCTTTCTCCCTGCACCAGTTCCATCATGACAGCGCAGGTCTCATCATCGATGGCTGCTTCCAGTGCCTCGAGGTCATTCATCATTACATGCCTGAACCCGGGCATCAGAGGCGTGAAGGGTTTCTGGTACTTTTCCTGCCCCGTAGCTGCCACCGTGGCAAGAGTCCTTCCGTGGAATGATCTCTTCAGCGTNATAATGCCAAACTTGTCGGGCATACCTTTTTTCTTGAAATAGATCCTGGCCAGCTTGATCGCGCCTTCGTTTGCTTCAGCACCGCTGTTGGAGAAGAAGATGCGGTCCGCACAGGATACGCCGGCGAGCATTTTTGCAAGCTTCGCCTGAGATTCTATATAGTACAGGCTGGAGCAGTGGATGAGCTTCTGCGCCTGTGAAGATATGGCATCAACAAGTGCCGGATGACCGTGGCCCAGTACGTTCACAGCAATGCCGCCCAGCATGTCGCAATATCTGCGGCCGTCGCTGCCGTAAAGATGGATGCCCTTGCCGTATTCAAAGCATACTGGCGTGCGCGGTCCGAATGTATTCATGTAATATTTGCTGTCCATTTCCATTATTTCGCGAAGGTCCATAAGTTCATCTCCTTTAGCCNTGGAAAAAGCTTTCTCAGTATATTATTCATAATTATACAACTCTATGCATAATAATGCAACAATAAAATAAAGAAATGTTCATCCTGAGAGAACATTTCCTGAAATGCCGGAACCGGCGGCAATCCGTCCGCTTTTTGAAGTTCTGATTTTGCAGTTCCGATCGTGTTTTACAGCTTTTCATTTTCGTAGTAAAGCACCTTTTCCTTCATTATCATGGTGCCTATGCCCTGGTTGGTGAATATCTCCAGCAGAATGCAGTGCGGTATCCTTCCGTCTATTATATGGGTCCTGCCGACTCCCCTTTCCAGTGCATCCAGACAGCCGAGCACCTTTGGTATCATACCGCCGTTTATGACATTTTCCTCTATCAGCCTGTGCACCTCGGCAGCAGTAAGAGCGTAGTAGACTTCCGAGCTGTCCTTTGACTTCCTGACTCCTTCGACATCAGTGAGAAGCATCAGCTTTTCGGCCTTTAGTGCTGCGGCGATCTCGCCGGCTACCGTGTCGGCATTAATATTATAGCTGCGGCCGTCGCTGCCTATGCCGATGGGGGCTATGACCGGTATGTATTCATCCTTTGCTATGATATCAAGGACCTTGGAATTGACTTTGGTGATCTTGCCCACAAGTCCGATATCTGTTTCGACTCCATCGACGACAGTTTTGTACTGTTCACATTCCAGCAGGTTCCCGTCTATGCCGCAGAGGCCTATTGCCTTCCCGCCCTTCTGATTGATGAGAGATACGATCTCTTTGTTTGTCTTGCCCACCAGGACCATCTGTGCTGCTTCCATGGTCTGCATGTCGGTGACCCTGAGGCCATTGATGAACTCGCTCTTTATATCGAGACGCTCCAGCATGTTGCTTATATCCGGGCCGCCGCCGTGAACTACCACGGGATTGAGACCGATGTATTTAAGCAGCGTGATGTCCTCCATCACTGAGTTTTTCAGTTCGTCGCTGATCATGGCATTGCCGCCGTATTTTATCACCACGGTCTTGCCATGCAGTTTTTGCATATATGGCAATGCCTCTATGAGTATTTCAGCCTTTTTNATGATAGGTTCCATTTTTGAATCCAAAGCTTTTACCTCCATATTTTCCAACACTTGCGCTTAACTTACAGCTTCTTTAATTTTATTCCAGTCCGGTCCTTTCATCAATACCCATCATTATGTTCATACATTGGACTGCTGCGCCTGATGCACCCTTGCCCAGATTATCCAGCCTCGCTGTCAGCAAAACGTGCTCTTCGTTGCCTGTAACACTGATTTCCAGCATGTTTGTGCCGTTACAGCCGACNGCACTCAGGAAGCCATCGGTAATGGCGCCTTCCGAGCCATATGGAAATACCTTTATGAAATGCTGTCCCTTATAATATGAATAAAGGTAATCACAGATCGACTCTGCGCTGTTTTTTCCTGGCAGCAGCCTGGGATAGAGCGGCACGGCCACTGTCATGCCCCTGTAGTTGTACCCAATGATCGGCGTGAAAAGGGGCGTATGGCTGAGGCCCGTGATCTTCTGCATTTCCGGGAGATGTTTATGCCTGAGAGACAGGGCATAAAACCTGGGGCTCTTGATCGCCTCATCCGTGGAAGCCGCTTCTGCATACTCCGCTATCCGTTTCTTGCCGCCGCCGCTGTAACCAGATACGGCATGGCAGGTCACAGGGTAATCCGCCGGTACTATGCCTGCTCTGACCAGCGGATACATCAGGGCGATGAAGCCTGTCGCATAGCAGCCGGGCACTGAGACCCTTGAAGAGCCTGCGATCTTTTCCCTGTGCGCGCTGCTGAGCTCAGGGAAGCCATATGCCCATGAATCGTCAGTCCTGTGGGCTGTACTTGCATCTATGATACGCGTGCTCTCATTCGCGACAAGTGATACAGATTCCCTTGCCGCATCATCGGGCAGGCATAAAAAAACTATGTCAGCCTCATTGATGAATTTTTTCCTTTCATTTATATCTTTTCTTTTTTCAGGTGCAATTTTCAGCAGTTCAATGTCGTTTCTCCCCTGCAGGCGTTCGTTGATCTGCAGTCCGGTAGTGCCTTCCTGGCCGTCCACGAATACTTTATAAACCATAATCATTCACACTCCGCTCTGTCATTTTGCCGGCTCATCATGCCTGCTGATCTGTTATAAGTACCAGTATATCTGTCATATATAAATGCCACAGGTTAATGATAGCATATAAATCGAGTAATAATTATACATTAAGCTGAATAAAAATTCAATATCCTGTTGTCGTCTCATTATGCAAAGTAACTAAATAGGTTTTTTTAAATTTGTTAAAAAGTGTACTAGTTAGAAATTAACTGGCATGTTATAGTATAACTAAGTTTCTATGCTTATTAGAATTTGGGAGGGGAAAAAATGGCAAGTGTAAAGCTTAAAAACGTGTACAAAAGATTCGAAGGCGGTGTTACGGCTGTAAGTGACTTCAACCTTGATATCGAGGATAAGGAGTTCATCATACTTGTCGGACCGTCTGGCTGTGGAAAGACTACTACCCTCAGAATGGTGGCAGGTCTCGAAGAGATTACAGAAGGCGAGATCTACATCGGCGACAGGCTCGTCAACGACGTGCAGCCCAAAGACAGAGACATTGCGATGGTTTTCCAGAACTATGCTTTGTATCCGCATATGACCGTATTCGACAACATGGCATTCGGCCTTAAGCTCAGAAAGACCCCGAAGGACGAGATAAAAAAGAGAGTACATGAAGCAGCAAAAATCCTTGAGATCGAGCACCTGCTCGACAGAAAACCGAAGGCTCTCTCAGGCGGACAGAGACAGAGGGTTGCTCTCGGTCGTGCTATAGTCCGTGACCCGAAGGTGTTCCTCATGGACGAGCCTCTCTCCAACCTCGATGCCAAGCTGAGGGTACAGATGAGACTCGAGATCACAAAGCTGCATCAGAAACTCAATACTACGTTCATCTACGTTACACATGACCAGACTGAGGCCATGACCATGGGTACCAGGATCGTCGTTATGAAGGACGGCTTCATCCAGCAGGTCGATACGCCTACAGCACTTTATGACAGGCCGGTCAACATGTTCGTTGCAGGCTTCATCGGCAGCCCGCAGATGAACTTCATCAATGCTGTCATTGACAAGCGCGGCGACGACATATACCTGAAGTTCGGTGAGAACGAGGTCAAGCTGCCGGAATCAAAGGCAAAGAAGCTCGAAAACAGCGACTATATCGGAAGAGAAGTCGTAATGGGCATCAGGCCTGAGAGCATACACGATGAAGAGCAGTTCCTGCAGGCTATGCCTGACAGCATAGTTACTGCCAATGTCGAAGTCGTCGAGATGCTCGGATCTGAGACATTGCTGCATATATTCATCGGTGATGTGAGCTGTACTGCAAGGGTCAACCCCAGGACAAAGACAAGATCCGGAGACGTCATCAAGGTGGCTATCGATCCCAACAGGATCCACCTGTTCGACAAGGATACAGAAAAGACGATAATAAACTGATAATAATCGCAGTAAAAGAGGAAGACGACAGTCTTCCTCTTTTATTTACCCGGAAATTTTCTGCTGAGATTTTTTGGCGTATAGCATCGGATAAAATCCGCTGTTCCATATCTTTGTCCAATGTAGTATAATTAACCCTGATGATGATTTGTCCGATAACTTCGGTCGGCCGGTCCGGCGCATTTGAACCGGATCCGGGGCGGCATTTGCCTGACCGGCGGGATGATCGGCAAAGCCTTTGTGATGATCCATCGGCTTTGGCCGCAGGGGTATCAGGAAGGCCTGAAAAGACAGCAGGAGGGATGGAAGTGCGGCTGTTTCAGAATCTCATAAATCAAATACGGGAATGTGTCGACGGCAATTTCGGCATAATGGACGACACGGGTCTGATACTGGGTTGCACGGATGAACAGCTCACTGGCACCACACACCCGCTGATCGATGAAGTCATTGATGACAACAGAACGGATATCGGTATCCGCGGATGGCTGTTCCGGAAGATATATATCAGAAACAGGCTGGAATTCATAGTTTATACGGATGTCGCAGAAGAGCAGGGTAAAGCACTGCTGACAATGTTTGCCATAAATGTGTCAAACCTGAAGACCTATCACGAAGACAAATTCGACAAGGGAAATTTCTTCAAGAATGTAATAACTGACAATATCCTGCCGGGCGACATCCAGATAAAAGCCAAGGAACTGCATATTCCGTTCAATGTCCCCAGACTGGTTTTTCTGATAAAGACCGATAAAGTGAAGGACGTACATCCGCACGAGGTGGTGCTGGGACTTTTTCCGAAAAAGCAGAAGGACTTCGTGATAGCGCTGGATGAAGAGACCCTGGTGCTTATAAAAGAGCTGAAGGATGCAGATGACTTCGGGGAAGTTGACAGAACGGCAAAAGCTATCATCGACACGCTGAACACGGAGCTAATGGTCAAAGCCCACATAGGGATAGGCACCATCGCAGAGAACATCAGGGAAATAGGGCGTTCCTTCAAAGAGGCGCAGACGGCTCTGCAGATAGGCAGCATCTTTGANAGTGACAAGTCGATCCTGAATTACAACAACCTGGGTATCGGCAGACTGATCTATCAGCTTCCTACGACGATGTGCAGGTTGTTTCTGAAGGAAGTGTTCAAAAAGGGTTCACTGGAATCGCTGGATCAGGAAACACTGCTTACGATCCAGAAGTTTTTTGAAAACAACCTGAATGTCAGTGAGACATCCAGACAGCTTTATGTGCACAGGAATACGCTGGTCTACAGGCTGGACAAGATCCAGAAGACTACGGGTCTCGACCTGAGAAAATTCGACGATGCCATTATCTTCAAGGTATCGCTGCTGGTCAAGAAGTATCTGGACAAGGCAGAAAACGTGCAGGGCTGAGATGGCCCAGGGCAGGGGGATACTTCTCCGCAGGAAGTACAGAGCAATGGGTGCGTTCCCGGAAAAGCTTCAGGATACTCTCCCCTGCGGCAGGAACTCTCTGTGGTTGAAAAATGTACCTGACTGAAAAGCAGGAATTTCGACAACTATTGTAGAATGAATTAACATAATAAATAGAATGTTTCGACGGCATAGCACGGAAGTGCGTGCCGTCTGCAGATATCATGAGGTGTAGCGATTGGTTGAGCTTAGGGGTGTATCAAAGACGTACCCTAATGGTACGGTTGCGTTGAGGGATGTAAATCTCAAACTGGATAAGGGCGAGTTTGTTTTCCTGGTTGGTCCGAGCGGGTCGGGCAAGTCCACTCTCGTAAAGCTTCTTCTGAAGGAAGAGGATGCCACTGAGGGCGAAGTATATGTAAATGGCTACGATGTCACATCCATGACGAGGCAGGAGATACCATTCCTCAGAAGGAGTCTTGGGGTCGTGTTCCAGGATTTCAGACTTCTCCCGAACAAGACGGTTTACGAAAATGTTGCATTCGCAATGATAATAACAGAAGCGCTGCCTAAGGAAATAAGAAGGCAGGTGCCGATGGCACTGGCGCTTGTCGGATTGAGCAGAAAAGCGAATATGTACCCGAACCAGCTTTCAGGAGGAGAGCAGCAGAGGGTCGCACTGGCCAGGGCTCTGGTCAACAATCCTGCTCTGCTGATAGCTGACGAGCCGACAGGCAACCTTGATCCGGAGACATCCTGGGAAATAATGAAGCTGCTCAGCGAGATCAACCACAGGGGGACAACCGTTATTGTTGCAACACACGAGAAATCCATTGTTGATGAGATGAAAAAGCGTGTCGTTTCCATCAGCAAGGGTTTGATCGTAAGGGATCAGGAGAAAGGACTTTACAGGGATGAAGATAAGAACAATCCGATATTATTTTAAGGAAGGATTCGCAAATTCATATAGAAACAAACTTATGTCGCTGGCTTCGGTCCTCATAGTGGTCGCATCGCTTATCGTGTTCGGGATATTTGTGCTCATATCCCTCAATATGCAGCACAATATCAGCATCTGGAAAGAACAGCCGCAGCTCCAGGCTTTCTGCTATGAGCAACTGGACGGGACGCAGATAAGCCGGGTGGAGGATGTCATCAGAGGCGATGACAGGATCCTCTCATATGAGAAGGTAGACAAGGAACAGGCACTGGAGAGAATGCGCGAGAAGCTGGGCAAGGACGCAGCCATACTGGACGGATACGGAGCGGACATATTTCCTGTTTCCTTCGTAATCAGGCTGAAGGATGTGAGCAACAGCAATGAAGTGGTGAAAGACCTGGAAAAGGTGACAGGTATAGAGAAGGTGAGCTATTCGCAGGACACCGTGGAGATGATCACGAGAGCATCCCATTGGTTCAGCCTCGGGAGCAGCCTTATGATAATCATCTTTTTGGTGGTTTCGGTTTTCATTATTGCCAACACGATAAAATTAACAGTATTTGCAAGACGCAGAGAAATAGGTATAATGAAATATATAGGCGCCACAGATTGGTTTATACGCTGGCCTTTCGTCGTGGAAGGTGTTATAATTAGTATTACCGGGGCGATTTTGGCATTTATTCTGTCAGCTTACGGATACAAGGTTGTGGCGGACAGATTTTCGCAGGATACGTTTTTTGCGAGCACGAAGCTCCTCAGTTTGCTGAATATCGAGGATGTCTGGCTCAGGCTTGCAGTATCCTATGCGATAATAGCTGTCGTTGTAGGAGCAATGGGAAGTTTTATTTCGATGCGCAGGCATCTGAAGGTGTGACAGCTCACAAAAGAAGCAAAGCGTTGCCCCGAAGCACCGGATGGATCGGCGGCATGGTCCGGGGGACGCTGGAATAATAGAACTGACTGCTAAACCAATACATGGAGGATAAGATAAGTGAGAAAGAAGAGATTTACGTTAGCGATCCTGCTAATCGCAATCACGTTTTCTTCTGTGCTTCCGGTAATGGCTGATGAACTGAGCGATGCGAAGAACAAAAAAGCATCGACAGACAACCGGATAGCCGATCTTAAGAAAAAGCAGCAGGCAGAGTTGAAAGAAAAAACACGGCTCGAAAAAGAACAGCAAGAGCTGACAAAACAGCAGAACGAAGAAGCAAATGCCATCGAAGAACTGGAGAAGCAGATAGCCGAAGCAAAGGAGCACCTGAGACAAACTGAGCTTGCACTGGCACAAGCTACAGCGGACTACAACCAGATGAACGAACTGGTGAAGACCCGTCTTCAGGTCATGTATAAAAATTCTGAAACGACGATGCTGGATACACTCCTCTCATCAGGGAGCGTTGTCGAGTTCTATGAAAGATTGCATTATATGCAGGTTATATCCGAAAATGACAACAAGCTCATGCAGCAGCTTGAGGAGGCAAGGCTGGACGTAGAGCTCAAGAAGCAGATGCAGGAGCAGGCCAAGGAGATCCTGGAGCAGAAGCTGGGAGAAAGAGAGGAGCGTCTGCAGCAGATAAAGACTTCCAGGGCAAGGGTCGAAGGTGAGATTTCAAGAAGCAAGAAAGAGATACAACAGCTTGAAAAAGAGATAGACAAACAGCTGGAGGAGTCAAAAAGGCTGGAAAGCAAGATCAAGACCCTCATGACCAAGCAGAAGTACGTCGGCGGGTCCATGACCTGGCCGGTACCAAGCTCCTACAGGATAACATCATCATTCGGGATGAGGAAGCATCCGATTCTCAGGAAAAACAAGATGCATACCGGTGTCGACATAGGCGCGGACAAAGGTGCATCCATAGTTGCAGCAAACAGTGGTACTGTCATAATGGCGCACTACGATAAAAACGGATATGGCAATATGGTGGTCATCGACCACGGTGGCGGGATCACCACCCTGTATGCACATGCCAGCAAGTTGCTCGTCAAGGTAGGGGACAAAGTAAAATCCGGACAGACCATAGCAAAGGTCGGAAGTACCGGATTGTCCACAGGGAACCACCTGCACTTTGAAGTCAGGGTCAACGGTGAGCCGAAGGATCCCATGAAAGGCTACCTGAGCAAATAAGAATAGCGAAAGCAAATCAGAAAATCCAACAAGCAATCAAACCCGGTTGAAAAACCGGGTTTATTTATTTCAGCGGCCGCATAAAGATATATGGAATCATCTTTCGGGTGAACAGGCAAACTATCCGCATACCAGCTAAGGAGTGTTTAATATGCGCAGGCTTTTTTCGATACAGCAGGTTGCGGCGATCGTCGCCGTGACACTGATAGTTGCAGTAAGTGCGGCCGCAATCGTCTTTTATTCTGTCCATACGGCGCAGAACAGATATGAGATAATTCTTGACGCGGAAACGGTGGACTACGAAAATGTTGTCAAGTTCAATCGGGTCATGGGTATCCTCAAAAAGGACTTCTATCAGAAGGTCGATGTGAACAAAATGCTGGAGGGGGCTATATACGGTCTGGCGGAATCGCTCGGCGATCCATATACAGTGTACTTTGACAAAAAGCAGATGGAGGCATTCCTTGAGAAGTCCAGGGGCAGCTATGTGGGCATCGGGGTCACTGTCAATGTGGATGATGATGGCCTGCTGACCGTCATTGAGCCGGCAAAGGGTTCTCCGGCGATGGAAGCGGGGATACTGCAGGGTGATAAGATAGTAAAGGTGGACGGGAAGGATGTGACATCGGTAAGCGATGAGAACATGATCATAAGCATGATAAAGGGGAAGGAAAACACCCGTGTGAACATCACGGTATACAGGCCTTCTGAAGACAGATATGTCCAGTTCAATATAAAGCGTAAACGCATCAGGGCATCGAATATAAAAAGTGAGATACTCAGTGGCAATATCGGGTACATAAAAATAGCCATGTTCGACAGTGAAATAGCCAGGTATTTCAGGAATGACCTCAGCAATATGCTCAAAAATGGCATAGAAGGGCTCATAATCGATCTGAGGGACAATCCCGGCGGGTCTTTTGAACAGGTGGTGGAAATAGCCGACAGCCTGCTTCCTGCCGGCACCATAGTTTATACCGAGGACAGGGACGGCAGGAAGGAATACAGGTATTCCGACAAGGCGTATGTTGATTTGCCCCTGGCTATTCTAATAAACAGCAACAGTGCAAGTGCATCCGAAATACTGGCGGGTTCCGTCAGGGACCACGGAAGGGGCATACTTGTCGGTACCAGGACATTCGGTAAGGGACTGGTACAGGAGCTGAAGCTGCTGGGTGACGGCTCGGGTCTCAAGGTCACTATTTCCCGATATTTCACGCCATCAGGAACATGCATACACGGTACCGGTATCGAGCCTGATATCGAAGTCGGTGTATTCGATGACTACAGGAACCACCCTGTTTCACATATCCCGCGATCCAGAGATATCCAGCTGCGGACAGCGGTCAAAGCGCTGCTCGGGGAAATAGAGTAAAAAGAGTGTATAAAAGGTTTTTTTCTCCACAAACTATAAAGGGTAATGCAATCAATGGACTCAGAGGTGTGGAGATGGAGAAAAAGAAAAAGAAGCAGGATCCCCATGACAAACTGAAACTTGAGATCGCCAGTGAACTGGGGCTTAAGGAGAAAGTCATGAAATATGGATGGAAGAGCCTGACTGCCAAGGAAACTGGAAGAATAGGCGGAATGATATCAAAGAGGAAAAAGGCGCTTCAGAAAATGGATCAGGAATCGGTGTAGAATATCAGAGTTTGTGAGAGCCGCAAGCCGTGCGGCTTTTTTGCTGTTTTCTCACCGGGCAGGGGACCGGACAGGGTATTATGTCACTGTACAGTATTAAAAAAGCATATGGTTTATGGTATTATTGACTGGTAAATAACATGGGTGTCCAACAGGACAAGGATCATCACAGACGTTCTGACGACCGGAAGGTATAGATACAGCCTTCCCGGCCGGAGGCAACGGGGCTGTGCAGCGTGGGGGTGGCAGCGATTTACCGGGATTTCGCCTATTATTACGACAGACTGATGAGAGACGTGGATTATTCCTCGTGGGCTGATTATGTGACTGACATCTTTGACCGGCATGGCTGTGCCCCGAGGCTGATAGCAGACCTGGGATGCGGCACCGGAAGCTTCTGTCTGGAGATGGCCGGCAGAGGATACGATATGATCGGGATCGACATATCTGCTGAAATGCTGAGCTGTGCAAAACATAAGGCTGTCGATGCTTCAGCCGGCATACTGTTCCTGAACCAGGACATCACGTCATTTGAGCTGTATGGCACCGTAGGAGCCATCACCAGTCTTATGGACAGCATCAACTATATAACATACAAAAATGACCTGAAGCGGCTGTTCAGGCTGGTACGAAATTACCTGGATCCGGGCGGACTCTTTGTTTTCGATATCAATTCACCCTACAAGTTCGAAAATATCCTGTCACACAATGTATTCTGCGAGACCTCCGAGGATATCTCATATATCTGGCAGAACAGTTTCGACAGAAGGTCGGGGCTGTGCAGATTCGACCTCACCTTTTTCGCGAAAGAGGGCGAGTATTACAGAAGATTCGATGAGACCCATTATGAGAGAAGTTACGATCTCGGTGAACTGGAGCTGATGATTCGGGCTGCCGGGCTGACCGTGCTTGGCATATATGAAGCTTTTGGATTCAAAAAACCGGGACCGAAGGCAGAAAGAATTTTTTTCGTGTGCGGCAGACAGGGATAATATTTCTTGTCGGATATTGTATAGAAAGCCTGAATTGTGGCAAATATAGAGTTACCGAGTGTTTATGGTAAACGCTGATTGATGGTAATTATGCAGTCTATTTGATTGACAAGCCGTGAAATATTGTGTTACACTAATTAAGGTTTGGCAAAAGAAGCATACAGCAGTCAGACCCAAGTAGATTTCAGGAGGTTAAACGTAATGCAGAAAGGCAGAGTTAAGTGGTTTAATGCAGAGAAGGGTTTTGGTTTCATCGAAAGAGAAGACGGAAATGATGTTTTCGTCCACTATACCGCAATCGCGATGGACGGTTTCAAGACCCTCGAAGAAGGCGCTGAAGTAGAGTTTGAAGTTGTTGAGGGTGCTAAAGGACCCCAGGCTGCAAACGTCACGAAGGTTATGTAAATAAAGTTGTTTCAACTTTAACATAAATCCAGTCAGCACCGAAGCCCCGATATCGAATATCGGGGCTTTTGGTTAGAAAGGCGGGTCTTGAGGATGAGGCCCGGTCTGAATGGATCTGAGGAATATTATGATGATAAAGGAGTCGACATGGAAGATCACATTGTCAGAGCAACGGCAGCGGAAGGCTATGTGCGTGCATTTGCCGCTGTGACAACAAATCTGGTGCAGGAAGCCCATACGATCCATGACAGTTCAGGAGTCGCCACTGTAGCTCTGGGCAGGACGCTTACGGCGGCTGCAATGATGGCAAGGATGCTCAAAAACGACAAGGATGTGATGACTGTACAAATCAGGGGCGATGGTCCTCTTGGACTGATAGTGGTCGTATCTGATGCCTTTTCCAATGTCCGCGGGTATGTGCACAATCCGAAGGTATATCTGCCCCTCAACTCTGCCGGCAAATTCGATGTGGCTGCAGCCGTCGGGAGAAACGGGTATCTGAACGTTATCAGGGATATGGGACTCAGGGAGCCGTATATAGGCTACGTGGATCTGGTTTCGGGCGAGATAGGTCAGGATCTGGCATACTACTTTGCTCACTCGGAGCAGGTGCCGACTGTAGTGGCAGTGGGAGTCCTTGTTAATCCGGATGAAAGTGTTGCCGCCGCCGGGGGATATATAATCCAGCTGATGCCGGGAGCGGACGAAGAGATAATAGAATACCTGGAGGAAAAGGTGCTGCTTTCGGATTCCATCACATATATGCTGTCCAATGGAATGGATGCCTCAGATGTACTGGAAAGCCTGCTGGGTGAGAAAGGGCTCTCGATAACTGACAGGCTGCCCTGCAGATACCAATGCACCTGCGGCCGGGACCGCATGGAAAGGAACCTGATAAGTCTGGGTGCTGAGGAAATAGAAAAAATGGCTGATGAGCAGCATGGNGCAGAATTGCAATGCCATTTCTGCAATGCGAGGTATCACTTTACGGAGGAAGAGCTCAGGGCGCTGATAGGATAGATAAGCCCGGCAGGGGCTGCAAGGTTTGTATCTTGTTTTGCAAGTGGCTGTCTGCCTGATAAGCGGCATTTTTTATGATGCCTGCAGCGACTGCATCACGGCCTGTATCGGTTGGCAAATTTAACTTCATTGAAAAATAAATTTTGCTATTGACTTTAAAATAACTTTTCTGTATACTAGTTATTGTCGCTCGGGCGATAACACAAGGGCGCTTAGCTCAGCTGGGAGAGCACCTGCCTTACAAGCAGGGGGTCATAGGTTCGAGCCCTATAGTGCCCACCAGGGATTTTCCACCAGGCACTGGGAGAAGATCCAGTTATCGGAGAGCGGCATATGTGGCCCGGTAGTTCAGTTGGTTAGAACGCTAGCCTGTCACGCTAGAGGCCGAGGGTTCGAGTCCCTTCCGGGTCGCCATATTACCAAGCCTCAAGTGGGGCGAGAACCCGAGAGGGC
>JGI24713J26584_10001157_pt1 | contig 19477 bp, 13 predicted proteins | sample BioPla4DNA1_FD_26584 | JGI IMG/M metagenome (IMG submission 26584) | reverse complement strand
TTCCAAGGGGTCCCATACCCATGTTGGCAGCTCCACCTACTGTAGAAGCTTTTTCAAGAACAATTACATCAGCTCCATTTTCTGCAGCCTCTACCGCAGCGGATAATCCGGCTGGGCCTGCCGCAATGACTACAATCTCAGTTTCCATCTTCTTCATGCTATAACCTCACTTTACTTTATTGTTTGCCTTAAATATCAATGATTTATCTTTATCTTAATATATTTGAAATGAGGTATATAGGCTAAATTTTATCTAATCTATATGAATTTTTGTCGTAACACTATACACTTTGGGCACTTTATTGTTGAATCTTACGATAAATGTTCCAGTAATGCAAAAAAGAATCCCTGTTTTCAAGAGACTCTTTCTTAATTACATAATTTGTTTTTATTAAAGTAAAGCTTTAGCAATCAGCTTATCAAATTTCCTTATATCTACACCCTTATTTAGATTTATTTTTATGTGACCGGCCCTTGTCCAAAGCTCTACTTCTGCATTAACATCCAAAAATCTTCCGGCATTCTCAGTGGACCACATAACTATTGATGAATAAGGCAGAGAATATATCTCAACCTTTTTGCCTGTAAAGCCCTGAGCATCTCTTACAATCAATCTCTTGTTAGTAAATATGGCACTATCACGGAATGTCTTATATGCAGCAACTGCCTCTTCCCCTTCTACCAATAAATCATTTACATCATCGGGGATGGGACACTCTCCTATTAATGTCCATGTTAAAATATTACCCATTTCTGCCATTATTAAATACCTCCATGTAAAATCATTCCTGTATTGTAATTCTATATTACTATTAAGGAAAAAATTAGTCAATTTATAATATTAATTCCTAATATTTTTACATAAACCTTTTTTAAAAAAGTTACTTTATATTAAAAAAGATACTACACTTCTGAAACAAAAAAGCCGCCTGTTTCAGTTAAGAAACAGACGGCATACCAATATCTGTGTCAAATAAGTAAATTTGATACAAACATCACTTTTAAGTTTTAATAAAGCTTTGCTCCAGCCGGAATGCGGTCATCAACCATCAGAAGATTAAGCTTTTCTTCGCCATCTTCTTCGTGAATAGCACTAAGCAGCATACCGCAAGAGTCAATACCCATCATTGTTCTTGGGGGAAGATTTACGATAGCAATAAGAGTCTTGCCAATTAGTTCTTCCGGCTCATAATATGGGTGAATACCGCTTAAAATGGTGCGGTCTGTACCTGTTCCGTCATCTAAGGTAAACTGTAAAAGTTTCTTTGACTTAGGAACTGCCACACAATCTTTAACCTTTACTGCACGGAAATCTGATTTACTAAAGGTATCAAAATCTACACAATCCTCAAATAAGGGTTCAACTTTTACCTTAGAAAAATCTATCATCTCTGGCTCTACTTTTTCCTCATAAGAAGCCTTAGTTTTTACATCAATTCTCTTATTTACATCATTTAATGTCTTCATTGTAGGGAATAGCAATACATCCCTTATAGCTGCAGAATCAGTAAGCAACATAACAAAGCGATCAATACCAATTCCTATGCCTCCTGTAGGTGGCATACCATACTCCAAGGCATTTAGGAAATCTTCATCAGTCTCATTTGCTTCTTCATCTCCTGCTGCCCTTAATTCTTCTTGAGCCTCAAATCTTGTTCTTTGATCCAAAGGATCATTTAACTCAGAGAAGGCATTGGCCATTTCCCTTCTTGTAATAAACAGCTCAAACCTTTCTGTATAATCAGGATTATCAGGCTTTCTGCTGGCCAAAGGAGAAATCTCTACAGGATGATCCATAATAAAGGTAGGTTGAACTAAATGTTCCTCCACATACTCTTCAAAGAAGAGATTAATAATATCCCCTCTCTTATGTCTATCCTCAAATTCAATATTATGCTCCTTAGCCAAAGCCTTAGCAGAAGCTTCGTCTTTTATCTGATCAAAGTCAACATTGGCATACCTTTTAATAGCCTCAACCATAGTAAGTCTCTCAAAAGGTTTTGCTAAATCTATTTCTTCTCCTTGATAGTTTATTTTAGTGGTACCTAGTACCTTTTGTGCTACCGTACGGAAAAGATCTTCAACCAAATCCATCATTCCATAATAATCTGTATATGCCTGATACAACTCAAGTAAGGTGAATTCAGGATTATGTCTAACGGACAGACCTTCATTACGAAATACTCTGCCAATTTCATATACACGCTCTAATCCGCCTACGATAAGTCTTTTTAGGTATAATTCTAAGGAAATTCTTAAAAAGAGATCTTGATCTAATGCATTATGATGGGTGCAGAAAGGTCTAGCTGCAGCTCCTCCGGCATTAGAAACCAGTACCGGTGTTTCAACTTCAATAAAATCTCTGCTGTCAAGATAATTTCTAATTTCTCTGATAATTAAAGATCTCTTTATAAAAGTATCCCTTACCTCGGGATTTACTATCAAATCCACATATCTTTGACGATATCTAAGGTCCGTATCTTTTAGTCCATGGAATTTCTCAGGAAGTATCTGCAGGCTTTTTGAAAGAAGGACTATTTTACTGGCTTTTACGGAAATCTCTCCGGATTTAGTTTTAAACACTTCTCCTTCTATACCAATTATATCACCAATATCATATTTCTTAAATTCAGCATAGGGCTCTTCACCAATGTCGTCTCTTCTTACATAGGCTTGAATATCACCTTTTAAATCCCTGACGTTACAAAAAGAAGCCTTACCCATAACCCGTTTTGTCATAATACGGCCGGCTATGGACACGGTTTTTCCTTCAAACTCTTCATAATTAGTAGTAATATCAGCCGAATGATTAGTTACATCGTATTTCATTATTTTAAAGGGATCTTTTCCCTTACTTTGAAGTTCAGCTAGCTTTGTTCTTCTAACTTTAAGCAGTTCATTTAAATCCTGATCGCTTTGCATTTGTGCTCTTTCATCTGCCATCTTATCTTCACCTCTTATCATTTAGCAGGTATTTTTTTAATACCTATATTAATATTAATTTGACCTTTGAATTTCTAGTATTTCATACTGAATTACTTCACCGTTGGTTGTCTCAACATCCACAATTTCTCCAACCTTTTTTCCAAGAAGTGCCTTACCCAATGGAGATTCATTTGAAATCCTACCTTTAAGGCTGTTTGCTTCAGTTGATCCAACAATTTTATATGTCAATTCCTCTTTATATTCCATATCGAAAATACGGACCTTACATCCGATATTTATTACATCAACATCAACTTCATCCTCTATTACTACTTCTGCATTTCTAAGGATTTTATCAATCTCTTCTATTCTGGCCTCAATATCTCTTTGCTCATCCTTAGCTGCATCGTATTCGGCATTCTCAGATAAATCCCCCTGCTCTCTGGCTTCTTTAATCTTTTGAGCAACTTCTTTTCTCTTATTAACCTTTAAATCGTGAAGCTCCTCTTCTAGTTTTCGTAATCCTTCATAAGTTAATATATTTTTCTTCTCTACCATAAAACACCCTTCCTCCATATGCATATACTTTTAATTCCACAATACATTCAAAGTATTATATATCATCAATTGTTTCTTGTCAACATCGTAGAAAACTCAATAATTTCTTACAATTTTTGAGGCCAATAATAAATTTTAGACAATTTTTACCCGGGATATGGAAACAATCCAGAAGATTAGTTGGCCAAATACTATCTCCCGGAAAGTTACATTATATCTTATCTTTATAACCTATAAAATATACTAGCTAATTATGAATAATCAATAAAATCTGTTTTATACACTTTAATTAAAATAATTTTTTATAATAATCACTAAAATCAAAGGTAGCAAAATAGTCTTTTGGTGTCTCTGCTCTGCGGATTAATTGCACCTTGCCGTCTTCTTTTAAAAGCAGCTCCGCACTCTTTAATTTACCGTTATAATTATATCCCATGGAAAATCCATGGGCACCGGTATCATGGATAACAATCAAATCACCGATATCAATCTTTGGCAGCATCCTGTCTATAGCGAATTTATCATTATTTTCACATAAGGAGCCGGTAATATCATACTTAAAATTATTAGGTTCATTTTCCTTACCCATAACAGTTATATGGTGATACGCCCCATACATAGCCGGTCTCATAAGATTAACCGCACAGGCGTCAAGTCCTATATAATCCTTATAGATATTCTTCTGATGAATTGCGGTTGCTACTAAGTGTCCGTAAGGTGCCAGCATATATCTACCAAGCTCTGTATATATATCTAAATCTCCCATACCTGCCGGAACTAAAATCTCCTCATAGGCCTTTCTTACTCCTTCACCGATAGCCATAATATCATTTGGCTTTTCATCGGGATGATAGGGTATTCCTATTCCTCCGGAAAGATTAATAAACTTAATATGAACACCGGTTTTTTCTTTTAGTTCTACGGCCAATTTAAATAAGATAGCTGCTAAAGTAGGATAATACTCATTAGAAATGGTGTTGCTGGCTAAAAAGGCATGAATTCCAAAGTACTTAACACCTTTTTCCTTTAAGATACGAAATCCTTCTATCATCTGTTCCTTAGTAAAACCATACTTTGCATCCCCCGGATTATCCATTATCCCATTGGCAGTCCTAAATACACCACCGGGATTATATCTGCAACTTATAATTTCGGGAAGGCCCGCAACTTTCTCTAAAAATTCTATATGGGTAAAATCATCCAGATTAATAATGGCATTTAACTCTCTTGCCTTTACAAATTCCTCTGCCGGAGTTACATTGGAGGAAAACATAATATCCTCCCCTGAATAATCCATAGCCTCTGCTAACATAAGTTCAGTAAAGGAAGAACAGTCCACACCGCAGCCTTCCTCCTTTAATATATTTATAATATAAGGATTTGGTGTAGCTTTTACCGCAAAATATTCTTTAAACCCTTTATTCCAAGAAAAAGCTTCCTTTAATTTTCTTGCATTTTCACGTATTCCTTTCTCATCATAAATATGAAAAGGAGTCGGATATTCTTTTATTATTTCTTTTAACTGTTCTAAGGTAACAAATGGTTTTTTCATAACAACCTCCTAAAATATAAAAACAGAATATGATATGCCCATGCTTATATAATATCTCCTATATTTTAATTTACATGTTCATAATCAACTTATAATCTCTGGCTTTAATATTCTCAATAAAATCATGAATACTATTTAGCGGTTTAGAAAATCCCATTCCGCTACGCTCAGGCTCCAATCCATGGGCATCGGTTCCGGCAGTTGTCGGCAGATTATGTTTCTTTGCATATTCAGCAGCCTTTTTATCAAAGTCTATATTCCTATTACCCACATTATATATTTCTACAGCATCAACTAAGTCTGGAAAAAGACGTATTTCTTTTATATAAGGCCTTATTCTAAATGGATGGGCATGTACCACAAAACCTCCGGCCTTATGGATTTGATAATATTGTTCCTCAATTGTCCAGTTTAACATTTCGGGGTGATTTTTTATCCATTCCTTATCCAGTCCATATATTAAAAATTCCGTTGCCTTGTAATTAGTTTCCCAACCAAAGAATACCGATAAACCTATCTTATCTCCTTCTTTTTTGGCATTCTCATAACCTTTGCAAAATAAATCTACCCTTTCTTCCCAAGTCAAATCATTGCAAATAGCTGTATTTCCGTTAAAAAAGTGATCTGTTACTATAATACCGGCATATCCGGCTTCCTTGTATAATCGTACTTGTTCTGCCCCAGTCATATAAGAACAGGCACTTGCCTCTTTCGTATGTAGATGGGTTTCATATAAATATAAGCCCACTATTTAACACCTAGCCTTTCTAAATAAGCCTCTTTTGTATATCTTATCTGCTTAGTCCGTCCTACAGAATTGTTCCCATTATACAACATTTTAGATTTTTTTCAAATACTTAATTAAGGAAAACTCCCAATACAAGCAATTTACGAACATATGATTGTGAGATTACTAGAAAAATACAAGTTCTTGTGCTATAATCATTTAGAATAATCTACAGATAGAATCTTTGTAAAAGGGGAATGTATAACCATGGAACAATATAGCGGAAGTCAGATTGTGGTATTAGAAGGACTTGAGGCAGTCCGCAAGCGTCCCGGAATGTATATAGGAAGCACCGGACCTAGAGGCCTTCATCACCTTATTTGGGAAATTATAGACAATGGTATCGATGAACATCTGGCAGGCTACTGTAACCGGATTAATGTAACTCTCCGTAATGATGGGGGTATAGAAATAGAGGATAACGGACGGGGGGTACCGGTAGATATCCATCCTGTAAAGAAAATACCTACTGCCCGTGTAATTTATACCGTCCTTCATGCCGGAGGTAAATTTGACTCTTCAGTATATAAGGTATCCGGTGGTCTACATGGGGTCGGTGCCGCAGTTGTAAACGCACTTTCTAAGCGAATGCTTATAGAAATAAAAAGAGACGGAAAAATATATCGGGATGAATATGAAAATGGGGGCCATCCGGTAACAAAATTGGAAAATGGTCTCCTTCCTGTTGTTGGTAAATGCAATAAGTCCGATACAGGAACTAAGATAATCTTTTATCCGGACGATTCTATATTTGAAACAGTAGAATTTAAGTCCGATATAATACAAAAAAAGCTTAAAGAAATAGCTTTTCTTAATAAAAACTTATTACTGCATTTTCAAGATGAAAAGACCGGTGTTACTAAAAGTTATATCGAAGAATTCGGTATAAAAAGCTTTGTTTCCTATCTAACTAGGGAAATGAGTTTAATTCATGAGGAACCCATTTATCTGGAGGGAAAAAGCGGTGAAATTGAAGTGGAAATTGCTTTCCAATATACCGACAACTATTCTGAACAGATAAATGCTTACTGTAATTGTATTAATGTCGTAGACGGCGGTACTTTAGTAACCGGTTTTAAGACAGGCCTTACTAGGGTTATCAATCAATATGCCAGGGAACTGGGTGTGTTAAAGGATAAGGACGATAACTTTGACGGCAAAGATATCCGTAACGGTATCGTTGCTATTGTATCCATAAAACATCCGGATCCTCAATTTGAAGGACAAACTAAGACAAAACTAGGTAATACCGATGCAAAAAGTGCGGTTGAGGAAGTATTTACTCAGGAAGCTCAACGGTGGTTTGATAAAAATGTAGAAGTATTAAAGTCCATACTAGACAATTCAATGAAATCATTTAATGCCAGAAAAGCCAGCGATAAGGCCAGAAATGCTGTCTTAAAGCAGATAAATGAAGTGGATACCAGAAGTAAGCTTGCTTCCTGTTCCTCTAAAAAACCTGAGGAATGCGAATTATACATTGTAGAGGGAGATTCAGCCGGTGGTACTGTTAAAACAGCAAGAAACCGCCGTACCCAGGCTGTCCTTCCCTTAAGGGGTAAAATCCTTAATGTAGAAAAAGCCTCCCTGGAAAAAATACTTTTAAATAATGAAATAAAGTCCATGATTGCAACCTTTGGCTGTGGCATAGGGGATGATTTTGATATATCAAAATTAAATTATGATAANATTATTATCCTTACNGATGCCGATGTGGACGGTGCCCATATCAGCACCTTNCTACTTACATTCTTTTATCGTTTTATGCCTGAGCTTATCTTTGCAGGAAAAATATATAGGGGACTTCCCCCACTTTATAGGGTTGAATACGAAACTATAAAGAGAAATAAGAAAACTAAAGAATTTCAATATTTATATAATGATTTTGAGCTGGACAAATTTCGCAAGAACAATGATTTTAAAATATTAAATATCCAAAGATACAAGGGTCTTGGTGAAATGGATGCCCATCAACTTTGGGAGACTACTCTAAATCCCGAAACTAGAATATTGGCTAAAATAACCATAAGTGATAATATCGAAGCCGATGAGATTACAAGTACCCTTATGAGCAGTAATGTTCCTCCAAGGCGTACATTTATAATGGAAGAAGCAAGATACGCAAAGCTGGATATATAAGCTCCACTATATTTATTAGGAGGTAATAATGAAAAATCAAAATCAGCAAGATCAAATAATACAATTGGATTTTTCTGAAGAAATGAAAAATAGCTACCGAGATTATGCCATGAGCGTTATCGTATCAAGAGCAGTACCGGATGTACGAGACGGCCTAAAGCCTGTACAACGTAGAATCTTATATTCTATGATTGAGTTGGGATTAGACCCTAATAAGCCCCATAGGAAAAGCGCCCGTATCGTCGGTGATACCATGGGTAAATATCACCCCCACGGAGATAGTTCTATTTACGATGCCTTAGTTAATATGAGTAAAGATTACTCACTTATGGTTCCTTTAGTAGACGGCCATGGCAACTTCGGTTCTATCGACGGAGACGGAGCCGCAGCTATGCGTTATACAGAAGCAAGGCTATCTCCCGGAGCCATGGCTCTTCTTAATCATTTAGAAAAGGGCTTAATCGACTTTAACCCTAACTTTGACGGCAGTGAAAAGGAACCTGTTGTACTGCCTGCCATGATTCCAAACCTTCTTATTAATGGTACCACCGGTATCGCCGTAGGAATGTCTACTAATATTCCGCCCCACAATCCGGACGAAGTTATTGAAGGGGTTATGGCCTATATGGATAATCCGGATATTACTATAAAAGAACTAATGAACTATATTCCGGCTCCCGACTTTCCTACCGGAGGAACAATTATTAATGTGGATGATATGGAGCAAATCTATGAAACCGGGGAAGGNAAAATAAGAATCCGGGCAAAAGTGGAGATTGAAAACGGTGACAACGGCAGAAAAAACATTGTTATAACCGAAATACCCTATACCGTGGCCGGTAATAAATCAAAACTTGTAGAAAACCTTTCAAATCTAATAAAAGACAAGGTCTTTGATGAGATATATGATGTTAGGGACGAATCCTCCAAAGAAGGAATTCGAATTGTCATAGAGGTTAAAAGGGACAGAGATATTAACAATCTCTTAAACGGCCTATACAAAAAGACAGTTATGGAAGATACATATTCTGTTAATTTTTTAGCCATTAAGGACCAGCAGCCGGTAACATTTAACCTAAAGGGCTTAATTAAAGAATTTGTAGACTTCCAAGAGGAATTATATACCAAGGAATATAATTATCTCCTGGATAAAGCAAAGAAGCGTCTTGAAATAGTAGGTGGCTTAATTAAGGCCACAGATATAATTGATTTAATAATTGAAATTCTACGGGGAAGCTCTTCTGTTAAACAGGCAAAAGCTTGTCTAATGACCGGAAATGTAGAAGGGATTCGATTTAAATCCCAAGCTTCAAAAAAAGAAGCAGCTACTTTGAATTTCACAGAACGTCAGGCTGAGGCCATACTTACCATGCAGCTTTCCAAATTAATAGGTCTTGAAATATTAAAACTCCATGAAGAAGAAGGAAGCTTAAAAGATTCCATTGCCGAATATGAAAAAGTATTAGGAAGCAAAAAGGAACTATACAAGATAATTAAAAAACGCCTTAAAGAATATAAGAAAGTCTTCCATTCTCCTAGAAAGACCATGCTAATTAACGCTAAAACCAGTGATTATGTGGAAGAGAAAAAGGTTGAGGATATCTATATATTAATAGACCGATTTGGATATACAAAATCCTTGGATTCTGCCAGTTATACCAGGGTGTCCGAGGACAACTTAAAAGACTACAGCTATATTATTCAGATGAAGAATACTGACCGCTTATGCTGTTTTACTAAGGAAGGCAACATGTTCCAAATTAAAGCTGAGAACATCCCCAGATGTAAGATGAGGGATCGGGGAAGCTTAATCCATACCCTATGTAAATTAGAAAAAGAAGAAATTATCCTTTATACATCCTTTGAAGAACTTTTTGAAAGCCAGATGTTATTTGTAACTAAAAAAGGCTTTATTAAGCAGGTATCCGGTGCTGAATTTGAAACAAACCGTTCTCAGATTAGTGCTACAAAACTAGAAGAGGGTGACCAAGTCATAGGAATAAACTTATTATCTGCAGGAGATATTCTAGCAGGCAATTATAAAGTAATTATCCTGACCGAAAAAGGCTTATCTTTAGGCTTTCCCCTTGCAGAAGTGGCAGAGTTTAAAAGAAACAGCCGAGGTGTCAGGGCCATTAAGCTAGATAAGGACGATACCGTATGTTTTGCAAAGGCAGTAAGTCCGGATACTGAAACATTTGTATATAATGACAAAGAATTAAGCGCTAAAAAAGTTCGCCTCCGTAAAAGAGGAGATAAAGGACATAAAGCTAAGTTATAGATTAAATATAAATAAATTAGCCCGGTAATTATGATTTCTTTTTCATAACTACCGGGCTATAAATATGCCTATAATTCTTACTCTCCCTCTTTGTATTAATGTTTGCCACTTACAATTTTATAATAGGTACGGGCAGTTAATCCATAAACAATACCATAGATTATCCCAAAACCTAATAAAGTTCCAAGGGTACAAAGCATGGTAATCCTTGTATTCGTAAGGCCAAATAAGGTCAAAAGTTTCAGCATTAATTGAAAATCAAAGGCCACATGGACTGCAGCAACTACTAGAGGTGCAAAAAACACTATCAAAATCTGTGTACTAATGGAACGTTTAATTTCCTTCTTAGGAAGACCAACCTTTTGCATAATTTCAAAGCGTCCTTTATCTTCATAGCCTTCTGAAATTTGCTTGTAGTATATAATCAGAACCGTAGCCATGATAAAAAGAAAGCCTAAAAACAAGCCAAGAAATAAAAAACCACCGTTCATAGCATAAACGTCAGCTGAGTTTTGTGCTCTTGTATCTACCAGAAAGTGTTTAAAATCCCCTAGACCGTCTTCTGCTTTTAGATTACTAATCTCATTTGCACATTTAATTTGTATATCTTCATTCTGATCAATATCAATTATTGCTATCCATTTTAAAGAACTGGCATCATCATTATAAACAGACTTCTGTGCCTTATATATAGTTTGAAGTACCTCTTCATCCTTTACCACTAAGTAGTTGGTTTCAACTAAATATCCTGTTAAATTATCAATTGTCGGAAAACCTTTAAGATGTTTTACTATGTTAAAGTTAAGAGAATAATCCCCCACCTCTATACGAATACTTTCTTTATTATCCAAAGTGTTACCATAAAATAAGATTTCATTGTCTTTTAAATCCACCTTTTTTCCGGTAAACTTATAGTAATCTTCCTCCGTAATAAAACACAGCTGTAGATAATCACCCTTATAACTTCGTTCAATATTCGTATGATAATAACCTTGGCCTCTTCCCACTGTAAATGCCAGATAGGTGTAATCTTCAAATCTAGTTATATTCCCTTGGTTTTTTCTGATTATTTCTTTTATATTATCTACCGTTAAATCTTTTTGAAAAGCAAATTCTGTTTCGCTATTTATTATAAGTTTTGATACAATATGTCCGGGATAATATGTGTCCAATACATCTTCCGTCCCTAGGTAAAGGGAAAGGGTCCCCGATACCATAACCAATACCATGGTAGAAAGTATACAGATATTTGAAAGACCTACTGCATTTTGCTTCATTCGGTATAGCATTCCAGAAATACCTATAAAATTTTTGGTTTTATAATATAACTTTTTATTTCTTCTTAGCTGTTTTAATACCACAATGCTAATAGCCGTAAACAGACAGTAGGTACCTATTATTACAAGAAATACAGCTATAAAATAAACTAAAATCGCTTTAATTGCTGACTTTGTAGTTATGGCTATATAATATCCGCCCCCAAGAGTTATGACTCCAATCAAAGCTAAAATCCATTTACTTTTCGGCTCCCTTTCCCCTGCATTGGAACTATTAAGCAGTTCAATAGGATTAGCTATGCGAATCCGTCTCAGGTTAAAAAGTAAGGTAAGACCAATAATTGAAGCAAATAATACAGTTGTTATTTTTATAGCAAAAGCAGATATAACAAAACCAAAGGGTACCTCAAAACGAAGTAACTTAAGCAAAGCAAGGGTTGCCAGTTTATGAAATAAGATACCACATAATAATCCGCCGATAATACCAACTAGAGCCACATACATAGATTCAAAGCATAGTATCCCTGCAATATGCCTTTTTTCCATACCCAATATATTGTATAAGGCTAATTCCTTATGGCGCCGTTTAATAAGAAAACTATTGGTATATAAAAGGAAGATCACAGCAAATATCCCTGCGATAACTAAGCCTGTGAACATAAAGGGAGACACATACTCTGCACCTCTAAGTTTTTTAACTCCCTTATCCGAGGCAATGGCTGACATAATATAAAAAGCTGCCACCGTACCTATAATAGTTAAAATATAGGGCAGATAAAACTTACTGTTTTTACGGATATTCTGCAAGGCTAAGAAGGGAAACAGACCTTTACGCATTTTTGTCACCTCCGGTAGTAAGCAGGGTTAAAGTATCAGATATTTTTTGATACATCTCCTCATAGCTGGAATTACCTCGGTATATCTGATGGTATACCATCCCGTCCTTGATAAATAGCACACGCTTAGCATGGCTGGCAGCCTTTACGGAATGGGTTACCATAAGGATGGTCTGACCCTCTTCATTTATTTTATTAAAGAGATGAAGTAGCTGGTTAGTGGACTTTGAATCCAGTGCTCCGGTAGGTTCATCTGCCAGTATTATCTGAGGGTGTGTAATAAGGGCCCGACAAACTGCCGCTCTTTGCTTTTGACCTCCGGATACCTCATAGGGATATTTCTTTAGAATATCAGTAATCCCCAGCTTTTCTGCCAGTGGTTTTATCCGCTGCTCCATTTCCCTGTAATCCTTCCCTGCCAGTACCAAAGGCAGAAAAATATTATCTTTAATTGAAAAGGTATCAAGCAGATTAAAGTCCTGAAACACAAAACCTAGATTATCCCTACGAAATGCTGCAAGATCCTTCTCCTTAATTTTGCTCATATCCTTACCTGATAAAAGAACATTACCACTGGTGGGTTTATCTAGTGCCGCCAAAATATTTAAAAGGGTTGTTTTACCCGAGCCTGATTCACCCATAATGGATACATATTCACCGGCCTCTACTAAAAAGCTTACATCGGTAAGTGCCTGTACATGATTACCGCCAAATCTTGTTGTATATATCTTTTTAAGATTTTTTACTTCTAACAATGACATTATTATAACCTCCTTAAATTCTTACCCATATTTTAGCGGTAATAAGAGCCTCATTTCCATCGATTTATCTTACAAAATTAAACCTATCCTTACATTTTTGTAAGCTTAAACCCAACTAATCCGTTGGCTTAAACCCAACAAGTTCGTTGGCTTAAACCCAACAAGTCTGTTGGCTTAAACCCAACAAGTCTGTTGGCTTAACCAAACTACAAACATTAATTATAATTTGAAATCTTAAATAATAATAGCCTACATCTGGTTTTAAATGTAGGCTTTCTATTTAATACTTGCTGCTATCCATATCAATACGAACCTTAGTCCCTTTTCCTATCTGGGATTCAAATGATATTCTATGGCCTAGTTTTGTCAATATCTGTTTTGTAAGATACAGTCCAATACCTGAAGCCCTTTTGTCGGTTCTTCCATTATAACCTGTAAATCCTTTTTCACATATGCGAGGTAAATCCTCTGGGGAAATACCAATTCCCGTATCACTAATTACCAGTGTTGTTTCATTTTCTGTATCAATCAAGATATATCCTTTATTTGTATACTTAATGGCATTAGACAGTATCTGCTCTATTGCAAAACAAAGCCATTTCTCATCGGTTAAAACCTTATATTTTAATTGTCCTAACTTTACACTGATTTTTTTACGGATAAACATCGGTGCATATTTTCTAACCGTTTGCTTTACCATATCTTCTAATTCATATTCTTTAAGTAGAAAATCCGTACTGTCACTACCTACCCTTAGATAGGCCATAACCATCTCCACATACTGTTCAATTTTAAATAACTGAGCCTGTAACTCATGGTACTCTTCAGTCTCATTATTTTGAAGGATTAGCCTCATAGCAGCAATGGGGGTCTTTATCTGATGAACCCATAAGGTATAATAGTCCAACATATCAGATCTTTTTCTATCACTTTTTGCTATGTATTCTTGTTTATCCTTAAATAAGGCTTTAATTAAATCTATATAGTCTTGCTCAATCTGATTCTTAGCAGTCCCTAACCTCTCTATTGATATTGCAATATCTGCTTCTAGTTCTGATAAATTTTTATGTTTTTTTATAAATTTGATATAGTCAGAAATTCCACATATCAGCATTATAACAAAAGACAGTAAAGCCCCATAAACCACTGCCTCCACAGGCAGGTCATATAGGGAAAATACTGCTGCAAAGATTAGTATGCATATAAAAAGCATAAATAAAAATTTTCTTATGGATTTCAAATAAGCCATTAATAATCTCATATTATTCCACCATATAACCTAATCCTTTTTTCGTTATAATAAACTCCTCAATCCCTACACTTGCTAGTTTCTTTCTCAGTCTTGTAATATTTACGGTTAATGTATTTTCATCTATAAAATCATCTGTCTCCCAGATGCGATACATTAGGGTGTCTCTTCTTACCACTTTCCCCTTTTGCTCCAGTAATACCTGCAAAATCCTATGTTCATTCTTGGTTAAGTCCAGCTTAATTCCTTGGTAGGTAAGGGAAGTGTCCCCTAGATTTAGAATCACTCCTTTATGCTCCAATATATCACTACCACAGGTAAAATCATAGGTTCTTCGAAGAAGAGCCTGTACCTTTGCCACCAAAACCGTCATATCAAAGGGTTTAGCAATAAAATCATCCCCTCCCATATTGATGGCCATAACTATATTCATATTATCCGCTGCTGAGGAAATAAAAATAATCGGTACCTGAGACAGCTTTCTAATTTCACTGCACCAGTGGTAGCCGTTAAAAAACGGCAGTGATATATCCATAAGAATTAGATGGGGAGAAAACTCTGTAAAATCCGAAAGTACATTCTGAAAGTCAGTTACACAGTGAGCTATCATTCCCCAAGAAACCAATTGTTCTTTTATAATATTGGCTATGGTTGTATCGTCCTCTACAATTAGAATTTTATGCATTCTTTTTCCCTCATTACTTAATTTTTATATTACAAATTTCTATGTGTAACTTCTATTTAATAAGAATATTTTATTAGTTATTGTCCATAGAGTCAAATATCAACTTAGAAAAAAATAAGGCACCCTTTCCCATAGTATTGTTAACTAGTAACAAACCATAGGAAATGGTGCCCCATAAATCATTCTATAATTTAATTTGCCTCATGCTTTACTGTTTCAAGTGTTTTTAAAAGATCAGCATTTAGCTCAAATACTTCTTTTTTGATGTAATCTAATCCTGTACCGGTACATGTCTGACTATCAGCTGTAAACCAATGATATTTTAAGGTGTTCCAGTCAATCTTACTGGTAGTTAAAGCGGTATCTACCATAGGAAGCACTGCTCCTTCCCTAACTAGGGCGATACCCATTAACTCACCGGCAGTTATATTAATCCATTTACCGCCTTCATAGGATTTTTCCGGATTCTGCAAGTCAATCCAAGGACCTTCAGGTAGATAAACTGCCCGCTCGCTTTGATTGTTCTCAAAGGGGTAAGCGAAAGCACCTTACTGGATTGGTTTATAAATAAGGCAAAAGTTGAGGTGTATATGGGTTCTAATTTTGGCAAGGCAGGCATAGGTTACATCCGGGTCAATATAGCCACCTCAAGATTACTGCTACAAGAGGCATTAGAACAAATGCGTTCAGCTTATCCATTATTAAAAGCCCAGGCTTCCAAATAAATATTATATAAAATATACAAGCCCTATCTTTTTGTCAGATTGCAAAAAGCTAGGGCCTGTTTAATGGTAATAAAAAGCATAATTAATATAATACAAGCAAACAAACACAATATATTGTAATCTATTAATATAATATTAACCCTATACAGTGACTTTGTAAATAATTTTTAATATAAATAATAATATTTTTCTTTATTATTTTTTTTAGTTAATAAATAGTATACTTGCGATTTATTTTAAAATGATGTATTATTAATCATATTTTTTAGCAATTATAAATCTATATAAATAATGTAATTCTTACCGCTTATTTATATTGTTATGCTACAAATTAGGAGGTTGAACCGTGGATAAAGAATTAGTAATTATTCTCGACTTTGGCGGACATAATAACCAGCTTATTGCCAGACGTATCCGGGAGTGTAATGTTTATTGCGAAGTATTGCCCTACAACACAAGTATTGAAAAGATACTTCAGTTGAGTCCAAAAGGAATTATAACCATAGGCGGAGAAATCGATGTAAACAAACAAGATGCTCCAAATTATGACTCTAAGATTTATACTTTAGGAATTCCTGTACTTGGCATTAATTATGGATGCCAGCTTATGACTTATTCTCTTGGTGGTAAGGTTTCCCCAGCCCCCAATCGTAAATACGGAACCATGAAGATAAACATAGATTCCTCTTCTAAACTATTCCAGAATGTAAGCAACCAAACATCATGCCTAATCAGTCAGATGAACATTGAAACTACAGCTAATGACTTTAAGGTAATTGCAAGCTCAGAATCCTGTCCTGTTGCAGCTATTGAAGATAGAAAGAGAAACTTATATGGACTTTTATTCCATCCCGAGGCAGATCAAACACCGGAAGGCATAAGGATATTAAAAAACTTCCTATATGATATATGTAAATGTAATGGTACTTGGAATATGTCATCCTTTGTAGAAAACTCTATTAGACAGTTAAAAGAAAAAATAGGTGACAAAAAAGTTCTGTGCGCTTTATCCGGAGGGGTCGATTCATCTGTTGCGGCAGTTATGATAAATAAGGCTGTGGGAAAACAGCTGACCTGTATATTTGTTGACCACGGTCTCTTAAGAAAAAACGAAGCAGATGAAGTAGAAGAAATATTTACAAATCAATTTGACATAAATTTAATTAGGGTTAATGCTCAGGAACGTTTCTATGAAAAACTTGCCGGTGTTACTGATCCTGAAAGAAAGAGAAAAATAATCGGTGAAGAATTTATTAGGGTATTTGAAGAAGAAGCCAAGAAAATAGGTAAAGTAGACTATCTGGTCCAAGGAACCATTTACCCCGATATTATAGAAAGCGGCGTCGGACAATCAGGGGTAATAAAAAGCCATCATAACGTAGGGGGACTTCCCGACTATGTTGACTTTAAAGAAATTATTGAACCCTTAAGAGATTTATTTAAAGACGAAGTCAGAAAAGCCGGTCTAGAACTGGGTATACCTGAAAAACTGGTATTTCGCCAACCTTTCCCCGGCCCCGGTCTTGCGGTACGTATTATAGGAGATATTACTCCCCAAAAAGTCAAGATACTCCAAGAAGCAGACTATATCTACCGCGAAGAAATAGCAAAGGCAGGCCTTGACAAACACATCAGTCAATACTTTGCCGTTCTTACTAATATAAGAAGTGTGGGAGTAACAAATGATGAAAGAACCTATGACTACACCGTTGCCCTAAGGGCCGTAAAAACTATAGATTTTATGACTGCCGAATATGTGGAACTCCCCTGGGAAGTCCTAGGCCTTGTATCAAAGCGTATAATTAACGAAGTAGATCACGTAAATCGTGTCTGCTACGACATCACCGGCAAGCCACCAGCGACAATAGAATGGGAGTAAGACAAAGACTTTAACGCTGGTGGCTTTGCCACCTTGCGACAATAGAATGGGAGTAAGACAAAGACTTNAACGCTGGTGGCTTTGCCACCTTGCNACCTTTAACAAGAAAANATTCGAAACTACGTTCTAAAAATGGATGCTAAATTTACTTGACATAAAAGTAAATTTAGCATCCATTTTATTATTAAATTAACAGATGTTTTAGTTGTAATAAAAGCTTAATATGCTATAATTATTAATAAATGTGTCTAATAGAACTTGAAAAATGTTGCATTGATGGAGAGGATTAATATGACTTATACGGCAACTGAAATGGCGAAAAAATTGAACATTTCCAGATCATATTTATACTACTTAAAAGAAAAACAAGTAATAGATTTTGATATTAATGATGAGGGTAAAGTTATATGGACAGAGGAAGTATATAATAAGCTGTTTGAGTATATTAAAAAAAATCAATCTGAATCGAAAGCCAGTAAGAAGAAACCTGATTATAAAACTATTACCATTAATAACAGAAGGTACCTTGGTAATAAATACAAACTCCTCCCCTTTATTACCAAGGTGGTTAAAAAAGAATGTACCAATATAAATACTGTAGCTGATATTTTTGCCGGTACCGGTTCTGTGGCCTCTGCATTTACTGATAAAAAAATAATAACCAATGATAATATGTATAGTAATTATATCTGTCATCTTGCATGGTTTGACAGCCGGCCCTACTCCGAAGAAAAAGTAATTAATATAATTAATGAATACAATAGTATAACTGTAACAGAAGACAATTATATGAGTATTAATTTTGCCAATACATATTTTTCTTTGGAAGATTGCAGAAAGATCGGATATATCAGAGAAGATATTGAAAGAAAATATATTCAGGGTGAAATTAATTCCAGAGAAAGAGCCCTACTTATAACATCACTTTTATATGCCATGGATAAGATTGCTAATACCTGTGGCCATTATGACGCCTATAGACAAGGGGCAAGATTTGAAAGACACCTGGAATTAGCGGTACCAAAGCCTAAAGCTAATTTAAATAAAAATAATATTTGTTATAATACGGATTCAAATCAACTGATTAATGAAATAGAAGCCGATTTGGTATACATAGACCCTCCTTACAATTCCAGACAATACTGTGACGCTTATCATTTATTAGAAAATGTCGCCCGTTGGGAAAAGCCGGAAGTATACGGTGTGGCAAGAAAAATGGATAGAAGCTCACTAAAGAGCGACTATTGTACACAAAAGGCTACAGAAGTTTTCGAGGAATTAATAGAATCTGTACGGGCAAGATATATACTTCTCTCCTATAATAATATGGCTGAAAAGGGCAATGAACGTTCCAACGCCAAAATAAGTGATGAAGATATAATGCGTATTTTACAAAAGAAAGGAAAGGTAAAAATTTTTTCTAAGAAATATAAAGCCTTCTCAACAGGAAAATCAGATATAAAAGAAAACCAAGAGAGACTATTTTTATGCGAATGCTATGACTCCGGTAAAGAGATTATTCCATCAGCCCTTAATTATACCGGAGGTAAATTCAAATTGCTGCCCCAACTACTCCCCCATTTTCCCAAAGATGTAGATAAGGTAGTAGATTTATTTTGCGGAGGCTGCAATGTAGGTATAAACTTAGCTTGTAATAAGGTACTATTTAATGATTCAAATGAACATCTTATTGGATTATTAAACACCTTTAAAAAATTGACCAAGGAAAAAATATTCGATTTTGTCTTTACAAACATTGAAAAATACAACTTATCTCTTGTAAGTAAATACGGATATAAGCACTATAATTGTGACAGTTCATC
>JGI24713J26584_10001156_pt1 | contig 19482 bp, 26 predicted proteins | sample BioPla4DNA1_FD_26584 | JGI IMG/M metagenome (IMG submission 26584) | reverse complement strand
CGGCATAAACGCTTATGATTATTGACTTATTAAGGTACTATATTGTAACCGAGGTAATTTACACACTATTTTGGANATTNAATACTTTTAATTAAAGATTATCAAATACTATTAATATACTATTAATAAAAACCCAAGATTGCATTTACAAATGAATCTTGGGTTTTTTATTTTTATCTTATTTTAATCTTTCTGCTAATATTCTACCGATGATTACCCCGTTTACACTTGCCTGCATAAGCCCCCTAGTAATACCTGCACCGTCTCCTCCTACATAAAGGCCTTTTAGGTTAGTTTCAAAGTTATCGTCTACTAAGACCCTGTTGGAGTAGAATTTAACTTCCACCCCATATAGGAGGGTTTCATCGCTGGCTATACCAGGAGTTACCTTATCTAAGGCCATGATCATCTCATCTATGCTCTTTAGTATCCTATAGGGGAGGACTAGACTTAAGTCCCCTGGTACGGCGTCTTTTAAAGTAGGTACTATATTATTCCTTTGTAGCCTTTCCTCCGTTGTCCGCCTTCCCCGTTTAAAGTCTCCGTATCTTTGGACCAGTACCTTGTTTCCAGAAAGCATGTTTCCTAGCTTGGCTATATGCATTCCATATTCTATTGGGGAATTAAAGGGCTTAGTAAAGTGCTTAGTTACCAATAGGGCAAAGTTGGTATTATCTGACTTTAATTCTTCCGACTTATAGCTATGGCCATTTACTACAGCTAAGTTATCATCATAGTATTCAGTAGATACCTCACCACCTGGATTAGCGCAGAAGGTCCTGACCTTATCATCAAAGGTTTTGGAGTAGTAGATCAGTTTACTTTCATACATGACCTGGTTTAACTCCTCCATAATTTCATTCCTAGTCTCAACCCTGACCCCTATATCTATATCTCCCGTTTCTACTTCTATATTATGCTTAAGGCAAATACTTCTAAACCAGTCAGAGCCCTCCCTACCTACGGCGGCCACTATATGCTTAGAATAATACTCCTTATCCGCCAGGACTCCTACTAATTTTTTATTTTCATCCAATAATAGGTCCTTAACCGGATTTCTAAAGTTAAGCTCTACCCCTAATTGCCTTAGGTGGTTTTCTATCCTGGAATAGATATTATAGCCTTCTTCAGTGCCCATGTGCCTGATGGGGCACTCTACTAGTTTTAAATTACCAGAGATGGCCTTTTTCCTAATTTCCCTTATCTGGTCTTCCTTTTCTAAGCCATATACCTTCTTATCGGCGCCAAATTCCAGGTAGATCTTGTCCACATAATCAATTAAATCTTGGGTATTAGGGTATCCTATATATTTTGGTAAATTACCACCTACATCAGGTGAAAGGGAGAGCTTACCATCTGAATAGGCTCCAGCCCCTGCAAAGCCAGTAGTTATATTACAGGGCTTACAGCCTATACAGTTTCCTGTTTTACGCTTAGGACATATCCTCTTTTGTATTGAATTACCCTTTTCTAAAATTAAAATAGAAGAATCCGGTTTCAGCTTCTTTAACTCCAAGGCAGTAAAGATTCCACATGGACCTGCTCCAATAATTATTACATCGTAATCCATATGCTTCCTCCTAAATTTATAATAGAGTATCTTCTAACTTATCTATATCTAAGATTTTAAACTTATTTTTATAAAAATCTATGATGCCATCTTCCTTCATCTTCATCAGCTCCCTAGATAGGGATGGCCTAGGGATATTCAACAGCTCAGCCATCTTTTTCCTACTATAGGGTAGGATTATATTTCTAGACTTTTGCCGATTATATTCTAATAGTAGGATATTGGCTATTTTTTTCCTCAAAGTGTCATAGGAAAGGTTGGTGATCCTGTTATTAAGCATCAGGATCCTGTTGGATAAGACCCTCATGAAATTGTTTATAACTATAGGATTGTTAGCCATCATGTTGACAATATCTTCCCTTTCTATATACAAAATTTCTGACTTTGTTGAGGAGATAATGGTAGCTGGATAAAGGTGTCTGTCGGAAAAGACTAAAGCCTCTCCAAAGACATTACCAGCTGTAAAATGGTTGATGGTAACCACCTTACCTGATGGAAAGGGTTTGTGAATTTCTACATTTCCTGATAAAATTATGCCTAGGCTATGGCAATCATCATTTTCTATGGCGATTATTTCGTCCTTTTCATAGCTTTTAATGGCATAGACTGAGGATTTAAGGATATCTTTAATCTTTTCCTTATCAAGGCCCTTAAACAATACGCACTTAGCTAGGCTCTTAATATGAGTTTCCATTTAACCACCCCTTTGCTCATTCATTAGGTTATCATATTTTGGATATTTGTACAATTTTTAATTAAAGGCAGGCTTAAAAATATTTTGTGTTTTAACAAACATAATTGGGGTAAAAATATTTTGGTAATATGCACAAATGTGGAGGGAATATTTAATGTACAGTGGCATGCTAATTAACAAGACGGATCCAAAGGATAACAGCAATATTAAGAAGAGGATATTTTTTATTATAGGAGGTATGGATAAGATAGAGGTAGAAAATCGTTTAATAAGACTACTAAATAAATCTAAGCTCCTAGATCTAAAGGATATAATGTATAAGTACAATGGAGTAGAGCTAAACATAACTACACAACAGATACCTAAATTTGTCAGATTGTTCACAGAAAATAATATTGATATCTATGGTATCTATGAAATATATAATCCTAAGATTTAATTAAATTTATAGCAAACTTTTATTAGTAAATTTTATTTCCTATTAGTTTTAAATTCAACCCTCTAGCATATATTTATAGAGGGGTGGTGGATTTGAAGGCCAAGTCCAAAAGACATTTAGTAATAAATGGTCTAATCTTTCTAATTTTATTATTCAAATTAAGCCATCTTATAAACTTTAGACATTGGTATTTAGCAGACACCTCTTCAAAATATAAAAGGCCCAAACTTACAATACTGATTGAAGTAGATAAGAAGCAACTATCCCTTATAGATAGGGAAAATGAGCAGGTTATCAAATCATATGTAATAGCTACGGGAAAGCCAGATTCACCAACTCCCCTAGGCACTTTTAAGATAATAGAAAAAGCTAAATGGGGTGAGGGTTTTGGCACCAGATGGCTGGGCTTGAACGTACCCTGGGGGATATATGGTATCCATGGGACTAACCAACCCTATTCCATTGGTGGAAACGTTTCCGCTGGCTGTGTGAGGATGTGTAACTCCGATGTGGAAGATCTCTATGATAGGGTTGCTATTGATACACCTGTAGTTATAATTAATGGTGACTTTGGGCCCTTTGGACAAGGATTTAGGACCTTAAAGCCTGGTGATCGGGGTGCTGATGTCCTAGAGGTCCAAAAGAGGTTATCTAGGCTTGGTTTTTATACTTCAAGCCTTGATGGAATCTATGGTGAAGGCATGAAGCAGGCCTTGATTGATTTTTTAAAGAGTAGGAATATACCCTTAGCGGATAAGATAGACGAAAGGATCTATAGGGAGTTAGGTATCATATTAATGGATTAAACATATTAAGAAAAAATAAAAGATAGGCTTAGACCTATCTTTTAATTATGTTTAAATTATTTATCTCTCTCTTATTGACTTGTTCCCCCTGGTTGTTGTCCTGTAGTTCCAGCCATTCCACTCATACTTTGTTGAGCCATTCTAACTAGGTTCTTAGTCATATATCCACCAACATAACCATTTTGTCTTGATGGTAAGTTTCCTTTATCAATGTTATCATAGTTAGCTAAACCTAATTCTGAAGCTATTTCTAACTTCATTTGATTTAAAGCTTGACGAGCTTCGGGTACTAAAATTTTGTTACTTGTATTATTATTTGTATTGTTTGCCATATTAAATTCTCCTTTCAAATTTTTTGTAAATTTTCTTGTGTACTAGTATTATGTGTAAATCTAATTTTAATAATCATGTAAAATCATGCAGCTATAACAAATAGTCACTTTAAATCCATTTTCTGAAATTTTTATTTTTATGTTAAAACTTAGACACCCTTTGTAGGACAAATGCGTATTATGTATAGTAGCAAGTCAAAGGAGGGTGAGCAATGAATTCCAATTACCAAACTTCAAATAATTGCAATAAACAATTAGCCAGATGCTATGTACCTATACAGGTTATGAATAGGGTTTATAGTAGTAGGGAGGCTTTAAGGAGGGGAACCCTTTTCCCAGAATTGTATAGACCATATACTCCTGCTGAGAAGGAAAGGAGAGGAAATTATTATGGATAGGGATCAAATGGATTTGTTAGTGGAGATAATGGAGGAGCATTTTGTAGTTCTTGAGACTGCCCTCTATTTAGATAATCAGCCAGATGATCAAAATGCTTTAAGATTACACAACGAAAGTTCAAGAAGATATCATCAGTTACTGGAAATGTACGAAACTAGATACGGCCCACTTAGGAATACCAGCATGAGCGACTATCCTTGGGGCTATGTAGACGATCCATGGCCTTGGGATGTTGACTTTACTAATTATTAGGGAGGGTTAAGTTTATGTGGATATATGAAAAACGCTTACAATATCCTGTAAGGGTTTATTCTACCAATCCAACCCTTGCAGCTATGATTATAGAACAATTTGGAGGAGCAGATGGGGAACTATCAGCAGGTATAAGATACTTAAGCCAAAGATGGAGTATGCCAACAGGAAAGGCCAAAGCCCTTTTAACGGATATAGGGACTGAAGAACTAGCCCACTGGGAGATCATAGGAACCCTTGTATATAAGCTGACTAAGGATGCTACCATAGATGAGATTAAGGGAACGCCCTTTGAAGCCCATTATGTAAATCATGGTAAGGGCCTACACCCACATGATGCTTCTGGAGTACCCTGGATAGCAGCCTACATCAATACTAAGGGTGATCCAGTGGCGGACCTACATGAGAATATGGCGGCGGAAGAAAAGGCTAGGGCAACATACGAATGGTTGATCAACATAAGCGATGACCCAGGAGTTATAGATACTTTAAGATTCTTAAGGGAAAGGGAGGTAGTCCACTTCCAAAGATTTGGAGAAGCCTTAAGATCAGTGCAAGAGCATATGGAGAGCAAGAAGTATTATTAAATTAAACACGGTTCCTTTAAGGAGCCGTGTTTTAATTTAATACCCACCCTAAAAGCCTTTAGGATTTTAAGGCTTTTTTGTTATTTAATGCAAAGTTAAAGTTGAATATTAAAATTATTATATTAAATACTAATAGATACTGTAAATAAAATATTAAATCATCATTGAAACAAAGGATGAAGTAGATGAAGCTAAAATATCCCATAAAATATCCCTTCTTGTTTACCATAGGGGGAATTATCTACTACCTTATAGAAATTTTATGGCGGGGATATTCTTATTTCTCCATGTTCATCTTAGGAGGCCTTTGTTTTTTGTTAATAGGCCTAGTAAATGAATATTACTTCTTTAAAAGCCCCCTATTATTTCAGCAATTGGTGGCTTGCATCACAATAACCCTAATGGAATTTAGCTTTGGCTTAATTTTTAATGTAGTTTTAGGCTTGGATCTTTGGGACTATAGTAAAAATAGTTATAATCTTATGGGACAGATTTGCCTAAAGTACTCAATATTTTGGTTTTTTCTTTCGTTACCTGCCATCCTATTATATGATTATTTAAATTACCTCCTATTTGGAGGAAAAAAACCTCAGTACCAGTTAATTTAAGGTTTTATTTAATGTAATAAATCTAACAGCAGAGCTGGGACAAGCATATATAGTATTAAAGGGGGGTAGATAATGGGTAATTATGGTAGATATGATTGCTGCAACAATAGGCTTTGTAGAAGGTTTTTAGACGAACCTTTAAGCTTTGCCAGGAAGGTGGCAGGGGCTTGTTTTTTAAGTAGTGCCTACCCTAAAGTTACTCAAAAACTGATAACGATGCAACCTTTATGAAATTAAAAGATGACCATATGAAAAATGGACAATTGAAACCAGCATACAATATTCAATGTGCTACAAATGGTGGCTATATAATAGATATAGAGGGATTCAGCAATCCAGCAGATGTAAGGACATTGATTCCTTTTACGAGTAATCTTCTGGAGAAATATGGTTCTAAAATAGAAAGAATTGTAGCAGATTCAGGATAAGAATGATATTTCTAGAAAAGAAAACATGGAATACTGTAAGGCTGATGATTACTACATTTGTGCTAATAACAAGAAGCTAGAATTTTAAAAAATATATATAGAAAAAAATAATGGATTCAAAAGTGAACATAAGGTTTATCTATGTAAAGAATGTCTGAACTGTAGCTATTCTAAAGACTGCATTAAAAATAAAAATAAATCCGGATTGAAACGCATATATGTAGCGGAAAGATTTGAGCGATTAAGAATGGAATCAGAAGAAAATATAACTTCAAGAGAAGGAATTATCGAAAGACAAAACCGTTCAATTCAGGCTGAAGGAGCATTTTCATATATAAAATCAGGAATGGAATATTTAAGGTTTAGGCATAGGAGTATGGATAAAATTGTCGCAGAGATGAAATTATTAAGCTTAGCAATAAACATTAGAAAGCTAAGTAATAAAATGAAAGAAAATAAATTGGGATTTATTAGGTATAAAGAGGCGATTTAATAATAAAAAAAACTTAAATAGAATTGAACTTAGAAAATCCCTAGGTTTATTTAGTGTACCCAAAATTAGGGCTAAACAAATTAAATTATAGAAACCCCAAATTTATCTAATATAGTTGATAGCAAGGACATAAAAAANGAGGCATTTCATAACTTATTTAAGAGTTATGATACAGCCCCTTTTTACTTCTTAGAAGTCATCAAAGAAGATTAGCGCTAGCAGTAGGAAGAAGAATAAAATCGAGTCATCACAGCGGCATCCTCTTCTATCTCTATAATCATCTCTTCTACCAAGGATATCTGTCACCATAAACACCTCACTTCATATATTTTAAGCTATCGCCCTTACTATAGAATATGATATAGGGGTCATAGTTGTTAATAGATATTAAAAGAATCGGGTCAAACCCGATCCTTAAATATTAATCCCTAGAGAATAGGATCAGAATTAATAATAGGAGCAAGAAGGATTCATCCAATCTAAAGCGGTCTCTTCTATCTCTCCTATCCCTTCTATCTAATACATCAGTCATGGCCTACACCCCTTTTTCCTTTAAATTTAACCTCATTATAAAATATGTAATTAATGGGACAGGTGTGATAGTTAATACAAATTTATTTCATTTGAGTTTATAGGTGGAATATAGTATAATTTAATCTCCAGCAGCTATGTAGGGAGGCGGGAAAATTGAGAGAATTATTAGAATTGTTTTTTATCTTTTTTCGGATCGGTGGATTTACCTTTGGTGGTGGTTATGCTATGCTTCCTGCTATCCAGATGGAATTGGTTGAAAAGCGGAAATGGGCTACCAATGAAGAGATCATAGATTATTATGCCATTGGCCAGTGTACCCCAGGTATTATAGCCGTAAATACGGCAACCTTTATTGGCTATAAGCGAAAGGGAGTTATTGGCGGAATAGTTGCTACCCTGGGTATGGTAGCACCATCCTTAATAATAATCACAATCATAGCAAGTTTTTTTAAGCATTTTAAAGATATAGAAATAGTCCAGCATGCCTTTGGTGCCATAAGGGTAGTGGTAGCGGCCTTAATAATCAATACGGTTCTAAAAATGGCTTCTCAATCTATAAAAAATTGGGTTGGCATAATCCTATTCCTACTAGCCTTTGTTTTAGTGGCCTTTTTTCAGCTATCGCCAATTATTCCAATAATTGGGTCGGCCATAGTAGGTATTATCAATTGTAGAAATGTGGATTTTAAGGAGAAGGAACGATGATATATTTCAAACTGTTTCTCGTCTTTTTTAGAATAGGCCTATTTGCCGTAGGTGGAGGACTGGCGACCCTACCATTCCTACAGGAGATTGTACATAAATATGGCTGGATAACAACAGAGGAGCTGATGGATATGATTGCCATATCAGAATCAACTCCTGGTCCCATCGGTATAAATACAGCTACCTTTGTAGGAAATAAAACTGCCGGCCTCTTAGGGGGAACTGTTGCAACCCTTGGTATAGTTACTCCCTCTATCGTAATAATAGTCATAATTGCCCATTATTTTTCTAAGTTTAGTGAAAGGCCCATTGTAAAATCTGCCTTTTCAGGCATTAGGCCTGCAGTTAGCGGCTTAATAGGAGCGGCAGGCTTTGAAGTAGCAAAAATAGCCTTATTAAGTATAGATAGCTATAAAATTAATAAGAATATAAAGGACCTCTTAAATTTTAAAGAGATAATCTTTTTTATAATAATTTTCTATTTAATTAGAAGGTTAAATAAACACCCCATATCCTATATCTTAGTGGCAGCTGTGGTGGGCATATTGTTTAAGTTCTAATTTACAAATATTCAAACAATTAGTATTGCCTTAATTTGCTAACTTTGGTATTATAGGGTTGTGGGTAATAATGGTGCAAAAGCTTACTATATACTATAGAAGGAGGANTTATTATGAACAAAATGACTCAAGACAACTTAAGGTCTGCCTTTGGTGGAGAGAGTATGGCTCATATGAGGTACAGAATTTGGGGAGAAAAGGCTAAAAAAGAAGGTTTCCCAAATGTATCAAGACTGTTCTATGCAACATCAGATGCAGAAGAAGTACATGCAACTCATCACTTTAACGCTATGAAGGATATTGAGGGTGGATTCCCAGTAACTGCCATGGCTGAATTTGGATTAACAAGCACATCAGAAAACCTACAAGGAGCTATAGATGGAGAAGTTTTTGAATATACACAAATGTATCCTGCTTACATAGCTGTGGCAGAGATGCAAGAGGAAAAAGAAGCTGTTAGGGCAATGAAATATGCTATTGAAGCTGAAAAGATCCATGCTGAACTATTTACAAAGGCTAAGGAAGCAGTTGACCAAGGTAAGGATTTAGAAGCAGAACAAGTTTTACTATGCCCAATTTGCGGATTTATTTCAATAACAGGAAAAGAAGACGCTTGTCCACTATGTAACGCTAAGAAAGAGTTATTTAAAGAATATTAAAAAAAGACACCGGTAGGTGTCTTTTTTAATGAAAACATTTACATCATGGTGAACTGGAGGAATCTTCATGTTGGTAAGAAAAGTTATATTACAGCTAGAAACGGGCCTACATGCCAGGCCAGCTTCAGAATTGGTAAAAATAGCATCAGGCTTTACTTCTGAAATAGTCCTGGTTAAGGATGGGCAGGAGTATAATGCGAAAAGTATCTTGGGGCTCTTAAGTATTGGGGCTGGTAAGGGTGATGAATTTATAATTAAAGCAAAGGGCCATGATGCCCAGGAGGCAATTGAAAGGATAGAAGATTTTTTGGCAAATAGGGTTTATAGCTAGGAGGATGTATGAAAGGTATTGGAATTTCCCCAGGATTAGTTTTAGGTAAGGCCTTTGTCTATAAGGAGGAAAGTCTCTTTAAAAGATATTATGTTAAATGTCAAAGGGAGGAAGTAGATAGGCTTAAAGTAGCCTTGGATCAAGCCAAGAAGGAGATAGAACTTATATATAATGAGAGTAAGACTCTAGTAGGAGAGGATGCAGATATTTTCATAGCTCATAAGGAAATGTTAGAAGATCCTGAGCTAATCAATGGAATTATAGATATTATTATTAATGAAGGTATAAATTCCGAATGGGCTATCCATAAGGTAATCAACAATTTTATATCCCTTTTTAAATTGAGGAATAATGAATATATAGATGCTAAAATTATCGACCTAAAGGACATCTCTTCTCGCCTAATAAGGATATTAGCTGGAAGCAAACTTGCNGCTCCACTAGAATGGGAAGGGGAGCTAATCATCATAGCTAAGGAATTAACTCCTTCTAATATTTTACAGATGGACAAGAGGGTAAGGGGAATAGTAACAGAATTTGGAGGTATTACATCCCATACTTCAATACTTTCTAAAGCATCAAATATACCAATGGTAATAGGGGTAAATAATATAACAGAGCTAGTAGTAGATGGAGATTTTATAATTTTAGACGCATATGAGGGTAGGATAATCCTTAATCCCTGTGAGGATGCTATTAAGGAATACCAAGAAAGAAGGAGACAGAGGATTAAATTTTGGGAGCTCCATAGGGTAAGAGATAGGGAAACTATTACCCAAGATGGATATAGGGTTAAGGTTACAGGAAATATTGCTGGGGTGGAAGATATAAAAAATCTACTGGCAGTAGGGGCTGAAGGTGTAGGCTTATTTAGGACAGAAAACCTCTTTCTAGAAGGTTTACTAGATGAGGAAGAGCAATTTCAGCTTTATAAAAGGGCAGTAGACCTATTGGGTAACCATCAATTAACTATTAGGACTCTAGATGTAGGTGGGGATAAGGCCATACCCTATTTAAATCTGCCTAAGGAGAACAACCCCTTCTTGGGTTTACGAGGTATTAGGGTAAGCCTATTGAGGGAAGAATTATTTAAAATACAGTTAAGGGCAATATACAGGGCAAGTATCTATGGTAGCTTAAGGTTGATGTTTCCTATGATAAGTAGGATTGAAGAAATAAGGGCTGCAAAAGCCCTAATAGCACAGGTACAAGAGGAATTAATGAAGGAAGGAATTCCCTTTGAGCCAGTGGAAATTGGGATGATGGTTGAAACACCAGCAGCCGCCATCCATTCAGCAGCCTTTGCAAGGGAAGTGGATTTTTTTAGCATAGGGACTAACGATTTGATTCAGTATACCCTAGCAGTTGATAGGGATAATAAGAATGTAATGGAACTTTATGATCCATACCACCCAGCTGTCTTAAGGCTGATTAAGCTGGTTATCGACAATGGCTGTAGAGCTGGCATCAAGGTTTCCATGTGTGGAGAATTGGCCAGCAATAGTAAGCTTATTCCTCTTTTTCTAGCAATGGGCTTAGATGAGTTCAGCATGGACCATAATTTAATTTTAAACAGTAAATATATTATAAGTAGAAGTAATAGGGGAGAATTAGAGGGACAAGTTGACCTAATATTAAATCTTAGCACTTCCTGTGAGGTTGAAAAATATTTGGACAATTTAATAACTAATATATTAAATTAAGTTTATTTTTAGGGCTAATAGGAATAATAATGGTAGACTAGATAGGAGGTAAAATATGAATTTAAGACTCTATATCATAGCCATTATACCAGCTATTATATTCCTGTTAGCCATTTATTTAACCGATAGAAGGGATAGGGAGCCTGCTAAGTTGTTATTATTAACTTATCTCTTTGGTGCCCTATCGGTTATACCCTCTATAGTTGTAGAGGAGGTATTAATAAGATTTAATGTCTTTTCTGGAATACTACAAGCTGCCTACAATGCCTTTATTGTAGCTGCCTTGACGGAGGAATTTTTCAAGCGGCAAGTACTCTTAAGAATCCCCCACAAGTCTAAATATTTCAATGAAAAATTAGATGGTATAGTATATGGGGTATTTGCCCATCTAGGCTTTGCTACAGTTGAAAATATTATCTATGTAGTCTATACCTATACCAACAACCCCTTTATAGGACTTTATAGGGGGATTTTTTCAGTACCTGCCCACGGTATATTCGGAATAACCATGGGCTACTACCTTTCCCTATCTAGGTTTGACAGCAAGCAGGAGAGAAAGAAGGCTAATTTAAGGAAATCCCTATTGGTTCCAGTACTCTTACACGGGATTTTCGACTTCATTTTAATGGCCAACATACCACAATTAACCCTCTTCTTCGTACCCTATGTCATCTACCTATGGTGGAATAACCAGAGGAAACTATCAAAATTTGTCTTTGATTCTAAAAGCCAAATTAGGAAAAAGGAGTAATTATGGTTGAAGCTGATATTATTTAGGGGTACAATGTAAATATCAATAAAGATAAAAGGTGTTTTTATGAGGAAAAAAACTTTATTAATCTTTATACTTATAATCTTAATCCCTATAGCCTATAGGGGATTTTATCAAGCCTTTAGCCCTAAAACACCTAATGTTGAAAGACCTAGCCTAGTAGATAATGGAGAGCTTTTAGTAGATAATATCCCGCTGGATGAGGAAGAAGACCTTGTCCATGGAGAAGAAAAACTTTATCCAGGAGATCCTTTAGAGCCTACAGCTATAAATATAGACCTACTAGCTGTAGGCGATATAATGTTTCATAAGCCCCAAATAGAAGCAGCCAGAATAGAAGGGGGAGGCTATGATTTTAACCCGGTATTTACTTATGTAAGGGAATATATAGAAAATGCCGACCTTGCCCTGGCCAATTATGAAACGGTTACGGTGAGCAATAGGGAATATTCAGGCTATCCAAGGTTCAACAGTCCTATAGAAACCATCCAGGCCTTAAAAGAGGCCGGATTCGATATTTTATCAACTGCAAACAACCACTCCTTAGACCAGGGAAAGGAAGGTATAAGATCTACAATTGAAGCCATAGCCCATTACGGCTTGAGGCATGTGGGAACGAATTTGGACAAGGATCTAAAACCTCTGATAGTTGACGTTAAGGGAATACAGATAGGGGTTATGTCCTATACCTATGGCTTAAATGGATTGGAATCCTTGTTGTCTGAGGAAGAACTATCCTATATGGTTAACCTAATAGATGAAGGAAGGATTAGGGAAGAAATAAAAAGATTGAAGGAAGCAGGAGCGGATATCATCATCTCCTACATCCATTGGGGAAATGAATACCAGCATGAACCAAGTCAGCAACAAATGAGCTTGGGAAGGAAGCTAGTAGATTGGGGTGTCAATATAGTTCTAGGCAGCCATCCCCATGTTATACAAAAGGCTGAAATTTTGGAGTCCAATGGAAAGGATAACCTAATCCTTTATTCCATGGGAAATTTCCTATCCAATCAGAGGGAGGTTACCATGGGAAATCCCTATACTGAAGATGGAGTTATGGTAAGGATAAGCTTAGAAAAGGACATGCATTTAAATGAAACTAGGATTGTAGAAATAGAGTATATCCCTACCTGGGTCTATAGGTATTCTGAAGGGGGAAGGCTGAAATATGAAATATTACCATCTGAAGAGGTTCTCGCTGGTAGCCTAGGTATAGATTTGGATTCATATATTATGGACAGGGTAAAAAAATCATATAGGGATGTTAAGGCTGTCTTGGAGGATTTAGAGGACTTTTAGATGGCATTAAATAAAAAGAAAAATAGTATAAAATTAAGTTATTTATACTATTTTTTAATTATAATAAAATTCGAAATTAAACATCTTTCATAAAAGTTATTTAAAAAGTTTTATTTAAGTACGATTTATTATATAATTAAAGATGTGTTAGCCGGTGGTTATAAATATCCTTAAAGGTGTGATATCCTTGCAAGCTTTAATTAATATATTTTCAAACATAAGAATACGGGATGTAATTGATATCCTAGTGGTAGCAGTGGTATTGTATAAATTGTTGACTTTAATAAAGGAAACTAGGGCTGAACAACTTACTAAGGGTATAGTGGTTTTATTAGTATTGACTAAGTTAAGCGAATGGGCAAAGCTTTACACCATAAACTGGATTTTAGATAACGCCATGACTGTAGGTACTTTAGCCATCTTGATCGTCTTTCAACCTGAGCTAAGGCGTGGCTTGGAATATATCGGTAGGAGCAGCTTTTTTAAGAAATCCTTAATAGAAGTTAGGGGTGAAAGTCTGTCTAAGGTAGTTGAGGAGATAGTAGATGCTGTAGCTTCGCTATCAAGGCAGAAGATCGGGGCCCTAATAGTTATAGAGCGACAGACGGGTTTAAATGAGGTGGCTGAAACAGGCACCATAATTAATGGTATGGTTACCAGTGATCTTTTGATTAATATCTTTATTCCCAATACCCCCCTACATGATGGGGCCGTAATTATCAAAGATGATAGGATTAAGGCAGCAGCTTGCTTCCTGCCTTTAACGGACAACATGAATGTAAGCAAGGAATTAGGCACAAGGCATAGGGCGGCCCTGGGCATATCCGAAAGGTCAGACAGCCTATCTATTATAGTTTCAGAAGAGACTGGTTCTATTTCCATAGCTGAAAAAGGTACAATTGCAAGATATTTAGATACTAAGACCCTAAGGCAGATTTTAATGGATATGTATAAGGTGGACGAAGACAAACAAAGTTTTATTACTAAATGGAGGCTAAAAAATGAGCAAGGAAAAGAGTAATCTTACTCTAAAAATCTTTTCAGTCATAATAGCCATAATATTATGGAGTTATGTGATGGGGATTAAGAATCCCGATTGGCCAAGGGAGTATAAGAATATAGATGTGCAATTTACCAATATTGAGGCCTTGGAAAGAAGGAACCTAATTCTAATGGATCCTAAGGAGGCTAAGGTAACCGTCAGCGTAGTTGGTAAAAAGTCTGATATGGATAAGTTTACCGCCAATAATATAGTGGCCAAGGTGGACTTAAGCGGGTATGGTGAAGGTCAGACTAAGGTGCCAGTAGTGGTTAGCCTAAAGGACAGTGCGTCTACAGTGCGGATTACTAAGTATGAGCCTACGGAAATTTTAGTTACTATAGATCGGATAGTTACAGAGGAAAGGAAGGTTAATATACGAACCAGTGGAGAACTTGATAGGAATTATACCTTGGGAGATATTGAAGCAAGGCCTGATTCCATCCTCCTTAAAGGTCCTAGGAGTTGGCTTAATGAGGTATCAGAGGTTTTCGTAGTAGTACCTATAAATAATACAACTACAACTTCTAAATCCTATCCAGTCCAAATAGTAAACCATAATGGGGATGAGGTAGTAGGCGTTGAAAAGCTTCCTGGCACAGTGGAGGTAATCATACCAGTATATAGGAAAGCCTCACTACCTATAGAAGTGGTCTTAGAAAACCAACTACCTGAAGATTATGTGATTACTAATTTAGAAATTACACCTAAAATGGTGGCTGTTAGGGGTGGGAATAGCCTAGCTGATATAAGGAGTATAAAGACTAGGCCAATCGATGTTACTAAGTTGTTGGAAAACCCAAGTTTGGATGTGGATTTAGAGCTACCAGATAATGTTGACCTTATTGATCCAAACCAAAGGATAGTTATAAATGCAACAATAGAGCAGGTTGTAGAAAGGGAGTTTATTTACGACCTTGAGGAAGTAGAAATCAGAAATTTAGGGGAAGATTTAGTAATAGAAGATGACAATCTTAGTATTAGAGTCCAGGTAAGGGGAACTGAGTCTTTATTAAATCAGATTACTAAATCAGACCTAAGGCCATATATTGACTTAGATAATTTTACAGAAGGGGAATATGAAGTTAAAGTTAACTTCCATGAGTTAGAAGGCATAAGTATTGAGAAAGTAATACCTGATAGCCTTAAGCTTGTCTTAATTGGTAGTTAAAGGCGGTAAAAATATTAAAGGGGTGAAAAGATGGCTAAGGATTTTAATAGTTTACTAAAAATGGCAAAGAAGCAGGGGCCTAAAATCCTAGCAGTAGCTTGTGCCCATGATGAGGATGTGTTACAATCGAGTAAGATGGCAATGGCTGAGGGCTTGATTATACCTATTTTAGTAGGGGATAAGGTAACAATCCAGCAAATTGCCGACAGGATAGAATTAAATCTAGATGGAGTAAGGATTATTCATGAAGTTGACAAGACCAAGGCTAGCAGGATAGCCACGGAACTGGTAAGCAAGGGTGAAGCCCATATACTTATGAAGGGCTTAGTTGATACTTCTATTATCATGAAACAAGTATTAGATCCAGAGATTGGATTAAGAGCTGGAAAGTTAATTAGCCATGTGGCAGTTTTTCATCTACCAACTTATCATAAGGTGTTCTTAGTAACAGATGCGGCCATGAATATAGCCCCAGATCTTTCACAAAAGAAGGATATTATAGAAAATGCAGTGGAGTTGGCAAAGGCATTTGACATAGACATGCCTAAGGTGGCAGTTTTAGCTGCCAAGGAAAAGGTATCTCCTAAGATGGAAGCCACTGTCCATGCTCAGGAATTGGCTAAGATGAACCAGGAAGGCCTGATAAAGGGCTGTATAGTAGATGGACCCTTCGCCTTAGATAATGCCATCAGTAAAGAGTCTGCTAAAATTAAAGGTATCGAAAGTCCAGTTGCTGGTGATGCAGATATCCTACTTACACCAGATATAGAAGCTGGAAATATACTATATAAGGCCTTAAGCTTTTTAGCAAGGGCAAAATCAGCAGGTATTATCCTTGGTGCAAAGGCTCCTATAGTCCTAACATCTAGGGCAGATGATGAAGATGCCAAGTTAAATTCAATTATGCTTTCGGTATTGATGGCGGCTAGAAATTAGTAGGTTTTTATGAATATGTAAACCTTTGTTTAGTGTAAACCCTCTCAATAATAATAATTAGGAGTTGACTATGGAAAAGGATAAGAGAATCAGAATTATAACAGGTCATTATGGTAGTGGTAAGACTGAGTTTAGCATAAATTATGCAGTAAAGTTAGCGGAAATGAAGAAAAAGACCATGCTTATAGATTTAGATGTGGTAAACCTATACTTCCGTAGTAGGGAAAAGGCAGATGAGTTGGAAAGGAAGGGAATCAAGGTTATCGGTGGCTCCATCAAGGCTAGTGCTGTGGACATACCTACCATACCGGCAGATGTCCTTATAGCCTTTCAGGATGAATCCTACGAAGCAGTATTAGATGTAGGAGGGGATCCTGTTGGGGCCAGGACCTTGGGTAGATATCATCCTTATTTAAAGGAAGGCAATTACGATATGTTCTTTGTATTAAATGCCAACAGGCCTGAAACCCAAAATGTGGACAAGGTTGTAGAGTATATGACTAAGATAGAAGAGGTAGCAAGAGCTAAGATTACAGGCCTAGTAAACAATACTCATATGCTAAAGAGTACAACTATCGACGATGTTCTTAAGGGGTACCAGCTTTCCTTAGCTGTATCAGAGGAAACGGGAGTACCTTTAAGATATAATGTATTATTAAAAGAATTACTCAACCAATTACCTGAAGGTCTAGAGGGGGTAACATTTCCCATAGACTTATTTATGAGGGAAGAGTGGATGTTTTAATATTCTAAAAGGAGGTAGTGACGTGGCCAGAGGTAAGGTAACATTTAATGAAGATATTTGTAAAGGATGCGGATTATGTGTCCCAGCTTGTCCTGTTAAGATCCTAGCTTTAGATAAAACAAGGATCAATAGGAAGGGTTACCATCCAGCTGGAGTAGTAGAGCCAGAAAAATGTACAGGCTGTACAAACTGTGCATTGATGTGTCCTGACTTAGTAATAACTGTAGAAAGAAACTAGATAGGAGGAATTAGTTATGGAAAAAGTTCTCATGAAGGGGAACGAAGCTGTATGTGCAGCGGCTATACAAGCAGGTTGTAGGTTTTTCTTTGGTTATCCTATAACTCCCCAAAATGAAATACCAGAATATATGTCAAGGGAATTACCAAAGGTGGGTGGAGTATTCCTACAGGCCGAGTCTGAGGTTGCTGCTATAAATATGGTTTATGGAGCTGCAGGGGCAGGAGCAAGGGTTATGACTTCTTCCTCCAGTCCGGGGATTGCTCTAAAACAAGAGGGTATTTCATATTGTGCAGGTGCTGAACTTCCATGCGTTATCGTTAACATGATGAGAGGTGGTCCTGGCTTAGGAAGTATCCAGCCATCCCAAACTGACTATTTCCAAGCTACTAGAGGCGGCGGAAATGGTGATTATAGGGCCTAGTCTTGGCACCAGCTAACCTACAGGAGTTAGTTGACTTAACTATAGAGGCCTTTGACAAAGCTGATTACTATAGAAACCCTGTCATGATCTTAGCAGATGGTATGATAGGTCAAATGATGGAGCCGGTAGTATTTAAAGATAGGAGCGGTGTAGAATTACCAGAAAAGCCATGGGCTACAAGAGGAACCAATGATGAAAGGGAGCCGAATATAATAAATTCCCTATACTTGCAAGCTGAGGAATTAGAAGAGCATAATAAGCACCTACAAGCTAAGTATGCTGAGATGGAAAAAAATGAAGTCAAGGTAGAGTCCTTTGGCTTAGAAGATGCTGAACTAGTTATAGCAGCCTATGGTACAACTTCAAGGATCTGTAAATCTGCCATAGCTAGCTTAGAAGAAGAGGGCTATAAGATAGGAATGATCAGACCAATCTCCCTATGGCCATATCCATATGATGAATTTGATAAGATAAACGATAACTGTAAGGGTGTCTTAACGGTAGAGATGAATACTGGTCAAATGGTAGATGACGTAAAAATAGCCCTAAAGGGCAGGATACCAGATTACTTCTATGGAAGAACCGGCGGTATGGCACCTACACCAGAAGAAATCATTGCTAAAGTAAAAGAGATCCTTGGAGGTGACAGATAATGGCAGTAGTATTTGAAAGAACAAAAGGCTTAACAGATGTGGAAACTCACTACTGTCCAGGATGTACCCACGGTATCATCCATAGGTTAGTAGGCGAGGCCCTAGTTGAATTAGACATATTAGATAAAACCATAGGAGTTTGTCCAGTAGGATGTTCAGTATTAGCCTATAAATATTTTAACTGCGATATGCAACAGGCAGCCCACGGAAGGGCACCAGCAGTTGCTACGGGAATTAAGAGGGTTCATCCAGATAAATTCGTCTTTACATACCAAGGGGACGGAGACTTAGCTTCCATTGGTACAGCTGAAATAGTTCATGCCGCCCATAGGGGTGAAAAGATCTCCACTATCTTCGTAAACAACGCCATCTATGGGATGACAGGTGGACAGATGGCCCCAACTACCCTGATAGGTCAAAAGGCTACCACAGCTCCCTATGGTAGGGATGAGGCTACAGCAGGTAAGCCTATTAAGATATCAGAAATGCTAGCTACAATAGATGGGGCCAAGTTCGTTGAAAGGGTATCGGTTGATAGTCCTGTAAATATAAGAAGGGCTAAGAAGGCCATAATAGAATGTTTCAAAGTCCAATTAGAAGGAAAAGGTTTTGGAATAGTAGAAGTTCTATCTACTTGCCCAACTAACTGGGGATTAACACCTACTGAATCAACAAAATGGCTGAAGGAAAACATGATTCCATATTATCCCCTTGGAAATTTCAAACGTCCAGAGGAGGTAGAGTAGAATGGAAGAAAGAATAATAGCAGCAGGCTTTGGTGGACAGGGTGTAATGGCCTTAGGCCAGATGTTAACCTATGCTGGAATGGTAGAGGATAAGAATGTATCATGGCTACCATCCTATGGACCGGAGATGAGGGGAGGAACAGCCAACTGCAGCGTAATTATTTCTGACAGGCCAGTTGGAGCCCCAGTAGTAAGCAAGGCAACAACAGTCTTCGTACTTAACAAGCCCTCATTAGATAAGTTTGAAGATGCAGTAGAAGCAGGTGGAAAACTTTTCATCAACTCATCCTTAATCGAAGAGAAGCCAAAGAGGGACGACATAGAAGTATATTATGTACCAGCTAATGACATAGCAA
>JGI24713J26584_10001153_pt1 | contig 19511 bp, 19 predicted proteins | sample BioPla4DNA1_FD_26584 | JGI IMG/M metagenome (IMG submission 26584) | reverse complement strand
GGGGGATGCTCCCCCTCCCCTGTCCCCTCCCCCCTGCAATGCGATGTCCAGTGGGAATCCGCGTCAGGTGAAGCCATAAGAGNATCAACACATTTCAAGCTGCCCTGAAGGGATGGGTTCTGAGAAATTCGAAGAGTTTAGAGGCGCGAACGAGAGTGTGCGTGAACACCGCTAGGTGCGAAGCATCCCCCCTCCCCTCTCCTCACCTCCTCCGGGGATATTCCCACGGCATGGCAGTTGCTCGTTTGGAAAAATAGTGAATAGGAAGAGGAGGTTCTTTCGCCCTCCCCCTCACGCGCTCTCGCCCGCGCCTTCTCCCTTTGCGCTCTCTTCGACCGGTTTCTTCACTGGCTTCTCCGGTTTTACATAGGTGATGGTGTAGCGCTCCACCACATGCTCTACGACCGGCGGGAGATACTCAGGCTCCATCGTGAGGCTCCCGAACGGGCAGCCCTCGACGCAGTCGCCGCAGGCGATGCACCGCATGCGGTCGATCTCCCAGACCTTCGCCTCCTTATCAAGGCGGATCGCCGCGCACGGGCACCGCCGCGAGCAGATGCCGCAGGAGCGGCAGGTTGACGGGTCGAAGGTGACGTGCCCGCGGGTGATGGGGCTTCTCCGCGCCGGGACCACAGGATACTGCCGGGTGGCCGGGCCTCCTGCAAGGTTTCGGAGAACCGTCCTTGTCATCTCAAAAAATCCCATAGCTCTTCACCTCTCCGTGCAGCTGATGCAGGGGTCGATCGAGAGGACGACGACCGGGACATCCGCAAGCTGTGCGCCCGGGAGCATCTTCACGAGCGGGGGGATGTTTGCGAGCGTCGGCGTCCTGATCCGGGCACGGGCAAGGTGTTTCGTGCCGTTGCCCCGGAGATAGTGGATGACCTCGCCCCGCGGCTGCTCCACGCGGGAGAAATACTCGCCGTCAGGGGTTCCCTTGACCTTCACGTCGAGGGGCCCTTCGGGGATCTGATCGATCGCCTGCCGGATCAGGTCGATGGAAGCGTAGATCTCCTTGACCCGAACAGCGCACCGGGCGTAGCAGTCGCCGGCGGTCTCGACGACCGGCTTGAACCCGAGATCCCCGTAGGCGGCGTAGCCAGTCTCGCGGTGGTCGATCGCAACCCCGCTTGCCCTCGCGGTCGGGCCGACCGCACCGAGTGCATAGGCCTCGTCTTTTGAGAGGACCCCAAGCCCCTGAAGCCGGTACTTCACCGTCTCATCGTTTAAGAAGATATCACCGAGGTCCCGACACTCTTTCTCGAAGGGATCGAGTGCACGATGCATCTCTGCGAGTTTCTCCGGCACGATATCGCGCCGGACCCCGCCGACCTTGCAGGTGCCCTGGATGACCCGGCCGCCCGTGGTGTCCTCGAGGACGTCGAGCACCTTCTCGCGGAGTTGCCAGGACCGCATGAAGAGGTTCTCAAAACCCATCCCGTCCGCAAAGAGGCCGAGCCAGAGGAGGTGCGAGTGGAGACGCGAGCACTCCGACCAGATCGTCCGGAGGTACTTCGCCCGGTCGGGGACCTCGATCCCCATGATATGCTCGATGCCCTGGCAGTAGCAGAGCGCGTGCATGAAACTGCAGATCCCGCAGATTCGCTCCGCCACATAGACATACTCCGTGAACTCGCGCTTCTGGATGAGTTGCTCGAGCCCGCGGTGGATGTAGCCGATGGAGGGAATCACGTCCACGACCTTCTCATCCTCGAGAACGAGGTCGAGGTGGATAGGCTCCGGCAGGACCGGGTGCTGTGGTCCGAACGGCACGACTATGCGTTCCGGCATGTGTCACCTCCTCTCCGCGTGACGCTGAACGGATACTTCTCGGCCGTCTTGATGAACGTCCCCTTAAAGTCGATGTTCATCCCCGTGACCGGAATCCCGAAGAGGTCGTGCATCTCGTTCTCGTAGACGAACGCTCCCCAGTAGATCCCGGATATGCTCGGGACTGCAGTCTCCGGCCCGACCGTCAGGCGGAGGTTCCTGTACTGGTAGCCCTTATCGAACGAGTAATTGATCTCGTAGGACCCGCCGATGTCCGTACACCCGATCTGGACGAGGCGGTAACCTTCGGTGCGAAGCGCTTCGACCTCCCGGGTGAGATCCTCCAGCGCGACGCTGATGGTGGTCTGCTCTTCATTGACCGTCATGTGCTCTCACCCGCCGCCTGCCGTGCGCTCTCCTTTATCTGCGTTGCTCCTGTCATCTTCTCTCGTTTCTCTTCAAGAATCTCGAGCGCCTTCACGACGCCGTCGATGATCATCTCCGGCCTTGCCGCGCATCCCGGAACATACACGTCCACGGGGATAACCTTGTCGACACCCCCTGCGATGTTGTAGCACTCGCGGAATATGCCGCCTGAAGCAGCGCAGACGCCGACTGCGATGACGACTTTCGGCTCCGGCATCTGCTCGTAGATGTTCTTGACCACCTCCCGGTTCTGTGAGTTGATCCCGCCGGTGATGAGGAGGATATCAGCGTGCTTCGGGTTCCCGGTGTTGATGATCCCGAACCGCTCCACGTCATAGAGGGGCGTTAGGCACGCCAGGACCTCTATGTCGCAGCCATTGCAGCTGGATGCATCGTAGTGAAGGATCCAGGGTGATCGCTTCAGGAATGCCATGGTACTCATACACCTCCAAGCATCATATAGGAGAGGATCGCCAGGTTCGCGATGCCGAGTACTGCCGCGAGCCACCCGCTCTTTAATGCCGCCTGCCACCGCACCCGTGCGGTGACGTTGTCGATGAAGATCTCGGCGAGATACGTGACCACGACCGCGACGATCCCTATCACCGGGTTCCAGGCGAAGAAGAGGAAGACGAAGCCGAGAAGGAAGACGTTCTCGTACCAGTGAGCGATCTCAACCTGGGCGAGCGTCGAGCCCGAGAACTCCGTCGTGATACCCTTGACAATCTCCTGGTGAGCGTGGTGCGACGTCGAGATATCGAAGGGGGACTTCCGGAGTTTGATCGTGAGGATGGTCGCAAACCCGAGGAAGACGCCGGGAAGGTAGAGGATCGCCGGCACCGTCGCCGTTGCGATATCGGCGACGAGGAAACTGTTCGTGACCATATAGAGCCCGACGGCCGCAAGGATGATCATCGGTTCATACGCCATCAACTGGATCAGTTCCCGCTCGGCCCCGATGTGGCTGTAGGGCGAGTGGACTGCGTAGGCCCCGAGCACCAGGAAGACGTGGGCGAGCGTGAAGGCAAAGATGATCAGTAAGAGGTCCCCTCCCGCGAAGAAGAGCGCCCCGGAGACGGCGATGAAGATCAGGTAGGCAAGCACGTAGAAGTTCTGCGCCGTGGTGACGACGGCCCGCTCTTTCTCGAAGAGTTTGCCGACGTCGTAGAAGGGCTGCAGGAGCGGCGGTCCGACCCTTCCCTGCATCCGTGCGGTGATTATTCTATCGATTCCGGCGATGAGCCCGCCGACGATGGGCGCAAGGATGAGGAAGAGGATCGCTCCGATAAGCCAGGTCCAGGTCATAGGGCCACCCCCGCGAAGATCCACGATACCAGGATCAGGGCGATGCAGACCATCGCCCCCGGTCGGAAGAGCCGCGCTTCACCGAAATACTCGGTGAGGTAGTAGTTCCGGGTCTGGGCCTCCCGGGTCAGGCCGAGGGAGCCTGCGAAGTGCAGGTCCGGCGTCGCGGTCCTCCCGCTCATGTAGGCCGGGAGGTGCCGTGCGCTCCTCTTAAAGAGAGTAAACGAGACCGGGAGGATGAGGAGGAGAGCCATCATGAGAAGCATGATGGCGACGTTCGCCTCTCCGAGGCGAGCCGTGACGCCGTAGATGGCAAGGACGTAGGGCTCGATCAGCATCGATGAAATGACCGGGAAGAGGAAGACGGCCGCTATCACGAGGCCGGTGATGATATAGAGCGGAGCCCAGGGCTCCTGGAAGAACCCCTTCTCGACCCGCTCGGTATTTCGGGTGACCGCGACGAGTTTGCCCATCCACTTAGCCCAGAAAAAGACCGTAACGGCGCTTCCGTAGGCGAGGATCGCAATGAAGATCAGGCCGAAGGGTGCCTGGACCTGGACGAACGCCTCGATTGCCGCCCACTTGGATATCAGCATACCGAAGGGCGCAAGGAACATACCGGCAATTCCGATGAACATCATCACCGCCATCTTGGGCATCCGGACGATCAGGCCCTCCATGTCCTCGATATCCCGGCTCCCGATCCGGTGCTCGATCGCACCGGTCCCGAGGAAGAGGAGCGACTTTGCTACGGCATGGAAGATGATCAGAAGGATTGCCGCCCAGACGAGCATGTAGGTTCCGACACCAGCACAGGCGGCTATCAGGCCGAGGTTTGCTATTGTCGAGTAGGCCAGGACCGATTTTGCGTTGCTCTGCGATATTGCGATGGCTGACGCAACGACGAAGGTCACGGCGCCGACGAGTCCGATCGAGAACCCGGCCAGCGTCCCGGCGAAGACCGGGGAGAACCTGACAAGGATGTAGACACCGGCCTTGACCATGGTGCTCGAGTGGAGCAGGGCCGAGACCGGTGTCGGGGCCACCATCGCCCCGAGGAGCCAGGAGGAGAACGGCATCAATGCGGCCTTGGTGATCCCGGCAAACCCTATCAGGACGGCCGGGATCAGGACGATCGCCGTATCGCCTGAGGCGAGCACCCGGGCGAGATCGATGCCGCCGCTCGTCGCCTCGGTTGCGGCAAGGAAGATGAGCGCCACAACAAACGCGATCCCGCCGAGGAGGTTCATCACCAGGGCGCGGAAGGCGTTCCGTGTCGCTTCCTCCGTCTCCGAATAACCGATCAGCAAGAACGAACTGATGGTGGTGATTTCCCAGAAGAAGAAGATCCACGTGAGGTTATTGGAGAAGACGAGACCGAACATCGCGGAGAGGAAGGCGAAGATGACGAAGAAGAACATCCTCTGCCGATCGCGCACCTCAGGGTGATGGTGGTGATACGTCTCCATGTACCTGACGGCGTACACGGCTATGAGGCTCCCGATGAGCCCTATGATAAGGGCCATGATGATGGAGAACTGGTCGATGAAGAGATTGTTGACCGCATGGAGGTTCTCCCGGAATGCTGCCTCAAGGTACACCACCAGCGCCGCCTGGATGGCGNCCAGTGCGATTGCCAGGTAGTTTCTGAACTTTGCGCCCATATAGATGATGAAGAGCGCAAGACCCATCTCTATGGCCACCATGACGGGGCCGACGACCTCCGAAGGCGCGGCAAAGTAGACCGTTCCTTCGAATGCATACCGGATAAGCAGGTATATCGACGCCCCGCCGATTGCGAGAGCTGAGAGGGCGACCACAACATAGCGCAACGTCGTTCGTTTTACGAACAATAAAAGACATGCGACTAGGATGGGAAACAGTATTAGGAAGAGCAGCGTCTGCAACTATTGTCCCTCATAGGGTAACTATGCCTTACTTGCATAATTAATCATTCTAAATGGCCCCCGATGTATAGGTCCTCGGGCGCCGATCTTGATGGATGTCGGGCCTTGGATAAGATTTCAGCTGAGGTATCCGCCCAAAAAATGACTGCCCGCAGTACCGATCCGGCGTATGGAGCACCACGGCATGATTTCATGGCTTGATGGCGCCCGCTCATCAATTGGTTTCCTCCTGCGCGGCGCACTCTCACACCGGTGCGGTAACGGCGCCCCGGAAGAACTTCAACCTGATTTACGCGGTATCACGCCCCGGACCCCGCCTTCGTGCTCTCCGGGGGCATCCCCCCGGTAGCGCGGGATGAAGTGGACGTGGACATGCATGATGTTCTGTCCGGCGGCCTCCCCGACGTTGACTCCGATGTTGTAGCCGTCGGGATGCCGCTCGCGGTCGGTCAGAGTCCTGCAGTCGTCGATGAGCCGGGCCATGGCCATTCTCTCTTCATCGGTCGTGTCAAAGTAACTCGCCACGTGCCGGAATGGGATCACAAGCAGGTGGCCGGGGCTCACCGGGTGGATGTCGTAGCGGGCGTAGCAGAGGTCGTTTGCGAGAACGATATCCTCCTGTTTTGGGTTGCAGAACGGGCATGGCATGGCACCTGCTCTCCTCCCGATCCACATGAGTTTTTTGCCCGACCCAACTCACCCGAGCAGGCGGGCGAGGAGCCGTCCGGCAAGGCTCCGGGAGAGGGCGATGGCGTGCTCGGTGCACATCTCGTGGCAGCAGTAGCACCGAATACAGCGTGTTAGATCGATCGTCGCTCTGCCTTCGGTGATGGTAATCGCCTGCACCGGACAGATTCGCTCGCACTTCCGGCACCCGACGCACGACTGAGCAACCACACCGGGGCGGGGGGCGTAGATCCTCCCGAACCGCTGGACGACGGCAAGCAGCACCCGCCGCCAAATACCCGCCCTGCCCCCGGCGTAGGTCGAGGGTTTCCGAAAGTCCGGGACTGCAAACTCTGCGGGGTCATCGCCGACCGTCCGGACAGCCGCGGGATCGAGAAGTCCGCGNGCGGCCGCGCTCCGGATACTCCCGATCTCGAGCGGGTCCATCCCGATGAGCCGGGCGAGGACCGTGTCCACGGCCGCATAATCGCTCCCGGCGAGGATCACCCCGATCTTCCTCGGGTTCCCCGACTGAGGGCCGTCCCCCTCCATACCTATCACGGCATCCACAATCTGGAGCCGGGGCTTCATACACTCGTTTAAGTCGACGAGCATCCTCCCAAAGGCGTACTCGTCCTGGAACCGAAAATGAAAGACCGGTTTCTCAAGTCCAGGGATGAGACCGAAGAGGTTCTTTGTCGCACCCGTCATTCGGGTCCACATGTGCGTCTTCGCTTTCGAGACGACCACGATTGCATCGGCCTCGACGGCGGGAGTGATGATGGGAAATTGGGTTATCAACTCGCCCTCAGGATATGGGACGACCACAGAAGAGGTATCGTAGTTTAAGAGAGCGCCCGTCTCCTCCNCAACCGCCGTATACCCGGCACGCGAGTACGCCCGCCGGAGATTTGCCTCGCTGTAGATGACTCCAGCCCCCGGGCTGTCGGCGATGAGAGCCGGGCATCCGTGCTCCGCAAGGATTCGGGCAACGGCGGCGACGATGGTCGGGTGGGTGGTGACGCACCGCTCCGGATCCTGCCCCTGCAGGAGGTTTGGTTTGAGGAGCACCCTCTCTCCCGATGAGATGAACCGTTCAATTCCACCGAGGAGACCGAGCGCGCGCCGAACGGCTGCATCGACCTCATCCGGATCATAGGCATCGCACCGGACGACCGCGACGGTCGGATCGCGCCTGGTCTGCTGCACCATCTTACTCCTTCCCGAGCCGCTTGAGCGCCTCTTTTGCCGCGAGCATTGCCGCTCCCTGTTTGGTCCGCCCCTTTCCCTCCCCGAGAGGGATTCCCCCGACTGTCACCCGGGCGGTCCAGACCGGACAACTGCCCGGACCTGTCTGGCTGAAGGCATACTCAAGCTCACCGAGATTCTCTCTCGCGACACACTCCTGGAGCCTTCCCCGATAGTTCCGGCGTCCGTCACACTCTGCGATCTCGTCTTCAAAGATCGTGAGTATGACCTCGCGGACCGCATCAAGGCCCCGGTCGAGGTAGATTGCGCCTATCAGGGCCTCAAATGCGTCTGCAATGATGGAGTCCGTCAATGCCTGCCCCCGCCGTCTGATAACGCGATCGATCCCGAGGCCCCGTTGAAGCACGATCTCGGCGAGTTTCGTATTCCTCGTCACCTGGAGCCTTCGGTTCATCTCGCCGGGCGGAAGGTCATACTCGCTATAAAGGTGGTTGGCGATGACGAAGTCGAGGACGTAGTTTCCCAGGAACTCGAGCCGCTCATTATCTCCAACCGCTGCCACCGGGTACTCGTTGCCGATATACGACCGGTGGGTCAATGCCTGATCATAGAGAGGAAAGGCGGCATCGGAGATCCCGGTGATCCCGAACGGTGGATGGGCAAGGAGTGCACGCACTTCAGCCTCCCTATCGCGATGGGCCGGCTCCTGGATTTGAGGAGATTCTCGCCCAAATATCCGACCGATTTGAAGTCTTTCCCTGATTGTCGCGAGTTTCATGGCTACTATGGCGCAGGGTATCCCTGATCAGCTAACTATAGAAAGGCTTCCTTCCTGCTCGATAAATCTTTGCGAGGGTATAGGGTGCTCCGGGAAACCTTTTCGTTGCCTGCGAAAGAGATCTCTATGTGGTTGAGTCCATAACGGGCAAGACCGGTGGCAGCGTCTACCTGGACATTGAGTTCGGTTATGTCTATGGCACCTGCCGCGNGGTCATGATGCCGATCGAGATCGGTGCGGTCGTCTACAGATCGGAGGATTATAGCGTCCAGTATGTCGGCGAGCAGTTCCGGTACGATATCGATGTCGAGATCTGGAAGAAGGTGACCGACTCGTGCGGCAAGACCATCGGTGTCGCGACAACCGTGGCGAATATGGATCGCGGTGAATATGGGCTGGAGTACGACCACTCCTTCCGGATACCGGAAGATGCGGTGCCGGCGGCAGAGGCTACCGCCCGGAAGGCCTATGCCGACCTTCAGGTCTTCATGGAGTCCGNCCTCTCGACGGGGGGTATCGATGAGGTCGTCGTTTTTGCAGCGGATATGGAGAGGAGAGCTTTCCGGACTGCAAACGTCTCGCTCGACGGCTCGAGATTGGTCGACCTCCAGCGGGAGATCCGGCGGCATTTTGGGATGAAGCAGGTTCTCTCCCTCGATCGTCTCGCCCGGCTCATCGATTTTACCGTGGACGGCTCCACCGTCGCCTCTGCGCACTTTCGCTACCCCATCCCCGTCGAGTACCGCCACCTCCTCGNCCCTCACCGCGGGATGGGCGACGCCGTCCGGACCTTCCTGCTCGCACGGGAGTTTCGCGAGAACCTCCCGGATCTTGAGAGGCGCATCCAGAGCCTTGTGAGAACCTGCGGGGATGAAGGCTGAGAGGANACCGTCTCACGTCGGCGGGGATCTTGCCTCGCGGATCGTCCAGCATGGCCCCGTCAGCGTGACCTCGACCTCGGTCTCCTCCTCGATGCATCCAACCCCGGCAGGAATATGCAGATAGGCGTTCCCTCGTACCATCACCATCTGCGTGTGGCTCTTCCTCGGCAGGGGGGTCGCGATGTACCGGTTGCCTGCCCTGGAGATGGCGAGGAGGAGAAACTCGTCATAGCCGGGGTCCGACGTGACTCTCCCGACGAGTCGGGCGCGTAGGGTCTCCGGGGATCGAGTACGGAACCCCCATTCGGCGAGTAGCGGGAAGGCAAGTTCTCGCACAGCAGTCATCGCGGCGATCGGATACCCCGGGACCCCGATGACCGGTTTGTCGTCGATCCGCCCGAGGATGGACGGAGTTCCCGGCTTCATCGCGATGCCGTGGACGAGCACCTCGCCGAGATCATCGATGATCCTGGCGGTGAAGTCTCTCCTCCCCGCCGATGAGCCTGCCGAGACTATGAGGAGGTCGTTCTCCCGAACGCCTCTCTCGATCGCCGCTCTGAGCAGGTGGGGGTCATCGCGGGTGATCTCGTAGCGGGTGCAGGTGGCGCCCGTCTCGCCGAGGAGTACCGCCGCACCGGCGGTGTTGCTCTCGATCACCTGCCCCGGCCCCGGGACTTCGCCCGCCGGAACCAGTTCACTCCCCGTCGGGATGAGGCCGATTCTCACCTCTTTGGCGTCCACGGTCGTTATCCCATACGTGAGGAGCGCCCCGATATCGCATGGGCGTATCCAGTGCCCGGCAGGAAGGATCATCTCACCCTCCCGGATCTCGCTGCCGGCAGGGTGGATGTGCTCGCCCGGGGAGACTGCTTTTCCCGTGCTCAAGGCATCCCCTTCCGCGATGACGTCCTCGACCATGACGACGGCATCGTAACCGGGAGGGATCGCGTTCCCGGTGTTCACCCAGTACGGATCCGTGAGCCGTACCGGGTTCGTTCCGCTCGCGCCGGCGGTCTCCCTGCTCCTGACGGCAAAACCGTCTCTTGCCGAGATGTCCCTTATGGGGTGGGTCAATCTTGAATAGACCGGTCCTGCCGTTATCCGTCCGGCCGCTTCGGCAACGGGAACCCGGATCGTCCGATTCGGGACAGGGAAGACGGACCGCATCATCTCCCGGACCTTTGCAAGCGGCGTGAGTACGAGGTGCTGCCTCACCATATCACGCCCCTCTCGCTTGCGGCTTCAATCCCATAGATCAGGCAGAAAAAGCGGTTCACCGGTCTGGCTTCCTAGATGAAGGGATGGTCTTTCAGTTCGATTCCAGGGTGTTTGGGAAAAAAATTAGAGTCTGGTGTAGAGGTTTGCATACACCGTCTGGCCCTTGGAGACGGGGTGGCGCTCGCCGAGGTCGCCGATGTAGTGGGCGAAACGGGCCTTCACACCATCGACTTCCTGCTCCACCTCGCCGACCCGCTTGAAGCCGGGGAGCGGGTTCTCGATCGTCCCGAAGACGTAGACGTCGCCCTTCACCATCTGCCCGCCGACACGGCCTTTGGCGTTGCCCTTGATAATGACGGTGCCGCCCTCGCCGTGAGTGCAGACGTGAATGTCCGCGTCCCCGCCGACGATGATCGTCCCGCCATTGATGAACGTGGCGGTGTCGTTTCCGACGTTTCCGGCGACCCGGATCAGCCCGCCCTGCATGCCGCGCCATTCACCGCGGGGTGATGCGCCCAGGTGGTGTCCGGCGTTCCCATCGATGATGAGCTCGCCGCCTTCCATCCCTATGCCGCAGAACGAGTCGACGTTTCCTTTCACATGGATCTTGCCGCCTTTCATCCAGCCGCCGATATACATGTCGGCGCTGCCTTCGATGACGATCTCGCCGGCGGTCATCTGCTGGCCGATCCTCTTGACCCGGGAGCAGTCTCCACGGAGGACGATCTTCGTCTCGGCTGCCGTTGCCCCGCCATCGCCCTCCACGGTGAAGTACTTTCCGAGCGGACTCTTCTGTTTNCCCTCCCAGACATCGAGAGCAGCGATATCAGCAGCCTTCTTGCCTGCAAAGTTGTCTGGGGTGATGCTCTGCCCCTCGAGGTACAATTCGGGGGGGTTGGTCATGGTAAGAGTTACTGTCTTCATGATTGTCGCCTCACTCTGTCGCGTTGACCTCGATCACCCGCGGGTTGTGGATGTGTTCCTCGAAGAGCGGGTAGTTGTCGAGTTTGACGCTGTAGTGCTTGAGGAAGTGCTCATAAATGTCCCTCTGTACCTGCGCGTTCTCCGGGACCTTCACGTCGACCCAGATTGTCCGCTTTGCGGGTTCCGCAACAATCTCGCCGTCCTGGACGGTCACGACGCCATCTTTAACGACCCAGGCGCACCGCGAGAAGGCTTTCTCGATGGCTGCCGGATCCGAGGGCATGTCTTCGGGGTTGAGGGCGTAGATGGCGATATCGGCATCCATGCCGGGGGCGAGCCCACCGTAGATGTTGCTGATACCGAGCGCCCTTGCCGGCCCTGCACGGGTCATCTGGGCGATCTCGTAGAGCGTGAGTTCCCGGTCGATACTGTCGATCGAGGTTGCCGCGATCGTCTGGTCCAGCCACTTGAACGTCTTCATGGTCGCGTCACGTGCAGCCCTGCTCATCAGCCAGGTGATGACGCGCGGATAGCGGGTGAACGGCCCGGCGTTCGGGTGGTCGGTGGTGAGGAACGTCCGCATCAGGTCCTTCGATAAGAGGGCCAGCTCCAGGCCGACGGCCCACTGGATGGTACAGACCTTGACCTTCGGGCTGTAGATGTATGGGACAACACCTGCTGCGGTCTCGAGTTCTACGTCCACGTTAGCCCACTTCAGGTTGTTTAAGGCACGCAGGTGGTGCTCGAACGGCCCGTCGGCGGTCATGGTCGTGGTCTCGTCGAGCGTCACCTGGCCGATATCGATGGTGATGTTGTCGTGAGCGTTCACGTAGTCCATGATCTCCTTAGACTTGGACTCGAAGTTCTTCCAGGAGTCGCCACCGTAGGAGTGGAACTGGAGGTGAGTGAGGTGCATCACCTGCTTGCGGCCGAAGTTGTTCTTCGGGGTGTAGCCCTCGGCGATTTTCATCGATTCGAGTGTATCGAGATAGTTGCCGGGGTTTCCGAGGTTGTTGCAGTGCAGGTGCACCGAGTGGGGAAGGCCGAGGTGCTCGTTCGTCTCGATGAGGCCCTTTATGATCTGGGCCGGGGNGACATCGAAGTACGGGACCGGGTCATGGATATGGGTGCAGTTCAGTCCCCATCCCCAGGCTTCGGAGCCGCCGGGGTTGACGACCTTGATACCGAATCCCCGGGTTGCCCGGAGAAGCCAGGCAGTGTATGCAGCGTTGTTCTCGACCTCGTTGTTCTTGAGGTACTCGAGAGTGAACCAGTTGTTTCCGAAGACCGGCAGCGCGGCATTGTCGATGATCGGGGTATCCCGGATCTCTTCGTGAATGTGCGGCGAGTGGAGCGGGGGCATTGCCGCCTCGTTGACGAAGGCGTATCCCATACGTGCATAGTCATAGCCTGTTTTGAACGTCGAGGGGACGGAGAAGCCCATTTCCATCCGGCTGCACTTTCTGTGAGGGCTCTTGAAGAGTTTGTCCTCCGGACGGAAGAGCCGGCCGGTGTTCACCTTCGGTCCGACTACGTGGGAGTGGATATCCACGCCGCCAGCCATCACGGTCATGCCGGCGGCATCGATGACTTTTGGGTTCTTGAGGGTCCCGGGTTCGACGATCTTGCCGTCCTTGACCGCAATATCCATCCGGTCGCCCTTGATACCCTGCAGCGGATCGAAAACGAATCCGTTCTTGATTAAGAGTTCGCTCATTCTTCACTCCTCCGCGTGGACACCAACCGGGGTGGTCTTTGCCTTTCCTTTTGCAGCCTCTTCGGCTTCGAGTTCGCAGAGCCTCTTGTAGATCCGCTCGAAGAGTTCTTCGTCGCTGATGACGCCCTCGGGCGGATCGATGACCTTACGGTACTGGATCGGGACGTTGTCCATCCGATAGACGATGCCCGGGACCTCGACTCCGACAATCCCTACCGGGATGTGGAGGTCGGAGATCTCGCTTGCCATGCAGATGTTCGGGTCGATGGTGATCCAGGGGTGCTTCCTCAAGTGCTTGACAGCCTCGATCGGGAAGTGAGCTGCGGCATCGGTTGCGACGTTGAAGAAGGCGTCAACCTCGTCGCGCATCGCCAGGTCGATGGAGCTCGTCTCGCCGGGGTTCATGTGGGCGACATCCTTTGTCAGGTCCAGACAATAGGGGAACCCATACTGCCATGACCAGACCACTCCCGGTCCGGCGATGTTGTAGTGTCCCCGCATCGCCATGATCGTCCACTTGGTGTAGTCGTTTAAGTCACGGGTCAGGCTGATGGCAATGTCCACGTTGTGGTTCCGGCCGTCGGAGTGGCAGAGTCCCATACCATAGAAGATCGTGCCGAACCGGGCCTTCTTCATGATCTCGGCGACTTCGAGGATCTTCTCACGCTTGATTCCGGCAACCTCCTCGGGGATCTCGTGACCGCGGAGCGCGGTACGGAATGCATTGAAGAGTTCGTAGTCGTGTCCCTGCTTCACCTGCAGGTGGATATCGGCCACCTGGGCGGTGTCGGTGTGCCTCGGATCGACGACGATGATCTTGCGGCTCTTCTGACCCTTCCCGGTGAAGAATCCGCGGGGGAAGATCGAGTAGCGGGACATGTGCCGCGGGTGGGCGTGGGCTGGGTTGGCTCCCCAGTAGACGACGACGTCTGCCCGGTTCTTCGTCTCACCGAGGGTGCAGCTCGGGTAGCCGTTGTCGAATATAGCTAAAAACGAACTTCCATGACAGATGGAGGCGCAGTTATCGAGCACGGCTCCAGCCTTCTCGGCGACCTTGGCTGCAGCGGCCATTCCCTCACAATTGGTCGAGCCGAACCCATAGATCAACGGTTTCTTTGCGTTGTAGAGCACCCTTGCCGCGTAGTCGATCGCCTCGTCGTAGGAGATCTCCTTGTAGGTGCCGTCGGGCTGGCGGAGACGGGGCCGTGTAACCCTCTCACTCCCGGTTGCATGGTGGAAGATCTGGTTGCCGATGGCACAGGCGTTCTCCACCTCGAGAATCTTCTTTCCGTCGTCTGATACAGTCACAACAAGGTCGTCACAGCAGACACCACAGTATGGGCATCCGACGTTCTCAATCTTCTTTGGCATTATTGATCACCTCTCCACATCCCGACAGCCCCCTGGACAAGTTCGAGTGCGCTCTTGCGTCGTTCTCCGTTGGCTGGCTCAACCGTCACAGGGAAACCGCTGTACTGGGGCTCTCCCGTCGCCTGGGTCCGCGGAGGAACAATCTGGTTTGCCCAGACACCCTGTGGCATGAAAGCAAGGCCGGGATAGAGTCCCTGTCGTCCTTTGACGACCTTGACGACCACACTTCCGCACTCGCTTGTCACCCGTACAAGTTGGTTCGGGACGAGGCCCAGCGCTTTAACATCGTCATCGTGCATCTCGATTATCGAGCAGGCCTCGAAGTATTCCGGGGTCGTTTTGCCCTTTTCCATCGCGACGCCTTCTTCGACGGAGCGCTGTGTTATCATGTTCAATGTAATCTTGTTCGCCATGGTTTTGCCTCAACACAGTTGGTAAGGCCGACCTCCCGAAGCTCCGGTGAATCGGCCTCATGGGTAGGTGTTCCCGGTACAGCCTGTTGTTGGGCTTTCCCTCGCGTTGCGGGGAGTTACCGGGGCATTCCGTACCCGGCAAGCCGGACCTTCCTGCACAGGAGGGGCCGCCGCCCCGTTCGCCGAAATGCTCCGGAGACATGCAGAGAGCCCACTCACCTGAGGAAAACGAAACATCCGGGTGGAGCACCGGGCGGATCGCTTTGTCATAACTTGTAATGTTTTGTATTTAACTATTCCGAATTGGTAAGGTACTAAAGGTTATTATGTTTACATTAAGCCATTTTACACGATTTGTTCTTTACCCGAAGATGTACTGCTGTATGCGGCCCGGGATCGCCCTGTGGTGCAGGTCTCGCAACCGTCTGTTCCAGAAGCCGGGTGAGATCTCTTTGGTGAGTGTTGAGGATGGCGAGGGTAGGCTTACTGCAGGTAGTATATAATTAAATTGTATTTGTTAGCGGCTGCTGTTGCATGCATTTTAAAAATTGTGGCCTTGATATCTGGATCTCGTAAGATCCCCCTCAATTTGGTTAGAATTATATATTTTTAGGATGTAACCTATAGAAGCAGGTACCTTTTGATAGTTTTAAGAAAAATTTTATTAACTCTTATTATTGTTATTGTTTCATTTATTATTTAATATGTCCTTTTTGTGCGACCCTCTTTGGGCAGGTGGCCCTGTAATGATACCTTTGGAAATCCTTAAATTGGATCGCGTTAAACCATTTATTCCATAAAAATCCCGATTCTAAAATATGTTATTAGAAATATATTCATTATTATTCTTATAATCAGCAAAAGAAGCCTATCTTATTTCGCAAATTTTATTAACAACTCTCTTTCTACTCTTATAGTCCCTTTTGGGACGTGCAGTAGCGGCCTTCAGGGATCTAGAACAGGTGACTGTTTATTGATCTCTCGCATGAACGGAATGCATTGAACAAGGGTAAAAGGATGAAATACTATGGCTAAATACACGGAAACAATCGACCTCTATTCTGATGATGGGAAGCTGCTCAAGAGCGGCGTCACCCTCGACAGAATCAGCCCGCTGGTTAACCCGGCCACAAGTAAGATCATCGACCTGACCAAGAGAACGATCAGCGTCAACCTCGGAGGCATCCAGGAAGCGCTCAAGACCGGAAAGCTTGGGAAGGGCAAGATCAAGGGAAGAGAACTCGATCTCCCCATCATGGAGAACAAGGACGCCATCGTCGCCAAGATCAAGGAGATGGTCCAGGTTGAGGAGGGCGACGACACCAAGATCCTGGAGTTCAACGGCGGCAAGCTCCTGCTCGTTGAGGTTCCGTCGAAGCGCCTGATCAACGCGGCAACGTACGATGCTGCAATCACCTCAGTCGCAGCCGCGACCACGTTCGCGATCGTCGACCAGTTCAACATCGACGCCTTCAACGCATCCACTGTCAAGGCAGCCTGTTGGGGCAGCTACCCCCACACCCAGGACATGGAAGGCGCACTCGTCACGTCGATCCTGACCATCCCCCAGAACAACGAGGGTATCGGTTACGCGCTCCGGAACATCCCGGTCAACCACGTCGTCATGATGACCGGCAGGAATGCCCTGCAGGGTGCCGCACTCGCGTCCACCTTCGAGACCGCTGGTGTCTTCGAGATGGGATCCGCCATCGGACCGTTCGAGCGTGCCCAGCTGCTCGCCTACGCCTACCAGGGCCTGAACGCGAACAACCTGGTCTACGACCTCGTCAAGGNAAACGGTGAGACCGGAACCGTCGGTACCGTTGTCCAGAGCCTGGTCGAGCGGGCCATCGAGGACAGGGTCATCACTCCGGGCAAGAAGGGCAGCTACTTCCAGTTCTACGACACGAAGGACCCGATGCTCTGGAACGCCTACGCTGCTGCAGGAACCATGGCGGCCACCATNGTCAACTGTGGTGCCGGACGGTTCGCCCAGGCAGTCTCCGCGACGCTCCTGTACTTCAACGACCTGCTTGAGCACGAGACCGGTCTCCCGAGCACCGACTACGGCCGTGTCATGGGTACTGCCGTCGGATTCTCGTTCTTCAGCCACTCGATCTACGGTGGTGGCGGCCCCGGTATCTTCAACGGCAACCACGTCGTGACCAGGCACGCAAATGGCGTAGCTATTCCGTGTGTGGTCGCTGCGGCAGCGCTCGACGCAGGAACCCAGATGTTCTCGCCTGAGAGCACCTCGAAGCTCTTCGCCGAGACCTATGGTAAGATCGACGTCTTCAACAAGCCGATCAACCAGATCGCAAACGGAGCCTGAACGAGCAGAGATCTGAATGATGAACGCCGCATTTCCACAGGTCAGGATCGTGCCGCTCAGGATGCTCAAGCCTGAGACTGCCGAACGCCTGCTCAATATGCTCACCGGCATTGCCGGCATCCGCCGGATGGTGGTCCACGGCCCCGGCCTGCCGAAGACGGTCCCGTATGGGCCGGCACGAGGAAGCCCGAATCCGCATTCGGATCGCAGGGTGATCCAGGTCGGCGACGCTCAAGTCGCGCTCCGTGTCCAGGTTGGGGAGATCATCCTGGAGGTCGAGAATCCCTCTGTCATCGATGAGATCCGGACGCTCTGCGACGGTTTCTTTGTGGGATTCCCCTACCAGCTCCAGGAAGGCAGGTTCATGAAATCGGCCCCGACGCTTGTTGACTACGCGAAGTACGGTCCTGATGCTGATCAAACTCTCATCGGCCTTACGGACCCCCGCAGCAAGGAATGCCCGGTGATTATCCGGCCGCAACGGTGAGCAAAAGAGCACCCAATACCTGGAAATATGGCTGGAATTCGTTCTAGACAGGAAAAGGATAAGATATCAGTCGCTTTGAGGTGAATTGAAATATGGCATACACGCCCCAGTATGGTCCAGGGACATCGATCGTCGCCGAAAACCGGCGCAAGCAGATGAACCCCAACCACAAGCTTGAGAAGGTTCGTTCCGTAACTGATGAGGACATCGTGCTGATCCTCGGCCACCGCGCCCCCGGATCGGCGTACCCGAGCGCCCACCCGCCGCTTGCCGAGCAGCAGGAGCCCGACTGCCCCATGCGCAAGCTCGTCAAGCCCACCGAGGGTGCGAAGGCAGGCGACCGGATTCGTTACATCCAGTTTGCAGACTCGATGTTCAACGCCCCCTCGCAGCCCTACCAGCGGACCTACGCCGAGATGTACCGCTTCCGCGGTATCGACCCCGGTACGCTCTCCGGCCGTCAGATCGTCGAGTGCCGTGAGCGTGACCTCGAGAAGTACGCAAAGGAACTCATCGAGACCGAGATGTTCGACCCNGCCCGNNNCGGCATCCGTGGTGCGACCGTGCACGGTCACTCGCTCCGTCTCGCAGAAGACGGCATGATGTTCGACGCCCTCCAGCGCTGCGTCCTTGGCGAGGACGGAGTCGTCCGCTACGTCAAGAACCAGATCGGCGAGCCCCTCGACCGTGAGGTTGCCGTCGGCAAGCCCATGGACGAGAACTGGCTCAAGGCCCACACGACGATCTTCCACTCGCTTGTCGGAACCGCCTTCCGTGACGACGCCGAATACATCGAGTACGTCCAGCGCATCCACACGCTGCGGACGAAATACGGCTTCATGCCGAAAGAGGAGTGATTACAATGGCAAAGATTGAGAGAACCCAGAAGCTGTTCCTGAAGGCACTCAAGGAGAAGTTCCAGGGGCAGGACGTTGAGTCCGAGACCACCCAGTTCTACAAGTTCAACGGTGTCCGGCAGTCTCCCCGTAAGATGGAGTTCATGAAGGCAAGCCGTGCGATCGAGATGGACCGCGGCATCTCCATGTACGACCCCGAACGCTGCCACCTCGGCGGTATCCCGATGGGCCAGCGCCAGCTGATGACCTACGAGGTCTCCGGCACCGGTGTCTTCGTGGAGGGTGACGACCTGCACTTCGTCAACAACGCTGCGATGCAGCAGATGTGGGACGACATCAGGAGGACTGTCATCGTCAACATGGACCTAGCCCACCAGACCCTGCAGAAGCGTCTGGGCAAGGAAGTTACTCCNGAGACGATCAACGAGTACCTCCACATCTTAAACCACGCGATGCCCGGTGCGGCCGTCGTTCAGGAGCACATGGTCGAGACCCACCCCGGCCTCGTCGACGACTGTTACGTCAAGGTCTTCACCGGCGACCAGGAACTCGCCGATGACCTCGAGCCCCAGTTCGTCATCGATGTCGAGAAACTCTTCCCCGCAAGCAGGCCGAAGCGCTCTCCGCAGCCGTTGGGAAGTCCCTCTGGCAGGCGATCCACATCCCGACCACGGTCGTCCGGACTTGTGATGGTGGAACGACCTCCCGGTGGTCTGCAATGCAGATCGGTATGTCCTTCATCGCCGCCTACCGCATGTGCGCCGGTGAAGCGGCCGTCGCCGACCTCTCCTACGCCGCAAAGCACGCAGGCGTCATCCAGATGGCCTCCCACCTGCCCGCCCGGCGTGCCCGTGGCCCGAACGAGCCCGGTGGTCTCAGTTCGGTCTCTTCGCCGATATCATCCAGGCGAACCGGAAGTACCCGAACGACCCCGCGAAGGCTGCCCTTGAGGTTGTCGGCGCCGGAACCATGCTCTACGACCAGATCTGGCTCGGCTCCTACATGTCCGGTGGTGTCGGATTCACCCAGTACGCAACCGCGGCCTACACCGACAACATCCTCGACGAGTTCACCTACTACGGTATGGACTACATCAAGGACAAGTACAAGGTCGACTGGAAGAACCCGAGCCCGAGCGACAAGGTCAAGCCGACCCAGGATATCGTCAACGATATCGCGACCGAGGTCACCCTCAACGCCATGGAGCAGTACGAGCAGTTCCCGACGATGATGGAGGACCACTTCGGCGG
>JGI24713J26584_10001147_pt1 | contig 19585 bp, 14 predicted proteins | sample BioPla4DNA1_FD_26584 | JGI IMG/M metagenome (IMG submission 26584) | reverse complement strand
ACCACGTCGTCGGCAACTCCGCCCAGGATGGTGAAGTCTGTGGGCACGGTCTGCAGGATACTGCCGGGAACCAAGGGCGTCACCGGCCCGTGGGCCACCAGGCGGGCGATGAACCGCTGCCAGCTCACTCCACCGCCGAGATAGCCATCGAGCCAGAAACTTCTGGCCTTGGCGCCAACGATCTCAGCGGGCCCGATGGTTGCTGCCTTAGGCGGTACCTTGGACCAATCGCCGCTGAAGGAATGCAGGGCGTTCTGCATGACAGTCATGGGATGCAGCTCCACGATGCGGGAGCCCTGCTGGAGATACTCATCCAGGTTGTCGACAAAGTCTAGGCCCAAATGGGATTCCCAGAAGGCGATGTGCCCACACCAGCCGATGCCGCCGTAACACACATCCGCGCCGCCCAGGTCCTCAATCATCTTCCCATAGTCGTTCACATTTTTGTGGGTGGGAAAATGCCGCTGCTTTTCGGGGGGAGCCAGTTTTGGATCGATCAAGCCGTAGAGGTTTTGATCCATGGCCCTCTGGAAGGAGCCGTCCCAGCTGTAGGGAGCGGTGATCCCGTCTTCGTTGGCATACTCATCCATGTTGAAGATATGCACGTGATCCATGGGAATGCGCAGGGTGTTGATGNTCTTGGCTGCGATCTTGTACTGGGGAACGGGGCCCACGGGCAAAATGGCCACAAACTGCCTGTTCTCTTCNCGGGCACGCACGATCCGNCCCACCAGGTCCATGGCAAAGGCCAGGTAGAANTCTTCCGGCTCTTCGATAACCCGGATGCGGAAATCTGGGTTGGGATGGTTGCAGATCTCCGACTTGGGGATAGCGGCTACCCTTCTGCACTCGTCGAAGTCGCGAAACGTAATGAACTTAGCTAATTCGTACCTGAACTCAGTCACTGAGCAACACCTCTTTCTGCTATTTCTTAAAGAACATCTGCTCTGGTCCGAGGAAACCTGCGTTGTTCAAACCGCTGATCACCTGCTCCTCGGGTACATTGCGCAGATTGTTCGTGGCTACAATTGGGGTGGGAGGCTCAGAGATGATGCCGATGGTCCAGAGGTTTTCCGCATGCAGCCTGAACATTTCCTTAACCAAGCGCACGCCCTCTTCCTCGCTGGGGGCCACCATGGCCGCTTCATACAGCCTCAAGAGCTCTTTCATTTCCGCCGGTGGCTCGATGCCACCCGTTCCGCCCGTCTCATACCACATACCCCACTTAGGTGCCCAATAGGTGTACATGGAAACCGGGTAATACCACAGGGGCGAAAGCAGAGGATAGTCACCGCCACCGCCCATGTAGAGGGCGACTTGATGCTCTCCCGCACTGGTGCTGGTGAACCAGTGGTTGGACTGCAGCGTGCGCACGGCCAGCTTGATGCCGAGCTCAGCCCAGTTCTCCTTCAAGAGCTCCGCAACTTCAGCTGCCCGCGACCAATCGTTCACATCCAGGATGATCTCCAGGGTCTTGCCGTTCGGCANNCGGCGATAACCTGCGCTATCGCGCTGGGTAAGGCCGAGGCTGTCTAGGATNTCATTNGCCCTCTGCGGATCGTGTTCCGTATAAGCCTTGGCATACTCTTCTACGTAGTACGGAGACCACTTGTGCACATGCATCTGCCGCGGTTCACCAAAGCCCATCTGGACGAGCTCTGCGATGAGCTCCCTGTTGATGCCCAGCGAGAGTGCCTTGCGGAACTCCGCATCGGTGAGCAGTGGAGCCAGGTCAGCATCTGTGCTGTTTTGATTGAAGTACAGAACGTAGCCGGCAGAGGCGCCCGCGTTGTCATAGAGCAGGACCCGGTAATCGCCGCGGTCAGCCCCTTCCAAAAGCAGGGTGATGTCGCCGAACACCAGCGCATCTTGATAATCCACTTCGCCCGCCAGCACCTTGAGATTGATCATATCGATGCTCTGCAGGGTCTCCAGGTGAATGCGATCGATGTAAGGCAGCTGGTTGCCCGCTGGGTCAACCTTCCAGTAGTAGGGGTTGCGCTCAGCCACCATACGGGTAACGCCCTGTTCAGAAGCGAGTACCCAGGGACCGACCACCGGCCGCTCCGCGTTGATGCTCAGGTCGTTCTTGGCGGCAAAGAGCTGGTACCAGAACTGATAGCCCGCATCCTTCACCAGTCGATCCAGCTCCGCGGGATCGGCGTAGTTGGCGTGAAACTGGGCTAGATAGTGCTTGGGAGCGAAAACAACCCCGGTCCAGGCCGATGCCAAGTGCTGCAGCACCAAGCTGTAGGGCTCGGCAAAGTGCATGGTTACTGTGTAGTCGTCCACCTTCCTCACCTCTGCCAGCTGGCCGCCCACCTGGAGCCAGGCTGGGGGAACGGGGCTGACTTCTTGATTGAGGACCATGTCCTCGTACCAGAACATGATATCATCGGCTGTGAAGGGATGACCGTCCGACCATTTCATGCCTGGCCTGAGATACAGGGTGAGCTGTTTGCCGTCGTCGGAAAGCTCATAGCCTTGGGCAATGTTGGGTTCCACGGCGCTGAAATCTCTACTCCAGCGCAGGATGGGATCGTACACCAATCCATTGAGCGTGTAGCCCAACCAATCGTTGGGGTAGGCCGAACGCCAAATGCCTCCGTACTGGCCGATTTCCTCCACTGGCTCAACCACTAGAGGTTCCACTGGCAGCCGCTCGGCCACCGGGGGCAGCAGCCCTTGGGCCACTAGTTCAGTCAACATGGGCGCTTCGCTGTAAACGGGTGCCCCCTGCGCGGCCAAGGCAAGGCCGAGGAACAAAACAACGGTCAGCAGATAGAGCGGGTACTTCTTCCAACTCATCAGACTTCGCAACGCTGTTACCTCCCTTTTCTGTGATAGTTTAGTCTTCGCTCCGCAGTGACTTCAGGATCAGGGCTTCTGCCTTGTGCCTGACCAGCGCTTCGGTTCCCAGTTCAAAGGGCGCCGCACAGCCGTACACCTTGAACGCTTCCTCCGCTTCGTATCCTCCCTGCAGTTGATCTTCGGCTGGAGGCAGATAGCCCACAACTCCACCAGTATAGCCGCACACGAACAGCTGGGTTTCCCTGCCGCAGCTGGCTTTCAAGCCCAGGCTGGTCTGGGCAAAGAGCTCAAAGGGCAGCCCCACCATGGTCACGGAGCCCGCCAAGGTGATCACCTGCAGCTCCACCTCCAGGGGGCCGGGGCGCTCATCCTTCCTGTGCATTTCCCTGACCCAGCGCACCCAGGTTAGGCTGCACTTGTTCCACAGATCTTCTCCCCAAGCGGGATCCCGGGCAAGGGCTTGTTCACAGGCGGCCTCCAGCTGGGCCAGGACTGCATCGGGAGGCAGCTCCTGGAACTCCACGCTCAAAAGCTCACAGGCCACCCTCAGGGATGGTGGGCCCGTCACTTCCTGCCAGCGGGTCTGCCTAAAATCCTCAAAGAGCTGCCTGCCGATCTCCTCTGCAAAGCCCACACCGGAGCGGGACCCGCTGCCCGCNGGACGCACGTTGGCATGGGCTCCGCTGAGGAAAAGGAAAAGGCTGCCGGGGTAANCCCGCTCCAGTTCATCTAGGAAGAACCCTGGATAATCCCGCGAAAAGTGGCGGCCATCATGGAGGATAGCCGTGGGATGGCAGCCCACGTTCACCACTCCACCCACGGTAGTGCCCTCACCGTTCACCAAACGCAGNCTGGTGATTTCCCGATCCACAACACCAGCGGGGTTATCCTCCATGAGCACCAAGCCCGTGTCTGCATCCACCAGCCGGCGGTTCACGCCCACATCCGACTGCGCCCGACCCACCAGCAGGCGCACGGGCTCCCGTCTTTCCAGGGCCTCACCCACCACAGCCGCGGCCCGCTGCACCAGCCAGTCAAGATAGTCCGCATCTGCATCCAGGAAAAGCAGATTGCCCAGGGCCGGCCCGGAATGGGTGTGGGATGCCGCCAACAGGACGGTCTCCGCTGGCAGCTGAAACCGGGCGGCCAGTTCTGTGCGGATCCGGCGGGCCAGATCAGGGGGAAAACCCAAAACGTCTCCGGCCATGATCACGGCCCTGTCGTGGCCGCAGGTGAGGGCCAGGGCTGTCAGGCCCAGCGCATCATGGGTGCCCAGGGAAGGGCCTTCCCTGGAATAGAAACCGTCCATGATCAGCGGGCGCTGGGGGTAATATCAACGCGAGCGATACCAGCAGTAAACTGTTCCACAGCTATCCCTCTTTTGTCAGATCAATTGCCCTACCTTCCAGCGCGGATCGCCGCGCGGCCAGTACCAGGGCTAGGCTGTTCCGAGCGTCTTCCGCGGTGACCAGGCTGGGCTCCACGTCGCCGGCCACGCAGTCTAAGAAGTATTCGATCTCCGCCAGGTAGGCATCTTTCCGCTCGGGGATGGGCACGACTTCCCTCTCACCACCGGCTTTGTACACTACCACCTGGTTGTCGGACTCGGCGCGGCTTTCCACATCGATGCCCCTGGAGGTGAACTCAATGGTTCCGTGCTCGCAGACGATCCTCAGGGCCATGGTGAACGGATACCCTTCCGGGACCAGCCAGCTGGCCTCCACACAGGCTGCACGGTCCGGCCCATAATCGATCAAGGTGTGCACCTGGTCCAGGGCGCCCCTGCGGCTCCGGGCCCCCACGGCCATCACCCGCTGGGGCGGGACGGGCATGAGCGAATCGGCAAAGTCCACATCGTGGATATGTAGATCCACCACCGCCCCTCCGCTGAGCTCGGGCTGGAGGATCCAGCCCCCGGCGGACCAGTTGGGTGCCGCAGAGATCCTGGCGGCGTTGATTGTCCGAATCTCACCTAGATCGCCTTGGGCCAAGCGCTGGCGGCAGGCCACATATTCCGGCCAAAAGCGGATGCACTGGCCCACCATGAACTTCACTCCCGCTTCCTTGGCCGCTGCGACCATGCGGTCCGCAGCTTCCACCGAGAGTGCAATGGGTTTTTCACAGAACACGTGCTTGCCCTGTTGGGCCGCGGCAATCACGAACTCCTCGTGCAGGAAAGTAGGCAGGCACACATCCACCACATCCACATCGGCCTGGAGTGCTTCCTTGGCATCGGTATAAACCTCGGCGCCGAAGCGCTTGGCAAGCTCCTCGGCCTTCTCCCTTTCCCTGCCGGCCACGGCCACAACCTGGGCCTTAGCACCCAAGGCCTCATAGGCATCGCTGTGGGCTCTGGCTATTTCTCCCGCACCTAAAATGGCAACACGCAGCATTTTATCCCCTCCTTGACTCACCTCTAGAGCAGCGGCAGCAGCAGATCCCGGGCCAGCTGGATATCGGCGAGCTGCTGTGGTCCAGTAATCTCCCGCTCGATGGTAAGGGCTCCTGTGTAGCCCACTTCCTTGAGCTTTTTGACCAGAAGCGGGAAGTTCACNCGCCCCTGCCCCAAGGGCTTTTCGGGGCCGAGATTCCGTCCGCAGCTGGGGTATTCACCGTCTTTGGCGTGTACTCCCCGGATGTAGCTCCCGAAAATCTCCACCGCATCCACGGGATTGGCCTTACCGTACATGAGCAGGTTGGCGGGATCCAGGTTGATGCCAAGATTATCCATTCCCACATCGGAAATGGTGCGCATGAGCGTGATGGGCGTTTCCTGTCCGGTTTCAAAACAGAAATACTGGCCGTACTGCCGGCAGCAGATGGCGATTTCCCGCACCGCGGCCACAACTTCCCGGTAGAGCTGTTCCCCAGGGTTCTCGGGAATGAAGCCCACATGGGTGGTTAGGTTTTCCGTTTCGATGAGGGCGGCGAAATGGGCAGCCCGCTTTAAGATGCCCAGGCGCTCCGCCCGGTAGGCCGGGGGAACCAGGCCCAGGGTGACTGGCCCCAGGTAAAAGTCCCACACGGCCGGGCCAGGCCAGCCGGCCCAGAGACTGGTGATGGTTACACCGGTCTCCTCCGACGCGGCCTTGACCTTGTAAGCTAGTTCATCGCTGAGAATGTCCGGATCCCAAAAGGACAGCTGGCAGGTGGGAATACCCAGTTCCTGCACCTTGTTCAGCTCGGCCCGGGGATCCTCGGTCAGGGGTACAAAGACACCCAGCTGGAGAGTTGACACCGCAATCATCCTTTCCGCTGACTAGCCCTGAACCAACTGGGCGGCGTTTTGCTGAATCTTCCTGATGGCTGCGGCGATGTCACGTACATCGCCTTCGTTTCCGAGCAGTACGTTCTGGGCGAACCAAACCGCTTCGACGCAGGCTTGTTCGGAGTTGGGCAGATGTTCTTTGGTATAGTCCACTTCCGGGCCTTCGTAGAGCGGGCAGGTAAAGGGACAGCCCTTGCTTCTCACCATCTTGTTGGTGAACAGGTGCTGTTTGTACAGGGGCACTGGATAGCCGCCCGCGGCGGGAATTCCTTCCGCATTAAGGGCCTCGAGGAAGCGCTCCTTGCTCAAACCGGCGAACTCCTCGGAGTTGTAGCGGAACATATACAGGTGGTAGACCCGTTCTGCGCTCTCGGGCGTCTCGGGGTCCACGGGGGTGATTCCGGGGATCTCCCTAAGCAAAGAACTGAGCAGTTGGGCGTTGGCAGCCCGCACCCTGTTCTGTTCAGGCAGCCTGGCGAGCTGAACCCTGAGGATGGCGGCCTGCATCTCCGTGAGGCGCAGGTTGCCGCTGTACATGTGGTGCTCGTACCAGGGGCGCCCGGGCAGGCGGCCGAAGCTGTGGAGAGAATTGGCCCGCTCATAGAGCTCGTGGTCATTGGTGATCACAATTCCGCCTTCACCGGAGTTCATGTTCTTGCTGGCCTGGAAACTGAAGGCTCCGAACTCACCGTGGGAACCCACGCCCTTACCCCGCCACTTGGCGCCGTGCCCGTGGGCGGTATCCTCCACCACATGGAGGTTATGCTCCCGGGCCAGGGCCAGAAGTTCATCCATGTTCACCGGCAGGCCGGCGAAATGCACGGGAATGATGGCCTTGGTGCGGGGGGTGATCTTAGCGCGCACCGAGTCCAGATCGATGTTGAAGGTATCCAGATCGATGTCGGCAAAAACCGGGATAGCGTTCACCGTAAGCACGCAGGTAGCAGAGGCTACAAAGGTGTAGGCAGGCACGATGACCTCATCCCCGGGGCCGATGCCCAAAGCCAAGAGGGCGACCTCCAGGGCAGTGGTTCCGTTGGTTACACCCAGGGCGTACTTGGCATCATGGGCCGCAGCAAATTCCTTTTCCAACTGGGCAACCTCTGTTCCAGCCAGCCTGCCCCACTGGCCACTGCGCACTACGCTGGCAACGGCTTCTACTTCCCGTTCATCAAACTGGGGCCAAGCGGGGAAAGGCTTGGTGCGTACAGGGGTTCCACCGACAAGAGCGAGTTTGTTCATGACCATAACTACCTCCGTATCCTTGTTCTATTTACCGCAGCGGACTTACACCGTGCGGGAAGCATCGATCTCCTCTACCAACCGGCAGTAGGGTTTGTAATCCAGCATGGGCCGGGGATCCAGGTCAATGTACAGCTCCAAGACGCCGTCGCCAACCTTGCGCTGCTCCCTGGCGGCAATAAGGTGGGCGATGGTCTTCTCTTGGGAAGCAAAGGCTCGGATGGCCTCCAATACCCTCTCCTCGGCATCTGGGGAGCCCTTCAGCGCCCGGTTGGCCCGGATCTCCCGGCCCCGGCCTCGCACCAGGGCATCTTCGGGGGAGAAATCACCCCAGACCGCGTATTCCAAAAAAGACTGGATTTTGCTGGAAGCACCCCAGTCAGCCACGATGGGATCTCCTGCCTGGGGACCGTCGTAGCTCCCGATGCGCCCCACCGCTTCGTGGTCGATGTGTTCCCGATAACTGTTGGGCAAAAGCAGCCTGGTGGCGCCGAGCCTTCTCAGCAGCTTGATTATGGTGGGGAATGTTCCCTCCTGGCCGGATGGCAGCTGCCACCCCAAGTGCCCTAAGACGCTGAAATCAGAGTAGTCCAGGCGGATCAGATGCTGGGCATCCACTCCCAAAAGAGCATAACTGGCCAGGGTTTCAGCGGCCCGGGTCTCGACGATGGTGGCTCGCTCTTCCGGGCTTGTGTAGCCGGCATTGCCCTGACAGAAGATGACCACAAACACTTCGCCGCCAAAGGCCTGCGCCGCCTGGATGAGGTGACCCGCTCCGATCACCGCATCGTCATCGTGCGGCGAAAAGACTACCACCCGCTCCCTTTCCGGAAACCAGCCGGGAAAGAGCAGTTCGATCCCCTTGGATGCCTGCTGAGCGTTGAGATCGTAAAAGCTGAACTCCAAACTATCCTCTCCTCTGCACCGAAGTTGCGGCCTGCGTTCCTGTATGGAAGTTAGTAAATTCATTTTAGTAACATTTGCGAAAAAAATGCCTCGACCGCTGCTGATCTTGTTGTTCTACGGAAGCAGGTAAACTTCCTTCGGTATTTCTAAATTTATTTTATTATAGTTTAAAGGGCGCCGGCCAAATTCAAGCTTTCCGCATGGTGGCAGGCCACCAGATGCTCCCCGCTGCCTGCGCTGCGCAGAAGGGGCTCCTGCGTTAAGCACTCGGCGCTGGCATAGGCGCAGCGCGGAGCAAAGCTGCAGCCACCGCTGGAGGCTTCCGCCTCGGCGATCTCACCGCGGCGCGCCGCCCTTTGATGCCGCTTGGTGGGGTCGGGATGAAGTACGGCATTCATGAGCGTTTCCGTATAGGGATGGCGCGGCTGCGCGTAGAGCTCCTCCGTGGAAGCCATTTCCACAATTCTTCCCAGGTACATCACGGCCACCCGGTCGCAGAGGTGTTCCACCACCGAGAGGTCATGGGAGATAAACAGATAGGTGAGGCCAAACTCCCCCTGGAGCTCCAAAAGGAGGTTCAAAATCTGAGCTTGCACCGAAACGTCCAGGGCCGAGACGGGCTCGTCACAGATCACCAGCGCTGGATGGAGGGCCAAAGCCCGGGCGATGCCAATGCGCTGGCGCTGGCCGCCGCTGAAAGCATGGGGATAGCGGAGCATATGCTCGGGCCGCAACCCCACCTGCACCAAAATCTCAGCCACGCGCTCGTCCAGCTCCCTGCCCTTGGCCACGCCGTGCACGGTAAAGGGTTCGCCCACGATCTCCCGCACCGTCATGCGGGGATTGAGGGAGGAATAGGGATCCTGGAAGATGTACTGGATATCTTTCCACAGCTGGCGCAGCTCGCTCTGGCTGAGACCGGCCAGATCAACCGCCTGCCCGTCTTGATCGTAATAGACCACCTTGCCAGAAGTAGGCTCAATGGCCCTGATCAGGCAGCGTCCCGTGGTGGTCTTGCCGCAGCCGCTCTCTCCCACCAAACCTAGGGTTTCTCCCCTTTTGATGGCAAAGCTCACATCGTCCACGGCCACAACCTCGTCTACCGTCCTGCGCAGCAGTCCGCGCTTGATGGGAAAGCATTTNCTTAGATTCTGCACCTCTAGAATTAACTGCTCAGACATGGGCTCGCCTCTTTCGCTAAGAAACAGCTCACAACATGATCAGTGCCAACGGTCACCTCGGGGGGCTGTTCTCGGTCGCACAGCCCCGGCTGAAAATGACTGCAGCGGGGATGGAACGGACACCCCGCGGGGATGTTGTGGGCATCGGGCACGGCACCAGCGATGGAAGCCAGGGGCTCCTTGCGCGTTTTGCCCAGCTTGGGAACGGAGCGCAGCAGCGCCTGGGTGTAGGGATGGCTGGGCCTGGCGAACAGGCTTTCCACGGGAGCGGATTCCGCCACCCGCCCCAGGTACATCACCACCACGTGGTCCGCCATATTGGCCACGATCCCAAGATTATGGGTGATCATCATGATGGCCATGCCCAACTCATCCTGCAGGTCGCGCATGAGATCGAGAATCTGGGCTTGGATGGTTACATCCAAGGCGGTAGTGGGCTCGTCGGCGATGAGCAGCTTGGGCCGGCAGCAGAGGGCCATGGCGATCATGGCCCGCTGGCGCATACCTCCGCTTAGAGCATGGGGATATTCCGCACTGCACTGCTGGGCACGCTTGATGCCCACCCGCTCCAGCATCTCCACGGCCAGCTCCCTGGCCTCCCTTTTCCCCATCTTTCTGTGCAGCAGAATGGCTTCCACGATCTGTTCGCCAATGGTGTGCACCGGGCTGAAGGAAGTCATGGGTTCTTGAAAGATCATGGAGATCATGCTCCCCCGGATGCTGCGCATTTCCCGGCCCCGGGGATCCAGTTTGGCCAGGTCAATGGCCCTGCCTTCCGGACCGTCGGGCCGGAAGATGATTTCGCCGTCTAGGATCTTCCCGTTGTCGTCGAGGATACCCAAGATGGAACGGGCGGTGACGCTCTTGCCGCAACCGCTTTCCCCCACCACTCCCAGGGTTTGGCCATAGCCAATGGTGAAGCTGACGTTTTCCACTGCCTTGACTATTCCTTCGTCGGTGAAAAAGTGCGTTTTCAGATCTTGAACCGTAAGCAGTGCATTCAAACCGTACACCTACCTTGCGTAAGGGTCAGCCGCATCGCGCAGGCCGTCCCCCAGGAAGTTGAAGGCCAGGACAGTCACCACAACAAACAAACCTGGCAGGAGCAGCCACGGGTACAGCGCCACGGTGCTGATGTTTTGGGCTTCCTGTAGGAGCACTCCCCAACTGATGGTGGGCGGGCGCAGGCCCAGACCTAGAAAGCTCAAACTGGTTTCGCTCAGAATCATGCTGGGAATAGAAAGGGTGACCGAGGCCACGATGTGGCTCATGAACGAAGGGACCATGTGGCGCATGATGATCCGGGAGCGGCCAGCCCCCACCAAGCGGGCGGCCAGGACAAAATCCTCTTCCCGGAGGGAGAGGAATTTACTCCGCACCACCCTGGCCAGTCCCGTCCAGCCCACCAAGGACAGGATGATGGTCATCCCGAAGTAGATGCGCACTGGGGGCCAGTTGGGCGGCAGGGCCGCACTGAGCCCCATCCACAAAGGAAGGGTGGGAATGCTCACCAAAAACTCGATGATGCGCTGGACAACGTTGTCCACCACTCCCCCGCAGTAACCGGAGATACCCCCCACAATGATGCCGATGAGCAGGCTGAGAAAGACACCCACCAACCCGATGGAGGTGGAAATGCGGGCACCGTGGAGAATGCGGGAAAGCACATCCCGCCCCATGCGGTCGGTGCCGAACAGGAAGACTGGACCTTCTTCAGTACCAAAAAGATGAATATCTGTGGGAATAAGGCCAAGCAGCTTATACTCATGGCCGCGCACCAAAAACTGCAGGGGATATACCTTGGACCTATCTTCCGTATAAACCCGCCGAAAGGTCCGGGGATCCACTTTCATCTCATAGCCGTACACAAAGGGCCTTAAGGAAAAGCCATCCTCCCCCACGAAGCGGATCTTTTGGGGGGGCGCGTAGATGTGCTTGGCATCGTGGGCGTTGGGATGATAGGGCGCTAGGAAATCTGCAAAAATGGCCATGAGGTAAATGATTACTAAAACAATGCCGCCAAACACGGCCAGGCGGTGCTTGCGGAAGCGCCACCAAATCAGCTGGAACTGGGATGCGGTGTACAGCTTCTCCTCCAAGGCTATCCTCCTATTCATAACGAATCCGGGGGTCAATCCACGCCAGCAGAATGTCGGAAATGAGTGTGCCGATTACCGTCAGCAAGCTGAGGAGCATGATAAACGCCCCCGCCAAGTACATATCCTGCTGCAGCAGCGCGTTCAAGAGCAGCGGCCCTGTGGTGGGGATATTGAGCACGATGGCCGCCACCCCTTCTCCCGAGATCAGGCCCGGGAGCGACCAGCCCACGGTGGCGATAAAGGGGATCATGGCAATGCGCACGGGATACTTAAAGAGGAGCTTCCCCTCGGAAAGACCCTTGGCCCGGGCGGTGACCACGTAGGGCCTGTTCAGCTCATCCAGGAGATTGGCCCGCAGCGTGCGGATGAACGAAGCGGTCCCAGCCAGGCCCACCACAATCACGGGCAGCCACAGGTGCTTAAGCATATCCACCACCTTGGCCAGGCTCCAGGGGGCATCCACAAACTCTGGGGAGAAGAGCCCCCCCACACTCATGCCGAACTGGCTGTAGGCAATCCACATGAGCACTAAGGCCAAAAGGAAGGTGGGAGTGGCCAAACCGATGAACCCGACGAAGGTGAGGATGTAGTCCACCACTGAGTACTTATGGGTGGCGGAATAGACACCGATGGGGAAAGAAACGATCCAGGTGAAGAGCATGGTCACGCCCGAAACCACCACAGTCAAGGCCANGCGCTCCCANATCAAGTCCGCCACAGGCCTTTTCCAGCTGAAGCTGTAGCCNAAGTCGCCCTTGAGCACCCCGGAAACCCAAGTGATGTATTGTTTGTAGAGGGGCTGGTCCAAACCATAGCGGGCCCTGAGGGCAGCGATTTCGGCTTGGTCGATGGCCTGGCCGCTCTGACTGAGCTGGGAGATGTATGAAGTGAGAAAATCTCCGGGAGGCAGCTGAATGATGATGAACGAGATGATGGAAATGGCGATGACCACGGGGATCATGTACAAAGACCGCCTGATTATGTACCCCAGCAAACTATCTCCTCCTAAAGTTGAGCAGGACTGCGCCCATAGCTGACAGTGAGCCGCACTTGGCCGCCGGCACGCCGCAGTCTGATGGTCTCATCATCCACCAGGTCCCAGCGGAGCGTTCCGTCAAAGAGATCAACCCCCAGGATGGGCCGCCTGCCTGGAGTGCGCAGGCGCAGATACACATCCCGCACAGAAGTGCAGGCGGAAAGATCCACTACCACGTCAATGGCACCTTCCTCAAGGCGGGAGCTGATGGTGAAAGATAGCGGCCCGAAGAGGGTGGGTGCTTCCACAGCCCGGATCTCCTGTCCGTCCAACCAACCCCTGGGGGTGGCAGGCGCCAGATGGAGATCCTGGGGCAGGCCCCGCTCATCGGTGGTCTCCCGAACCAGCAGCAGACGCAGGGTATGCAGGAACAGGGAATTGTTGGTGCTGTTGGGCGGCAGATACATGCTGCGGAAGTAGTCATCACCGCAGACATCTACCTCCTCCCCTTCTGCGCTCACAAAGGTGTTTCTGGTCATGCCGTGGGCCAGTTTGCCGTAAAAGGTCATGACCAAACGGTCCGCTTCATCGTTGTCGGCCAGGAACTTAGCATAGGAAACCGCGTAGACGTTATCCACCCCGGAGCTGCGCATGCCCGTCCAGCCGTGGACTTTGCATCGGCCCACGGGAATGCCCAGGTAGTTGAAGCGCAGCATACCCAAAAGGATGGCTCCGTGGTTATGCAAATAGCGCAGGATCCCCTTGGCTTCCTGGCTGCCTGGGGTGAAAAAGCCGGGCGCGTAGGAATTGGGGGCAACCAACAGCCAGTAGCTGCCCTCCTGGGTTGCCGTGATGGGATCGTAGGGCTGGCGTGCCTTTTCATCCAGAACACTCACGGGGATGAACAGGGAGCCGTCTTCCAGCTCCACTTTGGAAAGATCCACGGCCCGCCGAATGGCCTGATGCAGCCGGACCGCGGCCGCGCCGAACCTTTCGGCTAGTTCTGGGTAACCGAGCAGGCCCCAGACCGTGGCCATATCCCTGAGTCCGCGCCAGGAATCAATTTGGAAGTGCAGGGAATAGATGCGCTTGTTGGGATCGCTGATGTCGGTGCCGCCTGGTTCGGGCCGCAGCAGCCCGTTGGGGTCTGCTTCCGTCTGGCCCACCAGATCCTCGGCAAACTCCACCAGCCGCTGGTGGTTATCGAGAACGAAGGAAGGGTCTTTGGTGAGTAGATAGTAATAGGCAGCGTGCTTGAGGCGGGTTCCCTTTTCCCAATTCGCCTCATTGGGGCCGTCCATCATTTTCTGCAGGCCCGCTTTGTAGTGTTCCGCAAAGCCGAAGAGGGCCAGGGCCTGGATGGAATCACTGCTCTCGGCGTTGAACTCCGTTTCGTAGAGGTTGCCGATGCTGTAGCGCCAGTTCATGAGCAGGTTCTGGATGAGCAGATTCTTCTGCGCATGCATGGCCAGCTGTTCCGGAACCTCAAAGATGCTCCCCCGGGCCAGTTTCTCCTCCCAGTAGCGAACGGTTTCTTCCTTGGCGGCAGTATAGAGCTCCTGGGGAGCCAAGGGCCCGCACTGGCCAGGCTGGTTAAGCCGCACAAAGACCAGTTCCTCAGCTTCCCTAGGCGAGGGTTCGAAGGTGTACACAACCTTTTCCCCGTCAAAGGAGGCACCGGGGCTGAATACAAAATAGGTGCCCTCGGGGCCGGTTAGGCGCTGTTCTTCCCAGGTTAGTCCCTCCTCCCCTGGAACGATGGCCACTTTTACAGGGGACTTGAGTGCCTTGGGCACTACGGTTATTTTCACAAAACTAACCAAGGAGTCGGTCTGAGAAATCCGGGTGGCAAAGGACTCCTGACGGTATTCGAATCCGGCAGCGTCTGTGTAGGTGTTCTCTAAAATGGGCAGGTAACCCCGGTGCAGCCTGGGCCCGTCCAGGTTCTCCAGTACAGATCCGTAGCGCTCCTCGCCCTCGCTGCCCACGAAGATGGTGCACTTCCGCCCGTCAAAGCGCCGGGAGATAATCTGGCTGCCATCTGCCACATGGAGGGCAAAGGAACTACCCCCCTGGGGATTGTCGACAAGACCGAAGGGGAGATAATAGATGCTGGAATCGGTTAGCCAGCCGTACTCACAGGGCTCGCGGCCCACAAACATTAAGGGATGGAGCAGATCCTCAATGGCTTCATAGGTGGGTCCCTCAGGCTGGCTGATGAAATACTCTCCCCAGAGATCCGTATTTGATATCAGCATCCTACGTACATTTTCCACATATTCCGCTGTGTTTACATATTTGCTTTTGCTCACTGCAATCACCCGCTCTGTTAGTAGCCATTTTACACTTCGTCATCGACAACCCATTTCCTGCCTCTTTTTAAAGGTTTTTTCATATTGTACGCTACTATTTGCCACTCAAGAACGTTATTTTTGCAAAACTCTTGCAGGTGAATAGTGACGAAAAACCCGCTAAAGGATGGGAACCTCCAGACCAGCCAGCTTCCAGACTGATAAATTGACTTTAAAAATATAGGAGGCGGTCCCTTGCCCGCCCCTTAAGCAGCTGGCAGCAGAGACCGCCCTTAATATCTGGTTTTCAGCTCTAGTCCGCCCTGCTTTCCAGAGCTTCTTGGAAGAGATGATCAAACACCCACGTGCTGGCACCGTAAAGGCGCGCCTTTTCACCCAGCTTGGAAAAGGCTATGTCCGTGCCCGTATCCAAGATGCCTGAAAACTTCCGTACAAATCTGAGTACCTCCTGGCAGTAAAACCGCTCCTCTTCCAGATCATTGCCCCCGATAACGATCACGGGCGGATCAAAAAGGCGCTTGAGGATGAGCAGAGCATGGGCCAGATGCCTTGCCCCCGTGCGCATGATTTCGCCAGCTGCCTCATCCCCCGCTTCAAATGCGGCGATCAAGTCGCGCACATTCAGGCCGCCCTTTTCCTTGTACATGGCCGCCAGTGCACCCGAACTGCCGTTTTGGGCCGCTTGTTTGGCCTGGTTGAGCAGGGCCCGCAGGGAAGCAACCCGCTCCAAACAGCCCCTGTTTCCGCATTCACATAGAGGGCCATCTGGCTCCACAATGATATGCCCCAGTTCACCGGCCATTTTGTTATCCCCATCGTGGATCCGTCCGTCCAGCATGATCCCCACGCCAATACCGGCGCCCAGGTTGACATAGAGGGCGTTGCGGGGCTCGGCGGCTCCAAAATAGTACTCGCCCACGATGGCTGCATGGGTCTCCTTGCCAATGGCTATGGGATAGGAAAAGGCCTGCTCCAGCACGGCCCTAAGGGGCACATCCTTCCACTCCAAAGGCAGAGACAAGGTCACCACTCCCGCCTCGTCATCCACGAGCCCGGGGATGGCCACCCCAATGCCCACCACCTGGTAATCCTTGGCTTTAACAACAGAGTTTATGAAGTCACTCAAGGAATTGATCAGGAGCAGCATCCTGGTGCCGTCCTGCCCATCGGTGTTGTAGCGACGCAGCTCGGCAATGACTCCATTGATGTCCACCAGGGCAACAAGAATCTCATCGGAACTCAGGTCCACTGCGATGCTCCAGCCGCTGTACTGCAGGCCATAGAGCACAGCCTTGCGGCCGCCTGTGGCCTCGCTGCCCACGCTTTGGATGAAGCCCATTTCGGTTAGGTCGCGGATTATGTTGCCCGCGGTCATGGGCGTCATGCCCGTTATCCTAGCGATATCCGCCTTGGAGAGACGTTTGTTCTTCCTAACAATGTCATACACCAAGAGGCGGTTTTTGCGATAGGTGAAGCTGGCATTGTCACCTAGATTCTTGCGAAAGAAGTGCATCCTCATCCCACCTTACATATAAGGCACAACTTCTACACCACTCCGCCTTACCCTGCCAGCTTATAAAATAACTTTAAAAGTCCAGCTCAAAACATCCACGGGATCCGTCGCCCCTGTCCTGCCGCCTGCGAACCACTAAGTAACAAGTAAGTCGCACAATTCAGCGCGGCTTTTCCGGTGGGATAAACCTTGGTTAAGCCCTGGATTTTGATCATGAACTAACGCCCCTCACCTGCAAGACGGAAGTGAGGGTCACTACGTTGAAGGGAACTCCAAAAAAAGAGAAACCAGCTGAGCCAGCTGGCATCCCATATAAACCTTAGTTTTAACCCTCAACCCATTCCAACAGTATTCCCTGCACAAAGCCGCCTCGAGCTTCACGCTTCTTTCGCTTCAGCTCCAGAATCTCCTCAAAAGACGAGCCCAGGTGAAGGGCCAGCCCATCTACTACCTCTAAGATGTCTGCCAGTTCCTCCAAATCCCGGTCGCTCTCGGCAAACTCTGTGAATTCCTCCAAGAGCTTGGCTTGCAGACCCGAGATGAGTTCCTCTCCACTCACCGTAGAGAAGCGGCACTTCTTCCCCTTTCCCTGGATTATCTCTGGGATGCGGTCGCGTACAATTTTGTTGTAGGTAGCTATGACAATCCCCCTCTCATTCGCTGCTTCTCTTGTACAGACGCGCTATCATACGGCGTTCTCTGTAGCGCAGAATGTCCTGGATGTGTTCGATCAGCGCAGGAGACTGGTTCTGGGCCACTGTAGGCGCCAGATGGAGCCTCCTGTTGATCTGATCATACTGGAAGAAGGGAGAGCTCCGATCGAGAAAGTTGATGGGGTTCCTCTCCGCCAGACGCCTCCACTGATCCAGGGTCCATTCCTGAAATCCCCGGCTGGACTTATCCTGCATGTCCACGTGGAAGCGCGGATCTTGGTAATAGCGCTGCAGTGCGAGGCCCACTTCTTCACTGGTCACTGAAGCCAGGAGCACACCCTCGCGGATAAACGCCCCGATGGTCGGAATCTTGTAGAGTTTGGACATGGATGTGGTCTCGAGATCCAGAAGAAATTCCTCGACGTCGGTGTCCAGCCAGGCTTCTTCCTCAGGGGTGAGCTCCCCAAGGTCAGCCAGGAACCTCAGGTAACCCCTATGGGGCTGTAGATGGCGCGGCCTGAGGTACTCTCGGGAATCGATGTCACTACCCACATGGACATCCAAGCGCAGAGGACGCCTGCCCAAATCGGCCTTAAGCCGCCAATAGTCGCTTTTCATCCGCTCAGGCAGGGGATCATGCCTGCGCATTTCTTCAAACACATCCAAGAGGCGCATATCAAAGTTGACCGTACAGCCTTCCGCGAGAGCTAGGGAGAGGTCTCGGATCTTGTAGACCTGGTCTCTCTCGCTCTGCGGATTGCGCCCCGAAAGGATCAGGGGAATCAGGTGCGCCCTCTTGTAGTTGCCGATGAAGTCCAGCACGGTCAAGAAATCCTTGTTCTCTGCCTTGCGCAGGCCTCGCCCTAACTGCTGCAGAAAGACCGTATACGACTCGGTTGGCCGCAAAAACATCACCAGATCCACCTCAGGGATGTCTACACCTTCGTTGAACTGATCCACCGAGAAGATTACTTCTATGTCTCGGTTGCGCAGAGCCTCAACCGCCGCCTTCCGCTCCATGACAAACTGACCTGCCCCGCTGTGAACGGCCGCAGCAGCGATGTTGTTCTTCCGAAAGTACTCCGTCATGAAGTTGGCGTGCCTGATCCCGCTGCAAAATCCCAGCGCCCTTTGGGATCGATACTTCAGATAGTGTTTGAGGACCAGATCGCCGCGCTTGGCGATGGAAAGGGCCTGTTCCAGCTGATCGGCAACATAGCGCCCGTTGGCCATGGGGATGGTGCTGTAGTCGGTGGTGTCGTCGTAGATTCCGTAGTAGTGAAAGGGAACTAGATAGTCCTTGTTGATGGCTTCCAGGAGGTTGATCTCATAGACCACATTGTCTTCACAGAACTGAAAGATGTCCTGGTTGTCCATGCGGAAGGGAGTCGCCGTGAGCCCCAGCATAAAGCGGGGTTTGAAGTAGTCGACAATCCTTTGATAGCTTTGAGCTGCAACATGGTGGAACTCATCGATGATGATATAATCGAAGTAGTCGGGTGGAAAGAAGGATGGCTGCAGGTATTGGGCTTGCGATAGGGTTTGTACGGAGGCAAAAACCAGATCTGTATCCGTGGTTTTCTGCTCCGCGTTAAACCATCCCTTGCTCTTGCGCGGCATAACGTTCTCAAAGGTGTCCCACGCCTGGCGCAGGATTTCTTCCCGGTGGGCCACGAACAAGACCCTTTTGAACTTCTCGCTGTCAAAGGCGGCAAGATACGTCTTGCCTACACCGGTAGCCATTACCACCATGCCCCGTCCAAAGCCCTCGGCGCGGGAGCGTTCTAGGTAGTGAAGGGCTTCGATCTGCGCCCCCCTCGGATGTGGCTTCTCAGCTTCATCCGCGGTTGAGATACTCCGACCCAGCCAGCGCGGGCGCTTCCAGGACAGACTGTATTCCTTAAGCCACTCATCATCCAGCGGGCGAGCCTGGGAGAACAACCGGTCAAAGTGGAGGACAAACTCGCGGAAGTCTTCCGGTCCTTCCTGCGCCAAGAGGCGGTAGTTCCATTCGATGCCGTCCACCAAACCGCTTTTGGACATGTTTGATGAGCCAACATACACCTCTCCGGAATTGCCACCGAGGCAAATATAGGTTTTTGGGTGGAATGCTACGTTTCCCGACTCGTAAACGCGAATGTCCGCCCTGCTGTCCAGGCCGTCTTTCAGCAGGTACAATGCGGAAGGTTCGGTGACGTTCAAGTAAGGGCTGGTGAGGATCTGCACCGTAACGCCGCGCTCTACAGCCCTTTGCAGATCTGGCAGAAGCAAGCGCACCCCAGATTCCAGGACAAAGGACACCACCATCTTGATCTGTTCAGCCCGGGCGAAGGACTCTTGTAGACTCCTTAACAAGGAGACTTGGTAATTGGTGATTACGTTGCGCACGCCTGACCACTCCGTCATCTAGCCTATTAAGTGACTTCTCCATGTTTTGGAAAAACCCTTGCTCAACTCGAGGTTAGGGGTTGGAGGTGCGAAGCAGTGCCCCATCGTCGTTAACAATCCATGGGTGTGTTATAATGTCAACAGTGGCAGAAAAGGGTTTTGGTTGGCCAGTGGCAGGGAGGTATTTGCGTGGCAGACTCCACCATTCGCTATTACAATGAAAATGCCAGGGCGTA
>JGI24713J26584_10001125_pt1 | contig 19834 bp, 19 predicted proteins | sample BioPla4DNA1_FD_26584 | JGI IMG/M metagenome (IMG submission 26584) | reverse complement strand
GTTTGAGTCACGATTGCAACATTTGATAATCATCTTTGACAGCCATTCGGGGATCGGGAGACTTACCCACAAACTCTTGACACAGTCGCGTTACAAAATTTATCTAGACAGGCAAAAATCTTTGTGATATAGTGTTTCTATCCCGGTTCGGACCGGAAAAGGAGGAGATTTTTCTTTGGAGCAAGGTACTGTTAAGTGGTTCAACTCGGAAAAGGGTTACGGATTCATTCAGCGCGAAGGCGGACGGGGGGACGTTTTTGTCCATTATTCCGCCATCGTCGGCGATGGATTTCGCACCCTTGAAGAAGGCCAAGAAGTTACCTTTGAAGTAACCGAAGGCCAGAAGGGGCCCCAGGCCGCCAACGTGATCGTCATCGGCTAAGAAGTTGAGGAACGACCGGTAAGGGGAGAGACACCTCTCCCCTCTTTTGATCGCAGCCCTTACATCAAGGTCATCCATAGGCAACTCCCGCCGCCACTCCTTGCCTTTATCCCATCATCTGCCTCTCCAGCCAAAAGCATCAACCAGAACTCACCCCATCGTTGAGAGCTGCTTAGAACTTACAGGGACGGCGAATATTCGTTTGCTCCATTGGGGAATGTAACCGAGGGGTGGTCAGATGATTCAACGGGTCTTGGGGAGCATCTTGCGAGGGATTGCCGACAAGCCGAGCGATGAGACGCTCTTTAGGATTACTCGCGATAAGTACACCGACAACTTGCTCACGCTGCTTTCCACATTGCAGAAGACTTCCTTCTTGCACGGCATGGAACTATTTATGCGCGCGGCCCAGGGTGAAAGCTTGGAACGGCCACTGGGAAGTCCCATCCGCCTCTCGCCCTGGGAGAAGCTGCTGCTGAATCCCGTCCATCTTTTCCGACTACCCATCGATGAGGAAGAAACCATTGATACATCCGTAGTCATCGGCCCTAGGGCGGAAAAGCCTTTAAGGCTGCAGATACCCATCTGCATCGCGGGCATGTCCTATGGAAGCGCCCTCAGCCAAGAGGCTAAGGTCGCCCTGGCAAAGGCAGCTACCGTCATGGGCACAGCCACGAATACTGGCGAGGCGGGCTTGCTGCCGGCAGAGAGGGAGTCTGCCGATAAACTCATCGGCCAGTACAACCGGGGCGGCTACCTCAACACCCCCGACAAGTACAGCCAGCTCGATGCCATTGAAATCCAGTTCGGGCAAGGGGCTCAAGGTGCATCGCCCCAACGCACCCAGGCCAAGTTCATCGACTCCCACATGCGGACAGTATTTGGTCTGCGCAAGGGACAGGATGCGACGCTAGGCTCGCGAATCCCTGGCATCAGCAGCGGGCGAGACCTGCACGAGACGGTCAGGAGACTCCGGGAAGAGACAGGCGTACCGGTCGGGATGAAAATCGCAGCTTCCCACTTCCTCGAACGGGAAATGGCCATCGGGCTTGAGGCTGAAGTGGACTTCATCACCGTAGACGGCGCGGAAGCAGGGACCCACGGCGCTTCCCCCACCGCCGAAGATGATCTAGGGCTGCCCACCATCTTCGCCATCGCCCGCGCTCGCCGATTTCTAGTCAATGAAGGTGTAAAAGGGCAAGTATCCCTGTTGGCGTCGGGGGGACTGATCACCCCGGGACAGTTCCTAAAAGCCCTCGCTTTGGGAGCCGATGCAGTCTACATTGGGACGGCGGCGCTGTTGGCTCTAGTTGCTCGCCAGCTGACGAAAGTATCTCCTTATGAACCATCCACCCAATTAGTCTTGGCAACAGGTCGGGCTAAAGACCATTTCAATGTGGAGGAAGGCTGTCTGTCCTTAGTCAACTTCCTCCAAGTATCCCTAGGCGAGATGACTTCAGTCATGTACGCCCTCGGCAAGAACGCGACTCGCCACTTGGACGTGGATGATCTTTGCTGCGTCGATCCGTTCCTGGCGAAGGCCCTCGATGTGCCCTATGCTGGAGCATCGCCCCAGGATCAGGCTGCTTACTATCTAGCCCTAGCCCAGGGATTTAGCCAAGACGGCTCACCAAGCTTCCTTGAAGACTTTCATAATTAACGAGGTTTGTGATTGTCCAACCCCGGGGATTTCCCGCAAGGTCCTGGTCAAAAAGTGAAAGAGCTCTTCACTCGAGGGCATGGCCACGTGGAGCATCAAGTCATAGTCCCCCGTGCAAACGCCTATGTAGCGCACATTATCCATGGCACTTAATCGTTCTATGATGGTTTCCACATCTTTACCCTCGACTTTGACGCCGACGATGGCCTGGGTCGTAAGGCCTATCTTCTCCGGATTGACCGCGGCCGTGATGCGCAGCACACCCGCATCGAGGAGGCGGTTGACCCGCTTGCGCACCGTCGCCTCGGCCACCCCCACCTTGGCCGCAACGGTCGTATAAGGGGTTTTCCCATCTTCCCGCAGTATAGCAATGATTTCCTTATCTAGCTCATCAAGTTCCACTGATCACACCCCCACTTGAGATATACTGCTGAGAGGATGGGGCGCCCGCCGGGCGCCCCCACTAGTTAATCTCTAAGCATACTGGCCATCCGGGCAATCCCGCCTTGCTGCACCGGAACCTGAATGATGGTGACCGTGTCCATCGCGAGGGCCTCTTCGATGGCCGGCCTTAGCATATCTGGCCTGTCAACGTAGATTCCCCTCGCCCCCAAGGCCTTGGCCACCAAATCGAAGCGCAGCTCTCCCAGCTCCGAAGCAATGCGCTTGTCCTCCCGTTGACCATCAACTACAATCCCCCACGCGGAATCGTCGGCAATGACGGCCACATAGGGGGTGTGGAAACGCAAAGCCGTCTGGATCTCCGTCACCGTAAAGCCGGCAGAGCCATCGCCGCTCAGGAGCAGCACCGGTCGGTCGGGATGGGCTAGCTTGGCGGCGATGGCCCCTGGAAGCCCCCAGCCGACGACGCCGCTTGCGCCGCAAGTCAGCCAGTGGGCGGGATGACGGTCAAAGAGGAACATATGGGCCCACCGACCAATGTTCCCGCCGTCCAACAGGAAGACAGGATCCCTTTCGTCAAGGACGGCCTTGATCTCCCGACAAAGGCGAATAGCCGGCAGGGGACTTCCGTCTTCCCACCCAAAGTCCGTCCATCGCTGGAGGAATTCCTCCCTAGCCGCCTGAACCCGAACTAGCCAGTCGCCATGATGCCACTCCAATTCCCGGGCGCAACTAATGATCTCCTCCAAGGCTAAGTAGGGATCGGCGACCATCCCCAAGGCCGGTTGAAGGGCGCGGTGGACCTCGGCCGGGTCCGCATCGATCCGTATGAACTCAACCCCCTTCCGACAGACAGGGGGCTGCCCATGGCCCAAGCGGTAGTCGACCCTCGCCCCCACCGTCAACACCACGTCGGCTTCATTGAATAGGGACATGGCCCCATTTACTTCGGAACTTGCCACACCAACATACTCCGGAAAAGCCTGGGGGAAATCGCCCCTGTCCCACATTTGGGTCAAGACGGGGATGCTGGTGAGCTCTGCGAATTCCTGAAGCAAGCCCCCAGCCCCTGCATAAAAAACGCCGCTGCCAGCTACGATCAATGGCCTTGTTGCCCGGTGGAGCTTGGCCACCACTTGACGGGCAACCGTACCGTCAGGGGGAGGACCTTGTCCCACCCGGGCGGGAGCGCCCGCTATTTGCGCCTTGCACTCGGCCCGGAGAACGTCCATGGGAATGGTCAAGTGCACCGGGCCTGGACGATGGGCGGTGGCATGGAAAAGGGCTGCGCTGAACTTGCGCTCAAGGTGGTCCACCCGGTCCACCAGGCTTGCATACTTGCAGATGGGCTCGACCATACCGACTTGGTCCAACTCCTGAAAATGGTCAAGTCCCTTCGTCGACCACTCGCTGCAGCCGCTGAGAAGGAGCATTGGTCCCCCGTCCCACGCGGCGTTAGCCAAGCCCGTCAGGGCATTGGTGTGACCAGGGCCGCTGCTGACCGCAACTACCCCCAGCCGCCCCGTCATCCGTCCCCACAGATCGGCCATGTAGGAGGCCGCCTGTTCGTTGCGCACATCGACAATCTTGAGCCGCGACCCATGGCAAGCTTCGAGAAACGGCTGCAGCCCATTGCCGCACAGGACGAACACATACTCCACGCCCCTCTGGACAAGGGACTGTACCAACCACTCCGCCCCGTTCATCGACCCACCTCCCGCATTCAATGAGCATTCAACTCTGCCTTCTTTATCCATTCCTCCATTCCTGCCGTCCCCGCAGCTATTGTCTCTTCCTCCAGCGCAGAGAGAATTGACCGTCCTGCCCTTCCAGCTAGGCGAAAGAGAGGTCTGCTCATTGCAACTTGTCAGCAATTGTTACAATATCCCTTGCGCTTTCCACCTTGAAAATGATATAATTAGCCATCGTCTAAACTGGGGCCTAGAATCGGGGTTTCTCCTTCTAAGCCGGCCAGGAAGAGGACGAAAACTACTCGGCTTCAGAAGGAGGCCAATCCCCATGTATCAAGATAAGACCTTAGTATGTCGCGATTGTCAGCAAGAGTTCATTTTCAGCGCCGGAGAACAGGAATTCTACGCCACCAAGGGGTTTCAAAACGAACCCCTCCGCTGCCCCGCTTGTCGAGCAGCCCGCAGGCAAAACAGGGGCAACGCCGGTCGGCCTCGCGAGCGCTACGACATTACCTGCGCTGGTTGTGGTCAGCCGGCCCAAGTGCCCTTCCGGCCCAGCCAGGATCGCCCCGTTTACTGCGAAGAGTGTTTTCAGAAGATCCGGAAGTAGCCATGATTAGCACAAGCCCTTGGTCTAGTGACCAAGGGCTTCTTTGTACTCAGTCCGTTACCGACAGACTAGGCGGCTAAGCTCCAGGGAATCCACCGCCCTGTCGTCCTTGCGGACCCGCATGTTGTCCCCGGAAACATCATCGATGATCAATAGCTCGCCATCGACCAAGCCGAGTTCGAACTTCAGGTCGAGCAGTTCAAGACCAAGACGGGACAGTTCTTCTCTGACTATTCCCGCAGCCTTGCGAACGATGTTCTTTGCCTCCTCCACCTGATCGGCCGACAAGATCCCCAAGGCGACGATGCTTTCATCGTTGATCAACGGATCCCCCCGCTCATCATCCTTGACGGTGATTTCCACCAATCCCGCCAAGGGTTTCCCTTCCTCGACCCACTTGCCGTACCGACGAACAAAACTGCCAACGGCCTTGTAGCGACAGATGAACTCGAGGCCCAGCCACTTGGCCTTCCGGACAGTCATCCTCCTTTGGCCCTCATCACAGGAGACATAGTGATTCGGCAGTCCCATCCTGGTGAACAAATCAAAAAAGTACCGGGAGGTGCGCAGGGCTGCGATTCCTTTTCCTTCCAGCTGGCCGATAACCTGATTGGCCCCTGGGTCAATCCCTGCTTCTGTTCCGGTCACGTCGTCTTTGAAATAAAGGACGGCCAAACCATCCCCAGCATCGTAAATGTCCTTTGTCTTGCCTTGATGGATCAACTTCAAGTTGAAGGCCCCCTTGCTAAGTCGACTTTGGACAAATCTCCTTGGAGAAGGATATCATTCCCTCGAAGACAAACCCTATGCCCTACCGGATAATCTTGGTGATGGGCAATACTAAGATGTCCTCCGCGCCGGCAGCTATTAGTTGGGGGATGAGGACATTAATCCCTTGTTTGGCGACGACCGATTCCACGGCGAAGTAACAGCTGTCGGTAGAGCAGAGTTGGGACACCGTGGGCGCTTTTAGCGCCGGCATGATCTCGAGGACCTTCTCCAGGGATTCCTCGGCAACATTCAATTTGAGCAAGACCTTGCCCCTCGCCTCAACTGCCCCGAGCAACAAGGTCTTAATCGCCTCCATCTCCGTCCGGGCCTCTTCGTCGGCATAGCTCTCCGGGTTGGTGATCAAGACCGTTTGCGACTCAGCAATGACATCGATGATCTTCAGACCATTGGCCCGAAGGGTTGTACCCCTCTCCGTCAGTTCAACGGCTACATCGGCCATTTCGGGGACTTTGGCCTCCGTTGTGCCGAAGGAAAACTCGACCCGGACAGGAATTCCCAGTTTACGGAAGTATTCAGTGGCTAAGTAGACGTACTCTGTCGTGACTTTGCTGCCAGGGGGAATCTGCTCGGGCGTATCAATGCCCGAATCCTGATGGACGGCCACCACGATCTTCACCGGTTTACTAGTGCTCCGGCTATAGGGAAGGACTGCCAACTGAACTACCCGATCCAGGCATTGTCGCTCCATAACCCAATCGAGGCCGCAAATACCCATGTTGAAGAGGCCCTCTGCCACGTACACGGGAATCTCCTGCGGTCGCATGAAGCAGACAGAACTGATCCGAGGATCATCGATTTCTCCCCGGTACGAACGGCTATTCAGGCAGGTTACAGGCAGATCGGCAGCCTCAAACATCTCTAGCGTTGGCTTTTCCAGACTGCCCGTAGGCAGCACCAACTTGAGCATCCTTCACTCCCCCTCCAGTTCTCCTTCCCCAATTTATTCATCATTCGTTCACGAAACCCTTTCGATCCAACAATCTCCCCGGACTCAGTCTGCCACCAAATCTCTATGGGACTGCCTCTTCCGTATCACCCGGTTGATTCTCGGCGACAGGGCACAGCGAGAAAACGAGACCTTGCCCGCATCAACTGGTCCGGCCGAAAACCTACTCCGCCATTTGTTCGATAATGCAGGCCGCATCGTGGGCATCGCCGCAGCGAAGACAAAGACTCTCAGGGCTTGTTCCATCAGTTGCGATCACCAGCTCCATTGCCCGCAACACCAGTTGGCGCTCTTCCCCGGTGAGGCAACGTAGAAGCTGTTCCACTGCCTGCCCTTCCATGGCGTCGATGGACACGGCTGCCCGCTCCCCTTCGGTGCTTGCCGTTAAGCTAAATGCTCGCCTGTCTCCTTTTTTCAAGCCCCTGACGACCAAACCCTTCTCTTGGAGACGATCGACTAGGCGAGTGGCCGCAGGTGGACTGACCCCCAAAGCCGCGGCCACATCCCCCAGCAAGCATCCTGGATTCCGGTAGACAAAACGCAGCGCGGCCAATTGGGCTTCGGGCAAGCCCCACTGGGCAGCCGCCTCTTCCGCCGGTTTGAGAACGGCTCTGTCCACTTTGCGGCAAAAAAGCTTAAGATACCGGAGAAATCTTTTCCTATCCACCAGGACCCCACCCCTCTCTCCTTAAAATTTAACGTTATTAACCATTCCTGTCAAGCTATTTACTCCTTCCCGGCCCTGAAGGCCCTAAGACGGCCTAATCCACCCTTGCCGGTTTTTCTTAAGCATGTTAATCTTTAAGTACGTTAAGATAGTGACGGGAGGTTGTCGCGATGAGTCAAAGAGAAGTTCTAGTGGATGTTCTCCGCCGACTAAACGATCCTGAGGACCTTGGAGCCAAGAAGGCAGCTAAGAAGCTGGTCACTGAAGTGGATCCGGTTGAGCTTTCTCTAGCCGAACAACAGTTGATTGATGAAGGAACGCGTCCAGAGGAGCTGCGGCACCTATGCGCCATCCACTTGGAAGTACTGGGAGATCAGATCAAGGATTTCCGGGCTAAGCTCCCCCTTGGCCATCCCTTGCGCACCCTAATGCTTGAGCATGAGAAGCTCCTCGGCTTCTTAGCTGAACTGGAGAAAGTGAACGTCCGCATACAAACAAGGGAGCCAACCCTCGAGGACTTGGCGCTCCTCAGGTCCATCGCGGACAACCTCATCGACGGCAACAAACACCACCAGCGAGAGGAAGACGTCCTCTTCCCCGCGCTGGAGAAGCTAGGGATCACCGGGCCCCCGCGGATAATGAGGCTCGAGCATAACATGCTGAAAGCCCGCAAGACGCGCCTCCAGGAGCTGCTGGGCAAAGAGCTGGACCTTGAGGAGTTCCGGAAGGAGTTGGCCGGCCTTACCGAGTATATCGTCTTTAACCTCCGGGATCACATATTCAAAGAAGACTCCATCTTGTACCCGGCAGCCTGGCAGACCATCACCTCCCGTGCCGAATGGGAGCGGATGACAGAAGAGTGTGACCAGATTGGCTACTGTTCCTTCACGCCAGTGGAGTAAGACGCGGCCCCCCTGGGCCGCGTCCTTTCTATTTGTCGGCCATCACGGCACTATAGGTTCTGTAGCCGCCATTTAGGTTGAAGACGGACTTGAAACCCCGCTGCATCAAGATGCGGACGGCGATGTATGAGCGCATGCCAACACGGCAGTGGACAACAATTTCCTTATCCCTGGGCAGTTCACCCAATCGATCCCGGAGCTGCCCAAGGGGAATGTTGACCGCACCGGGGATGTGCCCCCTGGCATATTCCCCAGGCTCCCTTACATCCAGCACGAATCGATCCCCAATCTCATCCCAGTTGACCACCTTAACATCGCCGTTGCACACATTGCCCGCCACATAACCCACCATGTTGACAGGGTCTTTGGCTGAGGAGAAGGGCGGTGCATAGGCAAGCTCAAGTCCCTGCAGATCGTAGACCGTAAGACCGACTTTGATGGCTGTCGCCAGCAGGTCGATCCGCTTGTCAACCCCCCGCTCGCCGACAACTTGGGCGCCGAGGAGGCTGCCGCCCGGGGTGAAATGCACTTTGATGGACAAAGGCTTCGCCCCAGGGTAGTAACCTGCATGGGAGAAGGGATGGATGATCACCGAGGAAAAGTCGATATTGCTTTCCTCAAGGGACCGCCGGTTGGCCCCGGCCACCCCCACATGCAGGCCAAATACTTGTACGATGGCCGTCCCGACGCTGCCAGGGTACCGCTCCCGCCGCCCACAGATGTTGTTGGCCACAATCCGCCCCTGCTTGTTGGCAGGGCCCGCGAGGGGGATGGGGATGCTCCTGTTGAGGATCGGGTCGCGGACTTCAACAGCATCACCTAGCGCATAAATGGCCGGATCGGAGGTCTGGAGGTAATCGTTCACCAGGATCCCCGCGCTGCCGACGAGCAAGCCGCACTCTTCGGCCAGACGGGTGTCCGGCCGAACTCCAACGGCCATAATGGCCATGTCCGCCTGGAGGGCGCTCCCGTCGGCCAGTTCTACTTCCAGGCCGTCTGGCAGCTTGCGAAAACCCTTGACGGAGCGGCCTAGATGCAGGCCAACACCGGCCTTCCGCAGTCGGGCATGGACAAGGGCAGCCATTTCTTCATCCAGCTGGGTGAGGACTTGGGGAGCCATTTCCACGATATCGACCTTGAGACCGATTTCGTGGAAGTTCTCCGCCATCTCCAAGCCGATGAATCCCGCACCGACGACTATTGCCCTTTGGGGTCTTTTGGCCTTGATGAACTCAATGATGCTGTCCATGTGCTCCATGGTGCGCAAGACAAAGATGCCCTCGGCATCGATCCCGGGCAAGGCTGGTTGGATCGGTTCGGCGCCGGGGGACAGGACGAGATAGTCGTAGTCCTCCCTGTAGACTTTGCCCGTCTCCCGCTCCAGGACCTCTACCTGCTTCTCAGCCCGATAGATGCGCAAGACCTCATGGCCCGTCCGCACATCGATGCGGTAGCGGATCCTCATCCCTTGGGCCGTCTGCACCAGTAATGACTCCCGGTCCGGAATCACCCCACCGATATGGTAGGGTAAGCCACAGTTGGCAAAGGATACATAATCACCCCGCTCCAGCAAGACTATTTCCGCATCCTCATCGAGCCGCCGTATCCTTGCCGCGGTCGTGGCCCCACCGGCAACGCCTCCGACTATGACCACCTTTGCCATGTGTTTCCCTCCCTGTGAGATTTCAGAAAGCCAGCCCCATTGTACATGTCGCCCCGAGGGAGGACAAGGGATTTTTCCTCGCCATGATGAACAACCTCCCCAAGGGAAGGAGCGTGACCGATGTTGCATCGAAAGAGAATCTTAGCCATTGATATTGGTGCCGGTACCCAGGATATCCTGCTTTTCGAGGAAGATGCATCCATTGAAAACAGCGTCCAACTGGTCCTGCCATCCCCCACCGTGCAAGTTGCCAGGCAGATTCGGCGGGCTACGGATGAAGGACATGACATTTATCTTACGGGGGTAACGATGGGCGGTGGACCCTGCACCAAGGCGCTGCAGGAGCACCTCAGGAAGGGACTGAAAGCCATGGCCACCCCCCAGGCTGCGGCAACCTTTGATGACGATCTGGACGTTGTCAGGGCAATGGGGGTGGAGATAGTCTCCGCGCCGCCTCCGGGAGTGAAGACTATCCACCTGTCCGATGTAAACTTGGACGCTTTTCGCCGATTCTTCGAGATCTTTGATCTTGAGCCGCCCACCTCACTCGCCATCGCCGTGCAAGACCATGGCCGCCCCCCCAAAGGGGAGAGCGACCGGGTGTTTCGGTTTCAGCTCTGGAAGCAGTTCGTCATGGCTGGGGGCAAGTTAGAAAACTTGGTTTTCCGGGAAGTGCCCGATTACCTAACCAGGATGACGGCCATCAAGGAAGTCGCGCCCAGTGCCCTCTTGATGGACACCGCCAGTTCCGCCATCTGGGGCAGCTTGTGCGATCCTTGGGTGAACCGGCAGATGAAGACTAAGGGGTGCCTCATCGTCAACGTGGGCAACGGCCACACCTTAGGAGCTCTGGTCTACGAGGGTCGGATGTGGGGACTGTTCGAACACCACACCCGTCTCCTGGACGCCGAACAGCTAGGCTACTATCTAAGCAAGCTCCAACGGGGCACAATCACCAATGAAGAGGTCTTCGCCGACGGAGGACATGGCGCCTTTGTCCATCCCGATCTGCCCCGGGAACCGGGAATGTTTGAAGCCATCGCGGTGACCGGGCCGAACCGGGCGAAAGCGGCTGACTTAGGTTTGCACATGGCTAACCCCTACGGGGACATGATGCTCACAGGCTGTTTTGGCTTGCTGGCGGCGACCGGCTTTCTGCCCGTTTAGGGTGGAATTCTTCCTAGCAAGTTGCTCAAGAAGGATCTCCTCTTCTGGCAACTGCTTTCACAGACAACCTTGCCTGAATTGCTGTTGACTTGCAGCCATGAACGTTGTATGCTCATTGCAAACAGAAGCCATGGGCCCTTATCAGGCCTAGTCAAGCCGCTGACGGAAGTTGTATTGGGATGTGGCTTCATGGTTTGCTGAAGATAATACTCAATGCGGGAGGGAAGGGGTTTGCTCAGCAAACCCGCAAACGGCTATGGTCATCGCCGTGCTTTTTAATCTAAAACCGGCTGCTGAAGATCAGTCTGCCCAGGAGGAAGAAGAACCGCCAGATTCATACACAGAATGGGATGACTTAGAAACGGTCCTTGCTGTACGGGATGCGCTGCGTAGTGAAGGTGAAGTCGTCTTAATCGAAGCTAATGAAGATTGTTTCGAGCAACTGCGGAGAATAAGGCCTGACATCGTCTTTAACATCGCGGAAGGCAGACGGGGACTCAGCCGCGAGAGCCATGTCCCCTCAATGCTGGAGTTTCTAGGCATCCCTTATACCGGTTCTTCACCCTTGACCCTATCCTTGTGCCTAGACAAGGCAAGGTGCAAAGAAATCCTCCTCCATCACGGCATAGCCACACCAAGGTTCGTCTTAGTTGATAATGAACCATCCATCGCGAAAGCGACCGAGCTGCCCTTTCCGTTGATGGTGAAGCCAGTCATGGAAGGCTCCAGCAAAGGCATCACCAATGATTGTCTAGTTTGGAACATGGATGATTGCCGACGGCAAGCAACTAAGATGCTCCGCCTGTACCGGCAGCCGGTCCTCATCGAGGAGTTCCTGCCGGGGTCGGAGTTCACCGTAGGGATTATCGGCAACTATCCCGATCTAGAGGTCCTACCCATTGTAGAGATACGCTTCGATGTTCTGCCTCCAGGCGCAAATCCCATATACTCCTATGAAGCCAAGTGGGTTTGGGACCAGGCCGAGTCGCCAGTTGGGGTCTTAGATTGTCCAGCCAAGATATCCGCGGATCGCGCCAAGCAAATAGCTGATACGGCGGTGTCGGCCTTCAGGGCGTTGGATTGTCGTGACTGGTGCCGAATCGACATCCGCCTAGATGCTAAAGGTCTGCCCCACATCCTGGAAGTCAATCCATTGCCGGGGGTGCTGCCCGACCCTAATCAACACTCCTGTCTGCCCACAGCAGCCAGGGCCGCCGGCATGACCTATGACCAGCTGATCCGGGCTGTCTTTCACGCCGCCCTGAACAGGTACGGGATTGTCAAAGCCCAACCAGGAGCTTTGAGGGAGAATGATTGTCCTTGGAAGGATGGCGTATCGGCATGAATAGCTGGCAAGAGATTCTGCGCAATAGCGTCACCACCGCTGAACAGTTGAAGGCCCTCTACCCGACGTGCGACGTCGAGCAGGTGATCAGGCGCTACCCGATGCGGATTAACCCCTATTATCTTTCCCTCATTGAGGAGCCGGGGGATCCCATTTGGAAGCAGGCTGTGCCCGATGTGTGCGAGCTGGAAGACGATGATGCTCCGGAGGATCCTTTGGCCGAGGAAAAGAGCAGCCCAGTGCCTAATCTAACCCATCGGTATCCCGATCGGGTCTTGTTCCTGATCTCATCTCAATGTGCGATGTATTGTCGGTTCTGCACCAGAAAGCGCAAGGTAGGGACAACCTTGACGGCTACGGACCACACCATCGCCCAGGGACTTGACTACATCCGGGCACATCCCGAAATCCGGGATGTCATCCTCTCCGGGGGCGATCCCCTCCTTCTTAGCGATGACCGCTTGGAAAACATCGTCAGGGAAGTCAGGAGCATTCCCCATGTGGAGATCATCCGGATCGGCACGCGGGTCCCTTGTGTCTTGCCCCAACGGGTGACTGCGGAGCTTTGCGCCAGGCTGAAAAAGTATCATCCGTTGTTTTTCAGCGTCCACTTCAATCATCCAAGAGAATTGACGCCGGCCGCCCAGGAAGCGTTGGGGCGTTTGGCCGACGCGGGCATACCCTTGGGCAATCAGACGGTCCTGCTCAAAGGAGTCAATGACGATGGGCCAACGATGAAGTCCCTTTTCCAGGGGCTCCTTCGCTGCCGGGTCAAACCTTATTATCTGTACCTGGCAGACCTGTCCCAGGGGACGCGACATTTTCGCACCACCATGGAAAAGGGATTGGAGATCATGCGGATGATCCAAGGCCATACCTCGGGACTGGCGGTTCCCCACTATGTGGTGGACACCGTCGGCGGCGGAGGCAAAGTCCCCCTTGGAGGAAACACGATAGTGTGCTCAACGGAGAAGGAATTCACCGTTGTGAACTACAAGAATGAGTTGTATACGATGCCGCAAGGGTAAGAAGCTTGGGGAGATGGGGCATCGGCCCCATCTCCCCGCGTAAGGAGAGGTGACGTTGGTCAGCCCAAAGAGCCCAGTTGACAATTGTCTATTCATCAACGAGGAGCTGGGGAAAGCAGGCATTTTAGGCTCCCCCAGGCGAGATCTTCATCCAAATCAAAAGGTCCCCTGGCAGATCTCCCCTCGACCCTTCCCGCTTGACCAAAGGACCGCCAAAGAACTTGCCGGGTTGGGACACCATCTGCTTCTTTTCTTGCGAGCCTGCCAACAGCTCTATCGAGAGAGCCTGCGGGGCAGACAGCCCAAGTGGGTAGCAGCCTATCTACACCAAGGCAAACCGGAAGCGATCATCGAATACGGCCAAATGAGACGCTTTCGCAGCGACCTGCCCCTGATCATCCGGCCCGACATCATCCTCGCCGAGGGAGGACTGGTGGCCTCGGAGCTGGATTCGGTCCCCGGTGGTTTTGGTACTTTGGCAGCCTTGAGCCAGGTCTATGCCAGCTTAGGTTTTCAACTCATCGGCGGGTCGAGGGGCATCATCGAAGGCTTCAGCGAAGCCCTGCGCCAACATGTCTCCCAAGACAACCCCACCTTGGCCATCGTCGTCTCGGAAGAATCCCAGGACTATTGGGATGAAATGGCGTGGCTCGGCCGAGCCCTCGATGAATCGGGGCTGCGAACCCATGTCCTGCGCCCGGAAGAAATCTGCTTTCGCGAAGATGGACTTTTCACCAGCTCTGGCGAGGGAATTGACATCCTTTATCGTTTCTTTGAGCTGTTCGATCTGAAAAACATCCCCAAGATAGACTTGATTCTTTATGCCATCAAGAAGAAAAAGGTGGTGGCCACTCCCCCACTGAAAAGCTACTTGGAAGAGAAGCTGCTTTTTGCTCTGTTTCACCATCCCCTCTTAGCTTCTTTCTGGCTAAACAGCCTTGGCAAGGAGACCTATGAGCTTCTCCAGGGGCTATTCCCCCGGACCTGGATCCTCGACCCAAGGTCCCTTCCCCCTTACGGGGTCATTCCCAACCTGAGGCTGGGCGATCAGCTGGTGGGGGACTGGCAGCAGCTCAAAGCCGCCACCCAGAAACAGCGCCAATTCGTCATTAAACCATCGGGCTTTTCCGAACTTGCTTGGGGCGGCCGCGGGGTGTCCATCGGCCACGATCTCTCCCAAGACCAGTGGGGGGAGGCCTTAGACCAGGCCTTAGCTTCCTTTGAGCGCACTCCTTACATATTGCAGGAATTCGTCAAGGGAGCCAGGGTAACCATGGAGTATTACGACTTTGCTGCCGGAACCATCAAGAGAATGGACGGACGGGTGCGCCTTTGCCCCTACTACTTTGTGCAAGGGGAAGAAGCGCCCCTCGGCGGCATCTTGGCTACTGTCTGCCCCTCCGATAAGAAGATCATCCACGGTATGGTCGATGGGATCATGGCGCCAACAGCGGTTTAGGATGCGGTGGGCAGGTGTTCTTTAACCCTGGCCGTTAAGGCCTTGCCGTCGATGGATTTGGGCAAGAGATCGTCGATGGACAGGAATTCGCCGTACCTGTACTCCGCGAAATTGTACAGGGTGTTGCTGTACGCTAGAGTCACGCCGATGAGGGGAATGTGACGGAATTCCTCAGCTTTTTCCCCTCGCAGGGCCCAGTAGAGTCTGAGTCCATCGTCCCCATCATCGGAGCCTAAGTCCATGATGATCAAGTCCGGAGGGTTCTGTTGGAGATGCTCCAGACCTTGTTGACTGCAGGGTGCAATGACCACCTGAAAGCCCTCCGCCTCCAGCACTTCCCTAGCCGCTTCCACAAACGATTGGTCATCATCGACGATCAGGATTCTGATTGTCCTCATTGCTGACCCCCCCATCTCGATATAGTCTCACATTCCCCAGACTGGGCTTTCCAGTCTCCTAAACATCAACGGCGACTTTAATGGTTATTCATGTGCACCACTCTCCCAAGTGGGAATAATCAGCTAGTTGTAGGGCCAAGTCGGCCCCGCCGGCAAAGCCTTGTGGCAATTGTCCCATCGGTGCTTAATCTGACCTAATGATGCCAGTTATCAGTATTTTCGCCGATGGGATCAAATGACCCAACTTTACGGGCCGTCAGCTAGTGTGCTTGTTCCCGTGAGGTGTCATTCCATGTTAACACAGGCTGATGGTAATTGGAAGTCGCTGAGCTGCAACTAGGTCGGTAAGCTCCCGTCGATAGGCATCCCGGTTGGCGAGGGCCCAGGCAAATCGCCTGCCCCGGGGACCTGCCCCCAGACGCTTGGCAACTCGCCCAACGGCCGCCGGGTAGAAGTTGAACCCATCGACTAGGATGCTGCTCGCCCCAGCATCAACGAGCATTTTGAATAAGGCCTCGGCTTCAGCAGGGTAAGTATACGGACCAAGGGGCGCCACAAAAACCCACGGTTCCAGGCCAGCCGCCGCCAAAGCGGCCAAGGCGCCAAGTCTTGTTGACGTAGGAGGCGCACCCTCCTCAAGCAACTGGCTCAATGCATCAGAAGGTGTAGTTATGGTCAAACCAACCTCTATGGCGGGCAAATCCTTGAGAACATCGACATCCCGGCAAACAAGGTCCGATTTGGTCAAAATGCTTACATGGAGATTAGCACAAGTCAACAACAAAAGACAAGAGCGGGTGATGCCAAATTCAGCTTCAATGGGCTGATAAGGGTCGGTGACAGAAGATATTAGGACTGTTCCTTGCCGGGACCGCCGTAATTGGGCTCTAAGCCTTTCGGCCGCATTAACCTTGACATCTACGTAGCTTCCCCATGACTCCTTCCGGCCGGTAAAGCGGTTCATAAAGCTGGCATAACAGTAGCTGCATCCGTGGCTGCACCCAGTGTAAGGATTGAGGGCATAGTTCATCCCGGGAATCTTCGACGGCACCAAGATCTCCTTGCATTGGACGATGCCAACCTGCAACGGTCAATCCCCATTTCCCAGGATCTTTGCGAGACTAGAAGAGGACTTCGGCAAGGGCGTGCAAATCAGGACAGAGAAGGTCCGGCTCATACTCTAACAGCTGTTCACGGGTGTACCAACCGGTCGACACGATGGCTGCTTTGACCTCGTTGGCCTTCGCCGCTTCGATATCCAAAGGAGCGTCGCCGACAACCCAAATGGTGGCAAAATCTTGTTCGTAGTGTCTTTTCGCTTCCAAGATAGCCCAGCGAATGACTTCGGCCCGATCCTCGCTCACTTCGCCAAAGCCGCCGACGGGGAAAAAACAGTTTAATCCGTGATATTCCAACTTCAGGCGAGCTGCTCGCTCCATATTGCCAGTGCCCAGGCTCAATCGATGGCCTAGTTCCTGACATTTGCTGAGAAACTCCCTCGCCCCCGGCAGAAGGGGGTTCGGGGTCCTACTCCAGTAAAGCTCCAGTGCCCGTAGGTATGCCTTCTCCAGCTCTTCCAGGGTCCCCCCGTACATATCGATGATTTGGGCAAAAATGGCTTTATCGGTCCGTCCTACTGTTTCCACATTGATGGGACCCTCAACCCCGTATAAACCCCGCACACAGTCGATCAAGGCAAGAGAACTAGACCCACCGGAGCCTTTGATCAAAGTCCCATCAATGTCGACGACAAAAAGCGTTCCCACATCATTCCCCCTCTCGGCATCGCTACTCCATCCGGGAGGCAAGAATGGTCATGCCCCACTACTTCGACGATGAAGTCAAACCCTTGATCAAGACGACGGGCGTACCTGCGTCGGCTGAGCCGCTGACCAGGTCCGCGAGGCTCGCGAGCACGTCGGTCAACTGCCGCGGGGTCGTTCCCTCCGCTTCGATGCTGTCATCGGACAGCACGTCCCCCCGTTTGCTTTCAATGAGGGCTTCGATCTCCTCCTCGCTCTTCCCTTCAAAATGCAGGATGTCCGCCAAATACTTGTATTTCAAGCCTGTCCGCATTCTGTTTTGCAGGCCGCACGTTGCCGCAAAGACTGTCTGGGGATCGGCCAGTTCATAGATGCCCGTCGTTGGATCCTTGTAGGCGCCATCTCCATAAATGATGACCTCGACCTGTTTGCCCGTTGCCTCCTTGATTCTAGCCTGGATGTCCCGGACGATCCTGTCCCCATCCCGAGGAGCCAGCTTTAGCCGATTGCCGGCCGACTTGTTGCTCCCCAGGAGGCCCCACTCGGACCAGCCGCGCCCGGAGGTGCAAAGCTCCTGCAGCGTCACCGAGTTGGCATAGACTTGATCCAGCTTGGCCTTTGTCTCTCTGCGGTCATGGACGTCGGCGACTATGACGCCATCGGGCTGAAACTGGGCAATCCGGGCAGCCTCATTGGAAAAGTAGACCCGCGGCGTTACTCCCTCATTCTCGATGATCTGCTTGTAATAAGCCACGTAGTCCACCTTGGTCACCGGATGGACAAAGGCGCGGGCGTCCAACCCTTCCGAGGGGATGTAGTCCTCAGCCAGGTTGCGTTTCTCCAAGAATCGCGGGTCGATGGTTTGGTTCCCCACCTCATCCCGGGGATACGATAGCTGGACGATTACCTGACCTCCCGGCACCGCCTTGGCGATGCCTTCCAGGATCAAGGAAAACCGATTGCGACTGACAATGGGGAACAACACACCGACGGTGGAGCCGGCCTTGACTCCTAGGGCTCTCCTGACCTCTTGGGCCACATCATCAGTAGTCACAAAGTTGTCTTGCACCCGGGCCACCACCGACTCGGTGATGCAAAGAACATCGCCATCATCGATGAGACCATCCCGTGCACAATCCTTAGCCCGTTCAACTATGTCACCTACCAAGTCGCTACCTGGCACGAAAACCCCCATTTTGAGTCCCAGAGCAGCCGGTCCGACATATGATGGTAGACCATTCAATCGAAGCACTCCTCACTACAGGCTTACTACCTTAATCCCAGCGTCATATTCCCCACGATTTGGTTAGGGGGACAACCTCAGCTTCTCTATTGTACGTAAACTATCCTTCCCTTGCAACGTCATCCCGGTCCTCTCTAGTCCGCATGGACCGATGGAGACTGTCTACCAACGCCATTTTCTCAATGTAGACCATGCTCAGCCAGCAAAGATTTCTCTTTCGAGGCGGAGAACTGGAAAGTCTCGAACCTGTCATTTGCCTTTGCTTTTGGACTTGATGTAAGCCCGGGCGTTCTTGATGCCGTCAAAGGCGGAAAACATGTCTTTGACTTTCTCCTTCTCGATCTGCTTGGCGTTCAACCCCTCATACTTCGCTTCTTTCTTCAACTTGCGGTATGCCTCAAGTCGCTCCTGGGGGATGATGCCCTCCTCAATGGCCTCCCTCACGGCGCAACCAGGTTCATGCTCGTGGCGGCAGTCGCTGAACTTGCAGCGCGATGCAAGCTCATCGATATCGGCGAAAGCCATGGCTAGATTCGCGTTCTCGATGCCAAGCTCACGCATCCCCGGCGTATCAATGACTGCTCCGCCCCCGGGCACCAGGAACAGCTCTCGNCTCGTCGTCGTGTGTTTTCCCTTNCCCCCCTTCCTAACCTCTTTGGTACCAATCACGTCCTCGCCAAGGAGCCTATTAATGAGGGTTGACTTGCCAACGCCGGATGAACCTATGAAAGCAACAGTCTGGCCTGGTTTGACGTACTTGCGCAAGGCCCCATACCCATCCTCGGTCATACTGGAGGTAACGAGGACATCAGCTCCGAGGGCCACCCTTTCCACTTCAGCCAACCGTTCAGGTAGATCCCGGCATAGATCCGATTTGGTCAGCACGACCACCGGCAGGGCTCCGCTGTCCCAGGCAATGGCCAAATACCGCTCAAGTCGACGCAAGTTGAAGTCATTGTTCAAGGACATGCAGATGAACACCGTATCGACATTTGCCGCGACAACTTGAACATCGTGGGATGTTCCTGCGGCCTTGCGAAGGAAGACGCTCTTTCGCCCAAGGATGCGGTGGATGATGGCGCTGCCCAGGTCCCCATCCTCCCGGTCGATCATCACATAGTCGCCAACCGCCGGATAATCGGCTGACTTATCGGCCCCATAACGTAGTCTTCCTGACGGTTCCGCAAACAGTTCCGTCTTTTCCGTCGCCACCCGGTAAAGACCCTTGTACTGGGCAATGACTCTTCCCAAAAAAAGCTCCGGGTACAAAGCGGCTTCCTGGATGAATTCCTCCGGGAATCCTGGGTCACGCAGTCTCCCGGTCACGGCCTCGCCTCCCCAGTTTTTCAATAAACCCATGTCCTGTTAATGGTCTTCCGCCCTCTTCGGCAGAAGGCGGCCCATTTTTTTAACGCTTTGCCCATTCCAGGATTTCCCTGACTATCTCTGTTTTTGCATCCGCGTAGTGCTGAACATGGCGCCACTTCTTCTTCGCCAGGCTTCGCTTCGCCGCTGTATATTCTTCCCGATCGACTTCATTGGCCCGCAGCCAATCGTGAAAGCGGTGTTCAAACCAATCAGGCTCCCGCACCAGCAGCTTGTAGCCTGCCGCCTCTAGAGCTGGTACATAGGAAGGCTCATCGACCGAGTCCTCAACCACCAACAACATATCGACGATCGGCTTGGCATACAGTCCGGGAACGGCCATCGAGCCAA